>Ga0310697_10003241_pt1 | contig 16571 bp, 17 predicted proteins | sample 172DNAGHGlowgp2_FD_203883 | JGI IMG/M metagenome (GOLD analysis project Ga0310697, IMG submission 203883) | Sheep rumen microbial communities from Palmerston North, Manawatu-Wanganui, New Zealand - 1728 DNA GHGlow gp2 (v2) (version 2) | ecosystem: Host-associated > Mammals > Digestive system >... | reverse complement strand
GATACTAATAGTTAAGAAAAAAAAAATATGGGTATAGGATTATTTCCTATACCCATATTAATATTTAAATTAAACTTCGTTATAACCAGTAGTAAGGTTCGGCTCAGTAGTCTCAGCCATGCTATTATAATCACCATAAGTCTTTTGAATGGTGTAAGCTTGCATAGCCTTAACAGCAAGTTCATTAACTGCTTTACTCATATGGAAGTTACCACGGAACTCAATATCAATTTCAGTAATACCATGATCACCTGAAGAATAGTTGAGATGATCCATAGGAATCTTAGTCGGGAAGCAGTTAGTATAATAAGCAGCAGCCTCAATACCAGTATTACCACCAACAGCAAATGAAGGATCAGTAACAACGTAAAGTAATTCACCAGTATGATTCTTCATACTGTAAACACATTTACCACTCTTAATAGCACCATGATAAGTAGCTAAACCAGTTTCAGGATCACGAATACCAGTAATCCAATACTGATACATTTCACGAATGGGAGAACCAGCTAATTCATAATGCTTAAGAGTAAATGAAGTATTTTCTTTCTTAAGGTTAGTAGCAACAGGAAGTTCGTTACCAGCAAAACCATGAGACATGGTTTCAGCATCCAGAGTCAGATCACTCAGACCGCTAAATGATTTAAAGTTCTTTTCAGTTAATGCTTTAAATTGAGCACCAATAGTAGTGTCATCATTAGCATAAGTAAAGAATAAAGGTAATTTTGTCCAAATAATAGACGCATAACCTTGAATAAATGGATCAAATCTATTTAAATTATCTTGCTTTAAACGCCATACACCAGCAAAAAGGTTATCAGTAGTATAATCAATCTTATTACTACCAAAAACCTTAGAAGCAAAACCATCTTGTGATTTAAAAGCCATAATATTTGTCAATCCTTTCTGTAAAATTTTAGTAATAAAGTTCCATATAATTAAAATAATGTTAATTATATGGAACTTTTAAGTATTTTTGTATCAGTTTATACTAGCTAACTATTATTAACGAGTAACATTCACGTCAATAACAATCTTCTCGATAACATCAACAAAGACAACGGTAAGAGTAACATGAGCAGTCTTATTTTCAGCCTCAATAACAGTCTGAGAGCAGTTACCAGTACAAGTAGTACAAGTACCATTATTAACCCACTCAGAAAGAACTGCATCAAGGGCAGAGTTGATGGTAGCAATAGTATTTTCAGTACCAAGTTCGAAAATATAATTTTCCATCAAGTCTTCAACTGAACGCACAATACGAAGCAGACATCTGACATGGTTAATATCAGACAGTGACGTAGTCTTATCTTGTGCAGTAAGCTGACTCATAAACTTAGTAACACGATTATCCTGCTCAATATAGTTAACCTGAACATCATACAGATTTTCCTTCTGCTGATCATTGGGCGTCCAGTTCAGTCTCTTAAACCCAGTAATAATACCTCTATTGGGACCAACAAACGGATACTGAATACCGTAGTTATTATCAGAATAAGGAATCTTAGAAGCAAGGAAATAAGTAGGTGTTACATAGATATCGGAAGAAGTATAACTATCATAAACAGTAAACATCTGAGACCAAACTGATGCAAGATAATCATTCACAGAAAGTTTTTCTTTACGATAATCAACAGTCTTAGCAGGAGTAGCTTGTTCACCAGTATCTAAGCAAACAATACAGTCGCCTCTAGTAGAAGCAAAATTAGTTAATGCAGTCTTAGCAGCATCAGGCAGATTAAAGTCAAGAACAACATCAAACGGATATTTCTTCTTATTATAAATTTCAGCTTCAGCAGCAATACCAGAAGAAGCATTGAAGAACTGAGTAACAATTTCTTTAACAACGCCACGTTCCATAGCGTTATCAGCATTGTCATTGCCTTCAATATTTAACTTATTATAAGGACCAACAAAGTTACCATCTCCGCCACCAGTAAGGAAAGCACCAGTAGAAGAAGTTATCTGAGAACCACGTTCAGTCTTATAAACCGTAACATAATCATCACCAAAGATAAAATCAATTTTACCTTCAGTTTTATATGCATTACCAATGCCACCAGTTGCTTCCATAATAAGATCAACTAAACGAGAATATTCATCTTCGTCATAGTAGCATGCAATCTGCATATAATAATCAATAACAATCTGCTTAAGACTTAAGTTAGAGCCACCAGCAGTCATAGCATCAGGATAGAAAGAGAAAGGAATGGGACCTTCTGAATTACGAATAGTACCATTTTCTTTATTTTCTACAACAGTAAGATTATAGCAAGTGAAATCATAAGACTTATTAGCAGCATTATTCTGAGTGAATCTAATAGCATTACGATTACCAAAAGAACCCTTACCCTTAGTTCTGATTAAGAATAAGTAGAAGTCAACCCATCTAAATTCAGTAGCCTGATCGGGATCTTCAACGGTATCAAAAACATAAGTACCTTCATCAGTAAGATTATCAGTAGAAGTAACAAGAGTCTGAGTTTCAGTAGTAGTAGGTTCTCCGCCTTCTTCTTCAGGATCATTAGTAGTTACACTAACAGAACTAATCTTCAAATATTGATTTTTAGAATTAACGTTCGTACCAACACAAAGCTTATCAGTCTCATATGCAGTATGTTCATGAGCAGAATGAACAAGAGTAGAATATCCTTCATCAGTCCATTCAGTAATTTCGCCAGAAACACCTTCAGTTTTTTCTTTTAATTCATTATAATCAGTAATATCAAGTCTAGTAATAATTTTTTTCTTATTAGTACTATCAATATCAAGCTTAATGGGTTTTCCATCAGCATCAACAGCAACCTGAACTTTAAGAATTAAGTTGGAATAGGAAGCAAGTTGATCGGTTAAACGAATACCATAAACAGTACCGCCACCCTGTAACCACTGGACAATATTATACTGAGACTGACCATATTTACGATAATTAGGAATACCTTTTAACTTAAGAAATTCACCTAAATCAGTAAATCTTTCAATCTCGCCAGAAATGCCTCGTTCAGAAAAATAAGGTTGAAAAAGTACAGAACCATTAGACTCTGTGGAGACATAAACTTCACTATTGTCATAAATGTTGGTCTCAATATGAGGGTGTAAATATGAAATAGTAGCCATCTAAATTTTCCTCCATTTCTTAAATTTTTAATTTTTAATATAATAACCATTGATTTAATGATTTATACTTATTTATTTGTTGGAAAAATGAGTTTTAAAAGTGTTAAAAATATATTGTTCTTAAATTTTTATTGTGCTCAATGGACATAAATCCATTGAGCACATTTTAATACTTTATAGTTTCTTCTATTGGAGAAGAAATTTCTTCTTTATTGTAACGTGTTTTATTTACTGATGAAATTAATTGATAATCAATATTTTCAAAAGTAACTGATGAAAAAGTACTTGAAAATGAAGGTAATTTTTTAATAGATACTGGTGTATAACTTTTTTTATTAGCACCTAAACTTGCTGCAAATCTAAATGGTTTATTTATATCAGCTGAATCTCTATTTATTTCAGAAACTATACATTCTAATAAAACAGAAGGAACTGGGAATTTCATTTTATTTATAATTACAGCATTAAGTTCTAATTTGAGTATATCATCATAATCAATAAAATTAGGAAGTTTACCATTATGAAAAAATGTAATAAAGTTATTAGCCATAGTTGAACTTTGTTGTATAATAGTATTCTTTATAAATATATCATTTTTAAAAAATTCTAATACAATAAATTCATATTCTATATTATTTACTTTCATTTTTTCATTTTTATAATTAGATGGTCTTAACTCAATTTTTGCTGGAAGTTTATAAATATGAGTTATAGCAGAATCTTTTTTGTTTTCATCATTAAATACTTTAAAAATAAATATTCCAAGACTTTCAATTCTATCATCAAGTATTTCAGCCATTTTACTTTCAAAATAATTTTTAGGAATATATACTTCCATATAGTTTCCAGTAAATATAACTGAATTATTTTCTTCTCTAAAACAAGTTAAGTTGTTTATAGCCATAATTAATCCAACCTTTTATTTTTGATTAATTATTAGTTTTTCCTTTTAAACAAATATCTACACATTCAAGAATGTTATTAATAAATTCTTGTTTATGAATTTCATTAATTTTATTAGTTTTTTCAAAATTAAAGATTATATTAAATAAACCTTCAAGAAAAACTGTATTGGAATCTACACCATAAACTCCACGCTCATTGATATATCTTACCAAACAGTAAGTAAAATATTTTCCATATTGTTTATCTTCAGGAAGAAAAGAATTAATTGCTTCAACACATTTAATTGGATTTTTAAACATATTTTTTGATTTTTGAAGATTCGAAATAAATTTAGCAAAATGTATTTCAAATAATTTACCATTATCACAATCTTCAATATATTTATAAGGTTTATTCAATTTATATAATTTTTCTTTAATCTTATCAAGATAAATAATATTATGAACTTCTTGATATATTTTTTGATAGGCAATCATTTGTTTATAAGGAATAATATCTTTATTTGAAGAACTAATTTTTTCTGAGAGAGAGTCTAAAAGATTAGAATAGTTCATATTAGAAAAAACTTCATCAATTTTCTTAATTTCTTCTTTTACTCCTTCTTCATATTCTTTTTGTGCTTCATTTATATCTTCAAAAAGTGCTTCATCAAAAGCAATCTTTTCATATAATTCTTTTCTTGCCTTTTCTTTTTCAATATAACTATCAAATTGAGCTGAATCTAAGGCTTCATCTATAATTTTATTTATTCTTTCAGGACTAAATTGTTTTGCTTTCTTAGTAATATTTTCTAAGTATTCAGAACGATTTTGATCGTCCATACCTTCTTCTTTTCTAATATTTTCAATTTTTTCTAATAGATTTTGAACTTCTTTCTTGTATTCTAATTCTTCATTATTTAAAGGTCTATTTTCATTTTCTTGAATGTTAATCTTGTTTTCTTCAGACATTTTATTTACCTCTTTAATTTTTATTCTTTTTTGGTGCAGTATTCATTAATTTAGTTTTTAAATCATTTATAATAAATGAATAACCTTCATATTTTTCTTTTATAGGTCTAAAAAATATTTCAATAAAATCTTTTTCAGGACATAAAGAAAAATCATTAATAAAATACTGGTTAATCTTATAATTAGATACTTCTTCTAAATCATTTTCACATATATTTTTAATAACTTCTAAATTATCATTACTATTTTCAATGATTGTATTTATAACTAAATTAATATTTGGAATAATAATTGCATCTTCTTTATTTTTCAAAATCTTCTTTAAGGCAATACTTGTTGCATTTTTAGCATCTTTTACTGTATTAATTACTGAAGTAGCTAGATTTTTCTTTTCTTTAATAATATTATTGAAAAAGAATGATATAATATTATTCTTATAACCTAAAATAAAAAAGTAATATAAATTCTCAGCACATTCATTTATATCAATAAGATCTGATGAATAAGAAATATTAAATTTTTTAGTAATAGATTTAAAGATAGTTATATACATTTCATCTCTAATATCATTTAATTTTTTAATAAAATCAGTACTTGTATTATAATTAAAATAAAGATAATTATATCTAATCTTAAATAATTCAAGATAATCAGTTTGATTATTTAGATTAGAAAAAGGATTTTCAATTTGTTCTAATATATTTTCAAGTATTAGTTCATCTTTAAGGTTAGTAATTAAACTATTACTCTCATCTTCAGTTAGAACTAAATCTTCATTCCAATCATCAAAAATATTGAGTTCAGACATATAAAGTTAATTCTCCTTCTACCAATTTTTTTTACTGTTAAATTTAAATATTTCGGAATATCTTGATTTTGGTTTTTCTATTCCTGATTCAAATAGAAAATCTTCATGTAACTCTTTTTTTCTTTGTTCTCTTTCTTTAAATTCTTCAATTATTTCAGATTGTAAGTTTCTTTCTTTTCTATTAGCAAAATTAGCATTTAATATAGTACTAAAATTATGCACGAATTCATCATTACTTCTAGCACCTTGCATAGCTTTATTTTCTATATTTGTCTTTATTTGTTCAGGATTTTTATATATATTAAAACGTCCTAAATTATTACCATACGAAAATACATATCTTACAATTAAATAACTAAATAACGAGTCATCATGAGTTACAGAACTATGTTCTATTTTACCATTTTTCTTTCTTTCTAATCCAGCTATATCTTCTATAATTTCAGGAGATCTTGGACTAGAATAATCATTATTTACTATATCAAATAATATTTCCATCATTAATGGACGTGTTTCAATATTAGTATTAATACCATAAGACTTAACTTTAGTTTTTTGTCTTTTTATTGTACCATCTTCCATTTGTTTTTCTGTCTTTTTATCTTTATATTCAAAATATATTCTATTAGCTACTTCAGTTTTTAATAATAATGAAATAACTGCTGTAGAATAACTATTTTCTTCTGGAATAAAAACTGAATTTGGAAAAAATTTAGTCATTAATTCATATATTATATCTGCTGATTCTATTGGATCAATTTTATTATTTTTAAAATCAGCTAATGTATTAAGAGTATTTGGATCAACTATACTAAATGCAGTAGAGTCTTGAGATGATGAACCACCAAAGTCAGCACCTATAAGTAGTTTCTTATTCCAGTCAAATGAATCATTATATATCTTCAATAAATAATTTTTATTTACTATTACAGTATTCTTTACTTCGTCTACATTTTCTCTTAATCTATCTATTAATTCTGGAAGGAAAGGAGATAACTCAGTACCCCTGTTCCATTTAAGAAGTATTTCACGGTTTATTTTGGATACATCATTATTTAAAGCACGACATTGTTTTCTAAACCATTCTTCACTTCTACCAAGTTGTTTATAAGAGAATTCAATATATATAATATCGTTTTCTGAATTTTTATCAAGAAATTCTTTAATTTCTTCATCAGACCAATCATATAATTTCTCATCAAAAATAGCTGCTTTATTGATTAATTCTTGTTTACAATATTTACCATGAGGAGTTAATATATCACCAGGAGTGGTAAGACTTTTATAAAAATAAAAAAGTGTAATAAACTGATTTTCAATATAATATTATTATGGTGAATAATAAGAAAATAAAAATCTTATTACATATTATATTAAAATTTTAATAAAAGGGGAAATAAAAAATGAAAATCAATATTGGCAAGTACAAGATGAATGTGGAACTCAAAGATATCACCAGTGGTAGTACTCATTACTACGACAATGACTTCCATGTTCAGAATGATACCAAGATCGGCAACCTGCCTATATCTGTTGAATTGGAAAATCTGGAATTTGAACTCTCCACGGAAGAGTTCTGCAAGGCTGGAAAGGGTATTTCTGAAGTCATTACGACTCTTTCCACAGCTTTAAAAGATATTTTCAGTTCTTCCGTTTCCATCAATTCTACCTCGAAAGAATGAGCATGATGTTCAGCAAGTCTAACAACAAGAATTCGTACATGAAGTAATTCCTTGTTGTTAAGTTACATTTACACAAAAAGAGATTATCTTCGGATAATCTCTTTTTTTTTTACTTTTTTTATTTTTATAAAAAAAGACTATATCTTTGATAACTTCCTTTTCCATAATAATTATGTACTCTACTAAAAAAAAAATATTTTTTTTTTCGATAGTCGTTGAACGTTCTTAATTATATAATAATTAAGCTTCGATGCTTATTTCTAAGCAATTAAAAAGTTTAAGTACCTCAAATCGAATACTTTAAAATGTGGTTTTCCACGCTCTTCAGCTTCCAATGAAGCCTGAGATTGTGCAGGAGCAGCGGCAGTAAATATTGTTTGTAAGTATTTAATAAAAGCAACCTCATCATAAAATGCTATTGGAGTTGTATTACCACGTCCAAGTAAGTCTGCTTGTTCTTCACTAACTGCAGAGTTTTTAGCTAATATAGTATTACCACGAGAATTTCTTAATGTAGCTAAATTATCTACATCTCTATCTCCTCTTTCTGGAAGAAGATAAGAAGGTAATAAATTTTTGATTTTCCTTAAACGGTCTAAGTTCATTTTACTATCTTCAAATTTTTTATGAAGAAAAGCCATTTCAGAGTTTTTAGTAGAAAAATCATATATCCATTCTAATAAACAAATTAAACTTTGTGTTTTATAATTCTGACGTGGTAATTCAATTATAGTATCTATATTTTTTAATAAGCAATATGTTAATGCAAGATTTCCACGATGTATTTCGTATCTAGTTGTACCACCTGGTACTGGAATACGAACTATTTGTCTTAAGAAATACCAAGGATTTCTTTGTATTTCTCTTTTTATACGAACCTTCTGATCCAGAGTAAGATTTTCTTCATCAAATGGGTCTAGATTAGCTATTTCTTCATCATAAATTTTTAAAAAAAATTTATTATTATTTATTCCCATTTGCTTTAAAGTCATATACATTTTTATAAAAGATATATTATCAGTATTATATTGATAGTGAACTTTTAATCTAACTTTTCTCTTACCCATTAAATCACCACCTAACTTAAAAAAAAAAATAAATATTTATAAATTAGTTTATATATAATTTATATTATAAATGGGATAGAATTATTGAAATTCTATCCCATTTAATTTATTTATTCTTCTTGATCGAGTATTCTTTTATAAAAACATCTAACAGTTTCTTTACCTTCCAAATAATCATATTCAGAATGAATATACACTTTATTATTATAATTTAATATAAAACAAAGCTCATAGATTTCAGTCATTGTTTTATTTCCAATCATACAACCAGAAATATAGAAATCACTATCTTTTAGATTTTCATAAAAAATTCCTTCTTCTTCAAGGAATTCTTTAAAGTCTTCAATTTCAAGGAACTTTTTTAAATTATCTAAATAATCTTTAGAAGCAATCAACCAATCTTCAGTACCAAATGATTCAAGACCTTTATCCTTAAACTCTTGACAATGTTCTTCATAAAAATAATCTCTAATATTAATATCACCTGAAAAGTCTTCATCATAATCAATTAACATTTCAAAAAATTCAAGAGTTTCTTCATTAAAGAAATACTTTTTCTTAAGTTCTTCAAGTACTTCTACATTTTGAGAAAGATTTTTAACCATTTTTAATTCTCCTCTAAATTAATTATTTCTTAGTAATAAAAGGTATACTTCCATAATAGACTTTTTCATTAATGGTAACACATAAACCAAACATATAATAAATTCTAATAACAGGTGATTTATCACATATACCAGTAATTTCAAATTTATTTGAACTACGATAATTACCATTCTCATCTTTAGTAATAAAATCTTCTTTAGTAAGATTGTATCGATTAAGGAAATTTTCAAATACCAAAGTCTTATTATTGAAGATCTTTTCTAACTTACAATATTTTTCTTCAGAAAATACTTCATCTTTTTCCATAGAAAGAATAGGCCAATTAATAGTAAGCATAGAATTATAGAGTCCCAGAATACTCTTAAATTCTTCTTCTCCACCATATATACTAACTCTGCTTCTATAAAAACCATTATCTTTATCAAACTTCTTTGCATCAATAATAAAAAGATTATTATCAATATTATCTTGATATTGGAGGTCTTCTTTAATCTGATTAACAGTAGTTTCTGTAATGGAATCTTCTTGTAAATTAAAAGTAGGAACTGAATAAATAAAATTATCATCACTATCTTTAGAGAAGAAAATATAACCTACAAAATACATAAACTTATTAAAGGCATCTGTAATAAAGAAACCATCTATCTGCTTTGAATTATTAATTAACTCTTTCAAATCAGTATTTGAATTCTGATTAAATTTATCATTAAAAATATTATTTTTATAAATAATATTATAATCTGATTTTTTAATCGACCAAGAAATATATATAAAATTCTTATTATTAAAATTATTTAATTTTTCTTCATCTTCATAAAAATCTTTAATTGAGAAACCATTAACACCTTCTTGAAGTGGAATAAAGGTCAAATTTGTTCCTTTCTTACACCCAAATCTATCTAAAATTTCCTTTGCAATATTACTGTCAATACTTAAAGCATAATTATCTAAACTATGTGCAATTTTTTTATTTTCTTTTATTAAATTTACCATTTTTTTTTTCTCCTTTTTAATAATTATTTGGAACTATTGCACTATATGATATGCTTATACCTCAAACGGACACCACTCGCAGCGATCTTCGCTCCGATAACACGGGACTTCGTCTTCTCCGACATAGGCAGGATGACAGTTATGAAGCTTATTTTTTTGCATGACATACTGGATATGATCAGCAATTTCGCCGATATAATGCTGGTCCCTCTCAGCTGGTCCCTCTCCGCGAGGAGCCATCATAGCAACCGCATTGAAAACTGCATTGTCAATCTTGTCATTTTTTCCGCACAGAAAATCATCAAATCTTTCATCATCAATTTTCATTTTTTTGTCCTCCTTTATTTTATAAATATTTATTTATAAGTGTACTAATATATTATATTAATACAAAAATATAATATAAATTTATTTAATAATTTAACATTGTAATAAGAAATACTTTCAATGAAAGAAAGGAGTTATTAATTTAATATGGAACATAAAAAAATTAAAGGTTTTTTAATTTGTGAATCTGTTTCAGAACCACAGATACCAGTAATTGTTTCTAATTCTAAAAATAATAGAGTTATTATTAAAACTACTTTACAAGATGCTGATGTTCAAAATAGAAATAAAAGAATTTATCCTAAATCTGTTTTAGAGAATGGACTTCAATCAGATTATGTTAAAGAACGTTTAGCAACTAAAACATGGTTTGGAGAGGCTGGACATCCTTTAAAGCCTGATTTACAACGTCAGTTATATTTAGATCAATCAAATATGTCTCATAGAATTAATGATATTTGGTGGGAAGGTAATTTATTAAAAGGTCATGTTGAAGCTGCTGCAACTTTAAGAGGAAATGACTTTGATGGTATTGTAAGAAGTGGTTCTAAAGTTGCATTTAGTTTAAGAGCTGTTGGTCCTATTACTGAAAAGCGTGGAGAAGCTACTGTAGTGTTAGATCCTCTTACAATTTTTACTTTTGACTGGATTCTTCATCCTTCTCATAAAGTTGCTTATATGGATGAAATCGTCTCTGAATCAACTCAAAACTTGCTTTACGAATCTTCTAATGATATTTTTGTTCCCTATTCAGAAGATGGTAGTATTTTAAATTATATAAAAGAACAGTCTCGTAATTTTAAAATTATTGCTGAAAGTTTTGAAATGAACAGTGATAATTTATCTTTATCTGAGGATTTTTCAACCGTTTATGCTAAACAAAAAAATGGTGATATTATCGGTATTAGAACTGAAGAAGCAATTAGAAGAGAATTAAATTTTTATATGAATAATAGATTTTAAGAAAATTTGGATAAGGGTAAAACCTTATCCAAATTTTTTATAATTTTATATTATAATTTTGTAAAAAAATATAATAAAAACTTTTTATTAATATATTTAAGGGAGGAGAATTAAAGATGATTTATACTGTTGTAATTGATACAAAATTTGTAAGAAATGCAGAGTTTTTTAATTATAAAAATGATATTGATGAAAATATTGAAAGAAGAATGCATACTGATCCAAATTTGGGTATTTATTGGAAAAAGAAATATGTATCTGTATATATTGGTACAATAAGAACTACAGTAAAAAATACATTAGAAAAAGAATTAGAAAAACTTGCAAATGAACATAATATTCCAAAAAATATTCTAAAAGCAATTCCAATTTCATATGAAAAATAAATAAAGGAATATAAAATATGAGTAATTTTGAGTGTACTGCAGAGGAAATCAAAAATTTTATCCATTCTTTAGCAAGTAAATCTGGTGGAAGAAAAATGGATAAAAGAAATTTAAATAAAGAAGTTCTATTTTATTTAAATAAAGCTTCTGAATTAAATCTATTAAATGATAGAAAAAAATTTTATTTATGTAGAAATAATAATTTTTTAAATAATGATCTTAATGATAAATATTTCTTTTTAGAATATTTTATAAATACTAATAATAAATTTAAAGGTATTTACACAAAAGAATTTGTGGAAAGCATTATTAATTTTAATAAAAAAGAACATTTTGTTGAATTTTTAAAAATATTGGTATTCACTTATAAAAAGAATAATTTTGATAAAGAATTAAAAAAGATTTATTATCAATATATAAAAGAATTTAATTTCTTAATTAGTGATGAAAAAGATATTAAATGGTTATCTAATAGAAATAACCAATTAAAATTATATAATTTACTATCTAAAGGTGGATTAGTTTATGAAAAAACTAATCAAGTTTTATGTATATATAGCTTATTTTATAATCTAACAAGTAAAAAAATTGAAAAGAGAGAAAGTAATAATATTATAAAAGAAGATGCTGGCAACGAATATTTTTATGAAGAAATACCTTTAACTAAAAGTTTTATATTAAATCTAATTAAATATGGTTATATAAATAAAAAACATTTAACAATACAAATTCCAATAAAACTAAAAAGAGATTTTTATATTCCTAAAAAAAGAAGAAAAAAAAGAATATATACTGAAGACCAAGAATATATTTATTTAGATATAACACAAGTACCAACTGATGATATATTAGTACAATGTATTGAATATGAGATAAATACACCAAAACTTACAAAAACATTTAATGAGAATGGACGAAAGATTTTTATAGAAAAAGAACAAGAAATAAATACAAAAATTTTAATTACAAATAATCAATTAAAAGATAGAACATTTTTAGAAAAATGTATATCTTTAATAAATGGTAGGGAATAAGGTTCCCTACCATTTATAATTTTTAACAAATATATAATATTCCATATGAAAGGTGATTTTTTTATGTATATATTAGACGAAGAATTATTAAGTGAATTTTTTTTACATTTTCCTAAGAAAAATAAAAAGGATGATGAAAATAGAGAAATCATTGATGAATTAAAAGATGATATTGAAAAAATAATGAATGAAATTGATGATAGCCAACCCGCTCAATTTTATAATAAACATAAAAAGATTATTTCTTTTTGTACTAATTTAATACTTAATTTTGTTCAATATGGAACAATTATGGGACCTTTAGTTATACCATTTACTATATTTATGAGTCTATTAACTAAAGTTATTAAAAAATCAATAAAAAATATTAAAAATGAAGCTGATAAAAACTTTTTAATTGAAAAAATTAAATTTTTTATTGACAATTTAACTAAAATTCGAAATAAAAATCCAAAATTAGCAAATAAAATTGATTCAACTATTGATTTATTAAATAAATTACTTAATAAATTACTTGAAGATTAAATATTAGGGTATAGTAGAGTTTCTCTACTATACCCTAATTTTATTCAGGTTTATAAAAACCTTGATTCCATTTAGTTATTATTTGTTTTAAATTAATTGGCTTATTATCATAATCACCAGTATAAATACGAATATGATTATTATAAGTTACATTTTGATAGTTATAATCTTTATATTGATGCATATGACCATGTATATTAAATTGACTGTTATATTTATCTAATGGCATATGAGAGAAAGTAAATCTTCCCCATTGATAAGCATAAAAAATATAATCAAATCCTATTTCATTATAAAAAGATTCTGGTTGTAACTCATTATTACCTAATATAAGTATTTTTAAATAACCATTTAAATTTGAGATTACTTCTTTTAATTTATTAAGATCGTTAAATTCATCATCAACTAAATCACCTAAAAAAATAAATATATCATCTTCTTTAATATTTTTTTGGTAGTTGGATATAATTTTATTAAAATTCGGATTTTTTTCTATTTTTTTAGTATCTTTATTATATATCCATAAATGCCAATCAGATCCAAACCAAATTTTATCATATGGAGTACTACTTAAAATCTGATCTAAGTTCATATCAGATGTAATTGATTTATTTATATTAAAATAACCAGCATATCTATCATTTTGTCCTTCATTTAATAACATTATTTAATATCTCCTTTTTAAATAGTGTAAATAACTTAGTTTTATTTTTATATTATAATTTTGAAATTAAATATTGATTATTTTTGTTTACATTAATTAATATTTAGTTTCTATACTAGCCTTAAAATAAAAATAAGGGAGAAATAGACATGGCTAAACAAAAGAAAAGTGAAATCGGTGAAGAAAAACAAAAAAGAGAAGAATTAGATAGGAAAATAGCGGAGTCGCTTTTATCAGGTGGCGACTTGCCACCTGATTTAGCATTAGATTTTTTGATTAATTTTGATCCAAAAATTTTTAAATTGATAAAAAAAGATATTAATATAAATCTTATTACAAAAGAAACTGGACGTTCGTTAATTGATTTATATGATCAATATCAACAGCTAAGAATCAAAGCTCAAAATAATATGCGAGCAATTCTTCAAGGCTTTGATACACAAACAGAAAATAAAAACTTTAGTCCATTAATTTATGTATATGAAAATACTAAATTAATGGAAGAACAAATCAAGAGTTTTATTAACTCTTGGGTTTCCACTCAATCTGTTGGAAGATGGCTTATGGCAAATAAAGGTATAGGACCTATTCTTGCAGGAAGATTACTTGTTGGATTTGATATTACAAAAGCTGAATATGCAGGAAACTTCTGGTCTTATGCTGGTTTGAATGATAATAATTGTCCTTGGCTTGGAAATAAGGGGGCTGAAGAATTATATAGAACCTTACAACAAGAATTTGGAAAAGATTTCCTTAAAACAAAAACTAATGATGAAATTATTATAAAGATTGCATCATTAACTAGAAGAAGTATCTCTAATGTAACAAATAGTATTGTTACAGAATCTGGAACTATTACTAAAGATTCTATTATCAAAAAGATGGCACAACCTCCATTTAATAAACGTCTTAAAAAGGATTTATATCTATTAGGAGAATCTTTTATTAAGTTCTCTGGTGGCTTATCAGCTGAAGATTCAGTTAGAATAAAGTCAGAAGACGTTTATACTTCAACTGGAAAAAGAAGATATTCGATGTATGGTGAGATTATTAGAGAAAGAAAACTTTGGGAAAGTGAAAAGAATGAAAGACTTGAATATAAAGATCAAGCAAAACAGATTTTAGAAGAAAAGTCTTTCTCTAAAGATACAGATGCATATAAATGGTTAAGTGAAGGGAAATTACCTCCTGCTCATATTCTTTCTAGAGCTAGAAGATATGGAGAAAAAATCTTTGTATCTCATCTCTTTGAAATTATGTATATGGAGCATTATAAAAAGGCTCCTTCCAATCCTTATCCAATTCAATTATTGGGTCATATTGGATATATTAAGCCTGAAGTTCCCTTTAGTAATTTTATCGAAGTTCCTAGTGAATATTACGATAGAATTAGACCATAGAAATATAGATGAAAATAATAAAATAGTGGAATGTATGAACATTCCACTATTTTTTTTTTTAATTATATTCATTATTTATTAATTTTAATATTTCTTTTATTGTAAGTGGACATTTTACCTCATTCCAGAAACAATTAAATTTATTTTTTTCACTTTTTATATAATTTGGATAATAAAAAGAACTATGTATATCGCCATGTATATTAATAAGACCTTCTTTTTGATTTCTAGGATAATGAGATAATATAATATTTTTATAAATAAAACTTTCAAAAATATTAATAAAACCCATATCTAAATATTCTTCAATAGATAATATGTCATGATTTCCTAATATTAAGAATTTATTTTCACAATTAATACTCTTTATACATTTAGTTAAATATTCTACATTTAATTTATACTTGTATCCAATATCACCAAGAAAAATTAAAGTATCAGATTTTGAAACTAATGAATTTATCTTATTAATAATTTCATTATCATAAGATTTATCCATCATTCCAAAATGTAAATCAGAAACAATATAAGAATTGTCATTTATGTACTTGGAAAGATAATTTTCTCTATTGCTTAAAAGTTCTTTTTCTTCTGAAGACATTTTTATATATAAACTTTTATAATTATCAAACTTTTGTATTCTATTATAATATTTTTTATTATCCTTTTTATTTAATCTATCTATTTTAATATTTTCATTATTTATTTCTTCATCTAATATAGAATCTAAAAAAAATTCTTTATCTATTTTAAAGGTATTAATTTCTTCAAATATTTGAATATCAGTTTGAAGCAATATTTCTTTTGAATTTATGGGTACTTTAGCGTGGATATCACCTAAATAAAAAATAAATGGATCATCTATATTAGAATTATAACCATAAATTAAAAATTTTTCACATCTATTAGTAGATAATTTCTTTTTATTTCTTATTTCTTTTTTAATCTTTTCAATTAAAATATTCTTATCATCTGAAATAAAAAAATTATTATTTATTTGATTAAAATCTAAATCATAATATTTTATATTATTTTCAGAAGTATATAAAAAAGTATCTATTTCTTTTTTATTAATACAATTTATTCTATTTAATTCTTTATAATGGCTAATATATTTATTTAGTTCATCATAAGATGTTTTAT
>Ga0310697_10003237_pt1 | contig 16583 bp, 10 predicted proteins | sample 172DNAGHGlowgp2_FD_203883 | JGI IMG/M metagenome (GOLD analysis project Ga0310697, IMG submission 203883) | Sheep rumen microbial communities from Palmerston North, Manawatu-Wanganui, New Zealand - 1728 DNA GHGlow gp2 (v2) (version 2) | ecosystem: Host-associated > Mammals > Digestive system >... | reverse complement strand
CGTCGATGATGTACTCGCGGTTGCGGTACTTGTCATAGAGGCTGCTCATGCCGTTGGTGATCTGGCTGCGGCCCGTGACGTTGACCACGTCACCGCCCTTGCGGCCGTCGAACAGGAACGACAGCGTAGCGTTCTTGTAACGCAGCGTGCTACCCACACCCAGCAGCCAGTCGGGCTCACGGTTACCGATGTAGAGGCCCTTGGCGGCATCGATGATGGGATAACCGTTCTCGTCACAGATGACGTTGCCATCGGGGTCACGCACGTAATCCTTACCGGAGATGCCCGTGGAGGACTCATGCAGGCGGGCAACGGGGAAGATGTCGCCATACTGGGTGCCCTGGATCTCGGTCAACTCGTTGGGCAGGTAGAGCACCTTGCTGCGGTTGAACGAGAAGTTGGCCAATGCGGACCATGAGAAGTCGGTGGTCTTGATGATATCCTGGTTGAGAGAGATTTCCATACCGTGATTCCTCAGGCTACCCTCGTTGCGGGTCTGGAGGATCACGCCCGAGGCCGGCGACACGCGCACGGTCACAATCTGGTTGTCGGCAGTGGTCGAGTAGTAGGCGATGTCCAGACGCGTCCAGTTGCGGAAGAACCTCAAGTCGGCGCCAATCTCCCATGACTTGGACATCTCGGGCACCAGGTCAACGGCACGCGAGGTCGTGGGATCCACGCCATATCCGCCATCGGGGAAGAGGGTCCACTGCTTGTAAGTGTCGGTGAACAGATAACGCTGGCAGTCCTTACCTACCTTAGCCCAGTTGCCGCGCAACTTGCCGTAGCTGAACCAGTCGTTGCTCAGGTTGAACAGCTCACTGAAGATGACGCCGGCGGTAATTGAGGGATAGAAGAAGGTCGTCTGTGTGGACTGCCTCAAGGGCGAAGAGCCGTCGAGACGTGCCGTGGCCGAAATCTGGGCCATACCCTTGTAGTCAAACCGCAATTCGCCGAAGTGGCCATAGATATTGTTGGAACTGTGGTAGAGCGTGGGATGGTTGGCCATGAGCAGGTCGCCGTTGGTGAAGTCGGTATTGTTGAAGCTGTAAAACTCACCGCCCAGCATGAAGTGCTCATTGTACATGCTGGCCTCGAGCCCATGACGCTCCTTATATTCCATACCGTAGAGCGCGCTCACCGTGTAGTCCTCGGCAAAGGTGTGCTGATAGGTTGCCAGCAGCTGCATGTTGAGCAGCGAGCTGCGTGTGGGCGAGAAACTGTATGAGCCATAACGGGACTGCATGTCGGACAACTTGGTCTGCACATCTTCAGCAGTGGGGTCTACCAGGTCACCATCATAGAGGCGGGGCACGGTATAGGAGTCGTACATCGAGTAGCCCTTATCATAGCCCATCTTGCCTGTGAATACCAGGTTCTTAATGGGTTCATAACTGATTTGTCCGTTGATGATGAAGCGGTTGCTCTCGGTCTCGCTCCAGTCCATGTAGCGGCCGAAGTAGGGAGACACGGCGCCGTTGATGCGCTCGGTGTCGAGCAGGTTCTCCCAGTGGTCATAGTAGGCCCACCAGTTCACGTGCCCCTCGAGGGTGCGGTAGTCGCTCATGTCCTTGTTGATACCCCAGTTGTAGATGGAGGACATCGAGTTGCCAAATCCGCGGGCCTTGGTGTTCATAAAGTTGGCTGTCAGCTGCACGGTGACCTTGTCGCTGGGCTTATAGGAGCCCTTGATAAGGGCGTTCACCTGCTTGCGGTAGTCCTTGGGGACGATACCTTGGTTGTCGTAGTAGGACACAGAGGCATAAGATGAGAACTTCTCGGTTCCGCCACTGACGCTCACGTCATACTTCTGCAGAATACCGGTCTTGAGGAATTCCTTCAGATTGTTGTAGTAGTGGTCGTTCTCGCCCAGATACGGGCCCCAGCCACCGCTACCCATGTTCTCCTTGTACATGCCCTTAGCACCGGGGATGAAGGTGCTCTGGATCTTGGGCAAACGGGCGGGCGTGTTCAGTTCGAGGGTTGCCGAGGCCGTGACGGTGACTTCGCCATTGTTGCCACCGCTCTTGGTCGTGACCATGATGACACCGTTGGCGGCCTCCTGGCCATAGAGTGCCGACGCTGCGGCACCCTTGAGCACCGTGATGTTGTCGATGTCGTTGGGGTTCATGTCGCCCAGGGTCGATGCGCCACCGCGGATGGCCATGCCATCAATGATGATCAGCGGCTCGTTGTTCATCGAGTTGTTCATCGACGAAATGGCGCGGATGATGATCTGGGTCGAGGCGTTAGGCGAACTGCCGCCCGTACTAACCTGCAGACCCGAGATTTTGCCCTGCAGGGTGTTGGCGAAGTTGGTGGAACCGCCAGCGGTCACGGCTTCCTCATCAAGGGACTGAACAGCAAAGTTCAGTTTCTTTTTCTCTTGGGTCTGGCCCATGGCGGTCACCACGACCTCGCCCAGCATTTGAGCATTGTCATCGAGCGCAATGTTGACCACCGTTTGTCCTGCGGCAATCTTCACGCTCTTGGGATTCATGCCCACGTAGCTCACATCGAGCACGTCGCCGTCGTTAGCCTCAATCGAGAAACGGCCGTCGAAGTCGGTCGCCGTGCCGCGTGTTGTGCCGTGCACCTTGACCGACGCGCCGATAATCGGCTCGCCATCGCTCGACTGTGTCACCACACCTGTCACCACACGGGCCAGTCCCGGCAGCGACAAGAGGCTCAACAACAGTAGCAATAGTAACTGTTTTCTCATTCTTGATAGGTTTTATTGGTTAGGTAATATTTGATTACAAAATCGGTTATGATAAGAAGTACAAATTTACGTAATTATTTTTTAACTATTTTATATAATGTGCGTTTTTAACACTCAATTCCTTGATTTTTTAGATTTAACAACAGATTTTCAATAATTTTTACTATTACTGCCAGGTAAACATCGTTCAAGATGAATCAGGCAGGGACATTTGTTTATGCGAGCGAAACACCCGGAGGGTGTCATCTGCGTAACCGGGGGTACCTGCTAATGAAACGAGCGAAGCGAGTGAAGTGGCAGACACCCCCGGTGGCACAATGCGTCCTTATCGTCGCCGGAGGCGACCCCAATACCCATAACCGTCAAGGGGGGTCGCCTTCAGCGACATTCTTTCGTACGTCCTTACCCGTGGTGATGCTGGCTCTCTCGCTCCGCTCGATTGCCGGCATTACCACGGGTTACGCAGAGGCTTGCCCGTGGGCGAGAGCGGCCCTAAAGCAAGCCCCAATACCGGTTGATATCTATAGTCAACTGCCAATCAGACAATCAAATAGACTTTTTCCCGGACACCAATAAATATTTACACTAAAAAAAGACATACTTCACGACAAAAAGAATAAATACAATAAGTACAATAAATACAATGCTATCCAGTGCGTGTTAACAGCCGGGCAACAATTGTATTTATTGTACTAATTGTCTTCCTTCTATCAGTTGGGCGTGTTGTTACTTGAACAGGTAGGTGGTGACGCTCTCGTGACCCAGGTAGAAGGCCTTGGCCTTGATGACCTGGGGCTGCACCTTGACGGGCACGGGTGCCGTCCAGCGGGGCGAGTCGACGGTAGGTTCGCTGCCATCGAGGGTGTAAGTCACCAACTCGTCAGGGTACTGGGTGTTGATGAGCAGTTTGCCGTCTTCCAGCTTGATGCCCGGAGGCCCCACACGGAAGTTGAAGCCTTTGCTCTTGAGCAACGGTAACTCGCGGGTACCGATCTTGAGGTTATACTGGTGGCGTGCCTCGTTATAAGTCTTGAGGTCGGTCAAGTCCTTGCTCCACTCGGGCACGGCGGTCCAGGCACGCTCGCTCACACCCATCATCTTGGGCAGCAACAGGTACTGCACCTCGTCAAACGAGCGCAAGGTTTCTCCCCACAACTGGGCCTGCACGCCGATGATGTTCTCTGGTTTCTCCAGCTTGATTTTGCCGTCGCCGGCAGTTGTGATGTTAATGGGAGTGCCGTCAACGGCGGTACGGGCGCTGGCATAGATATTGGCGGGCAGGGCGCTCCATGAGTCAAACTCATCGACCTTGCCTCCCCAGTGCAGACCCTGCTCATCCTGATGCCAGCTGTAACCCATGTCCATGTAGAAGTTGGTCACATTAGACAGGATAACGGGATAGCCGTCATTGGCCAACTGGTAGGGGACAACCGAACGTGAGCCCACCGTGCTCCAGGCATTCACGCCTGCCACACGGGGTGTCATGAGGGCATTGAACTCGGGCTTGTGGTCAAGCGCCACTTCCTGCCATCCCTCGATGCGGATTTTGCGGGCCTCGAGCAAAGCACTGATGCGCTTGATATAATACTCGCTCACCTCATGCTGCGTCTTGAGTCCCTCGCGCTGCATGAGCGCCTGCACGTCAGGGCTCTTGTCCCATGCGCCGTTGGGGACCTCATCGCCTCCCAGATGAACGACCTCAAGCTTCAAGCCGGCAGCCTTGTACATCTTCTGCAACTCCTCAACCACACGGTCGATAAAGCGGTACACGTCATCACTGGCGACATTAAGCACGTTGTCGTGATAGCTTTGGGCCGAGGTGTAGACCGATGTGTTCTTCTCATCCCACAAGCGGAACTGCTCGGCAGTGGGATTGCTCATGGCGCGGTTCTTCATCGCCACGATGGCGGCACGGGCATGACCGGGCGTTTCAATCTCGGGGATGACGCGAATGCCACGAGACCACGCATAGCGCAGGAAATCGATAAACTCGTCACGCGTGAGGCAGCCGTTGGCGCTTTGTGACAGGTCGTCGGGATTGCCGTTGCCGTCAAAGATCTGTGCCAAATAGCCTTTTTCGTCAAGTGTTGCGCCACGACGTGATGCCACTTGCGTCAATTCGGGGAAACCCGGAATTTCAAGGCGCCAAGCCTCATCGTCGGTGAAATGGAACTGGAGATAATTGATTTTGTAGTAGGCCAGCAAATCAATAAAGCGGTACAGGTCAGTACCCTTTACCACATTGTTTCGCGCAATGTCGAGCATGATGCCGCGGTATCCAAAGTCGGGCCAGTCGATGACAAAGCAGTTTTGCAGGCGGTGTCCCTTGCTGTGGTCCAACGCGGCGACAAGCGTCATCACACCATTCATCAAGGCAGCCTGTGTAGCGCCCAGAATCGTGATTTGACCGTCATGAACGCGCAGGGAATAATATTCCCTATTTGACTTGTTATTCTTCTTGTCAAGCAACAACCTGATGACAGTTTTTTGGCCACTGGAAACATAGATGCCCCGCTTCTGCAACTCGCTGGTGAGCAGATTCTTGGCACGGCGATAGCCGCCCCACTGGAACATTTTTCCGGTCTTGATAGTCACAAGGCTGCCCACTGTGGTGAAACCGTCCTCGATATCCACCTGCTTGGGCGTGGGGAAAATGTCATAGTCATTTCCCGTATAGCCGTCGCCAAAGCCGTTGATGGCATCGTTATAGGCATACATGTAATTGCCGTCGGGATAGGCCTTATGGTCTCGCCACTGGCCAGGTTTGTCAAGGGGCGCACGGTTGATGCTCACAGCCATGGGGTGAGCCATATCGCCGCCCATCACCACGTGGCCGCCGTCAGGCATATAGCACTTGTTGATGAGAGCTCCGCCCATCACCATATCGACCACGAGCGAGTCGCCCGCAGCGAGCGCCTTGTAATTGGCGTTAGGTTTCATGCGGTAGTAGGTCGTCGATACCTCCTCGATGTCCACGGGGCATCCTGCCGGCAAGGTCACCTTGCGCGAGAACTGGTTGAAAAAGAACTGCCAGTCGCTGCCCAATGGCTGCTTTGAGACGTTCTTGATGACGAAGCGGCTGCTGTAGTTGTTGGCCGCAGTGTTGTTCTGCCCCATCTGCCAGTCCACCGCAATGGGCGACTGGGCGCTCATTGTCACGGCTGCCAGCAGACAGGCAATGGTTGTCAATAGCTTGATTGTCTTCATTTTGATATATTGTTTTGTTCGATAATTCGGTCCAACAGGTTATCGCAGGCATCCTCGAGCAAGTCAAGCACCAGTTCAAAACCTTCGCTGCCCTCATAGTAGGGGTCGGGCACATAGTCATAATTGGGGTACTGGCGGATGTAGTCGCCCATCATCACCACCTTGCGTTCCTGCTCGATGGTCGCGGCCATGCTGCACAAGTCGTCAACATTGCCGGCATCCATGCCGACGATGAGGTCAAAGTCCTCAAAATCACTGGCATGCACCTGACGGGCACGATGCGTCAATTCATAGCCGCGCGGGCGGGCATGAACCCTCATGCGCTTGTCGGGCAGATCACCGATGTGCCACCCTCCAATCCCGGCCGAGTCGATATAAAAGCCGGATGACAAGCCCCGCTCATCAACCAGTCGCTGCATGACCGCCTGAGCCGCCGGAGAACGGCAGATATTGCCCAAACAGACGAAAAGCACACGATATTTACCTGATTCTGTCATTTTCAAGGTGCAATATTACAAAAAATGTGGCAAAAATGATGTGTGTTGGTATGGTTTTTTCGTTATTTGTTTGTAACTTTGCTTGCTGAAACAATAAACCGATGAACCGAAACATCTTGTATCTGCTGCCATTGCTGCTGTTGATGGGACTTGCCACGGCAAGCGTCACATCATGCGGCCACGGCAGCGGCGAAAAACAAGACACCACAGCCTGGGACTACAAGGCGCCACCCGCCATGCCCATCAACCCCGCCCTCATTGGCGACAGCATGGGACTGATTGCCAATGCCGAAATCCACCGTCTGCCCACCTACATCGAACAGCGCCCCCTCAAGGAAATCTTCAACGACAGCAATGCGCTGCAACTCGTTGCCGCCGAGAAAAATGGGTTCAAGCCCGTGACCAGCCTGCGCGATGCCTACCACATCAACAAGCCCCTGGTCAGGATTTTCTCGTGCGATGCCTATATGCTCGATGACCTCACCGCCTCGGTGCCCTATCTAGTGCCCAAGGCGGCACAGCTGCTCAAGGAGATCGGATATGCCTTCCAGGACAGCGTGCGCAAACGTGGCGGCAAGGCCTACCGCATCAAGGTAACCAGCGTGACAAGGACCGAGTTCAGCGTGGGAAAACTGGTTCGCCGCAACCGCGCTGCGACCGAGAATTCGTGCCACCGCTTCGGCACCACCGTTGACATCAGCTGGGTGAAGTTTGACTGCCTGGACCCGAGCATGGTCGTCTCGCTGGAAGACTTAAAGAACATTCTGGCCGAGGTCGTTCTGGACTTCAGGAACAAGGGACGATGCTACGCCATCTTTGAGCGCAAATCAGGCTGCCTGCATATCACTGTCAGATAAAAGAACAACAATACATTATAATAATTAAATAAAACAATGACCTTACAACAAACTATCGCCCAGTACCTGCAATATACAGGTCACAAAGGCTTCGACATCCGCGCCGCACTCATTGACTGCGACGGCGTGCTCTATGACTCAATGAAGTATCACACCCAGGCATGGGTGAAACTCATGAAGAAAAACGGCATCAAGTGTACACGCGACGAGTTCTATTCGATGGAAGGAATGACGGGAAGCGAGATCATCAAGATGAAGTTCAAGAGTGGAGCAGGCAAGAATATCACCGATGATGAAGCGCGTGCCCTCTATGGCGTGAAGACAAGGTATTTTAAAGAGTTGGGCGAGGCTCCCGTAATGCCCGGCGCCAAGCGCGTGCTGGAAACCCTGAAAGAGGCGGGAGTGGACCGCATCCTGGTTACAGGTTCGCAGCAAGACGCCCTGCTGCAGCGCATCGATGCCGACTTCCCCGACCTGTTTGGCGACGTCAAGGTAACCGGCCATGACGTGAAACATGGCAAACCCAACCCCGAGCCTTACCTGAAAGGCATGGCCAAGGCCGAGAAGAAATCCAACCAGTGCATCGTCATTGAAAACGCTCCCCTCGGCGTGCAGGCCGGACATGCAGCCGGATGTTTCACCATCGGCGTTACCACCGGTCCCATCCCCGAAAAAGACCTTTACAAAGCTGGTGCCGACATTGTCTATAAGAGCATGGATGAGCTTGCCGACGCCCTGCCCTCTCTGTTCGTGGCACTGACTGTCGTTAAAGCCTAAACCGCACAGAAACCGCGGATTTTTCTGATGTCACTGATTATGATTTGCCTATCAGCAGCATCAGATGAATCCGCAGTTTGATTATAAATAATATGGCACAGAATCTCATCTTCACCAACAATGTCGCCGAGGCAATAGAGCGCCTGGAAGCAGCCAGCAGCCACAACATGACGTTATGGATTGCCGACGTGAACACGGCACGCTTGATATTGCCCGAACCACCCCACCTCATTATCATCCCCGACGGTGACAGCAGCAAGACTCTGGAAACTGTTACACGCGTGTGGGACGAGATGGAACGCTTGGGAGCGACACGTCACTCGCTGGTGGTGAACCTGGGTGGCGGCATGGTGACCGACTTGGGAGGATTTGCTGCCGCGACTTTCAAACGTGGCGTTAGATTCATCAACGTTCCTACTACCGTCTTAGGAGCCGTCGATGCCGCTGTGGGAGGCAAGACGGGCATCAACTATAACGGTCTGAAAAATGAAATAGGGGCGTTTGCCCCCGCCAGCGATGTCATCATCTCCACGCGTTTTTTTGACACCCTGCCCATCGACGAGATGAAATCGGGCTTTGCCGAAGTGCTCAAGCATGCCATGCTGAGTGACCGCGACGAGTTCCTGCGTCTGCTGGAACACGACTTCAACCGGCCCATTGACCACGAGAACATGCTTGAACGGCTCAGGCGCTCGGTGCAGGTCAAGGTGGATATCGTCGCACGGGACCCCAAAGAACAAGGCGAACGAAAAAAACTCAACCTGGGCCACACTGTGGGCCACGCCCTCGAAAGCCTTGCGGCAAAACGCAGAGCGCCAATAGCCCACGGCTATGCCGTCGCTTGGGGATTGGTCACCGAAGCGGTCCTCTCTCACATCAAACTAAAATTTTCCACCGAGGATGTTCACCTGCTGGGCAATTTCGTGCGTGACAATTATCATGGATTTCCATTCACCTGCGACGACTATGACGAATTGCTGGAGCTGATGCGCCACGACAAGAAAAGCCATGACGGGGAAATCTCATGCTCACTGCTCACTTCCATCGGTGAATGCCTGATCGACCAGTCAGTCACTGCCGATGACGTGACAGCCGCCCTCGACATCCTGCGCGACCTCCTGGGCATCTAAACCATGAAAATCCGCCTCCCCTGATCAGAATTCAAGCAGCCATTCCTGCATCCAACAACCATCCTGTTTTGCTTCCCTAGAACCGGGTGTTAATGCTAACACACAAGCATAGCAGGCGGAAAATTTCAAAATTTTTGTAAAGAATTTAAAAAAAATGTAACCTTACATTACAACATAACAGAAAACGATGTATATTTGCACATCTATAGGATAAAAGAATAGGGAATGTTGACTCAGATTTATAATGGTCATGTGCTCACACCGGAGGGCTGGATAAACGGCGGATCGGTCGTTATCGAGGATAGCCGCATCAAGGAGGTGAGCAAGAGCAGCCGGCTCATGGAAGGCATGGACAAGGCAATCGACGCCCATGGCATGCACGTTGTGCCGGGCGGCATCGACCTCCATTGCCATGGCGGCGGCGGCAGCGATTTCCAGGAATGTACCCGCGAGGCATTTGAGAACGCCGCCGGCACCCACCTGCGTCATGGCACGACAGCAATCTATGCCACCCTATCCTCCTCCCCTATCGACATGATGGAACACGCCTGCCAAACGTGTGACGAATTGATGCGTGAAGGCAAGACAACCATCATGGGCATGCACATGGAGGGGCCCTACTTCAACCCCAGCAAGGCCGGAGCTCAGATGCCCGAGGTGATTCGCATCCCCGATCCCAACGAATACATCCACATTGTTGAGGACTTTGACTGCATGCGCCGCTGGTCAAGCGCTCCCGAGTTGCCCGGAGCGTTGGAAATGGGCAAGTACATAACCGGCAAAGGCATCGTCGCCGCCATTGGCCACACCGCCGCCGAGTATTCCCAGGTGAAAGCGGCTTGGGATGCCGGTTACACGCTGGCCACACATTTTTATAACGGAATGCCCGGTTTCCACAATGTGCGTGAGTTCAAGCATGCCGGAACTGTCGAGAGCGTCTATCTGCTCGAGGACATGGCAGTAGAGGTGATTGCCGACGGCATCCATGTGCCATCAACACTCCTCAATCTTGTTTACCACACGAAAGGCGTGGAACGCACTGCATTGTGCACCGATGCCCTGGCAGTGACCGACAGCGAGAGTGAACACGCATTTGACCCCCGCGTCATTATCGAGGACGGTGTGTGCAAACTTTCGGACCGCAGCGCCCTGGCCGGCAGCATCGCCACGATGGACCGACTGATCAAGACCATGGTGCGCGTTGTTGAAGTGCCGCTTCAGGATGCCGTGCGCATGGCAAGCGAGACACCCGCCCGCATCATGGGCATCTATGACCGCAAGGGTTCCATCCAGCGCGGCAAGGATGCCGACATCCTCATCTTTGACAACGACATCAACCTGCGTAGCGTGTTCTCGATGGGCGCTTTTGTCAAGGGCAGCGACCACATCGCGCCAGCAGCTATTGTTGAAAGCTAAATCCAAGCTACACTATTAAAAAACGGCAAAGCAGAAAATCCTGCCTCGCCGTCATGCGGAGTGACCGAGATTCGAACTCGGGATACGCTTTTGACGTATACACGCTTTCCAGGCGTGCCTCTTCAGCCACTCGAGCATCACTCCATTTGTCAAATGCGGGGCAAAGGTAATACAATTTGGCGGATAACAACCAAAAAAACACGTTTTTTTTGTTATTTTTGTGGCATGAAAACCGACGACCGACTGCAAAGCTACAATAACACCGGAGGTGCCGACCGCCACGACCCGCGCGTGAAACAACTGGCCCTGGACGTGTTGCGCTGGCTCCCCTATGACCCGAACGATGACCAAATGATGGCAGTGGTGGCTCTGGCCCATTATCTGCTCTACGCGCCCGAACATTCGGTTTTCATCCTGGGCGGATATGCGGGCACCGGAAAAACATCGCTCACAGGAGCCATCGTCAAGGCACTCAACCAGCAGGGAGTGAAATCGGTGCTGATGGCCCCCACCGGGCGGGCAGCCCACATCTTCAGCGAATATTCAGGCCACCCTTGCTATACCATTCACCGCAAGATTTACCGCCAGCAAGGATATGGTATCGACGCGTTTGACCTGGCCGGCAACAAGCACAGCAACACTGTGTTCATTGTTGATGAGGCATCGATGATCAGCAATGCCAATGACGGTTCCTCTTTTGGGAGCGGACGATTGCTGGAAGACCTTATCGCATATGTTTTCAACGGCATGGGCTGCAAACTCGTGCTCATGGGAGATAATGCCCAGTTGCCGCCTGTCGGGCAGATTGTGAGCCCCGCCCTTGACAACGGAGTGCTGCAGTCCTTGGGATTGACGACCTATGGCGTTTTTCTGCAACAGATTGCCCGCCAGGCCGAAGAAAGCGGTATCCTTCACAATGCCACACTGCTGCGACAAGCGATGGAAGACGGCACACTGGGACGTCCCCGCTTTGAACTCGATGGCCTGGATGATATCACTACCGTGTCAAGTGAATTCCTGCTGGAGACCATCAGCGATTGCTATGACCGTGACGGCATGGGCGAGACCATCATCATCACCCGCAGCAACAAGCGGGCCACATTGTTCAATCTGGGCATCCGCAACAGCATCCTCTATCGCGAAGACATGCTCGTCGGCGGCGACATGCTGCTGGTTGCCAAGAACAACTATTACTGGACCAAAGACTATGAGCAACTGGACTTCATCGCCAATGGTGACGTGTGCATTGTCAAGCGGGTGTGGGGAGAGATTGAGAGCCAATATGGATTGAGGTTTGCCAACGTCACAGTCGAATTTCCCGATCATGACAACCTGGAAATGGATTGCAAAATTGTCGTGGACTGCCTGTTGAGTGACACTCCGGCACTCAATCGCGAACAAAGCGAACGCCTGTTCAATGATGTGTGGGCTGAACTCACCGGCGACAAACGCCAGCGCTACAAGGCACTGAAGGAGCACCCCTATTTCAACGCCCTTCAAGTCAAGTATGCTTATGCCATGACTTGCCACAAGGCCCAGGGCGGACAATGGCGCAACGTGTTCATTGACATGGGAGGCATCATGCCCGACGCGATGCAATCGATGGATTTCTACCGTTGGCTCTACACCGCAGTGACACGCGCCCGCGAGCGGGTGTATCTCATCAACTGGCGGGAAGAGGTTTAGTTTTGAAGCTTGAAGTTAGGAGTTTAGAGTGAGTTTAATGGGTAAAAACTCAATACTTAGAAAATAATTACTACCTTTGTGGCTCACAATCAACATAATTCAAGCAATAATGATACGCAAGAGATTATACCGGATTGCCGTCGTCCTGTTTACCATGGGCGCTTGGCTTGTTGCAGGTGCCGACATTCCGGCAGGCTACTACAACACCCTCGAGGGAAAGAGCGGACAAGCGTTAAAAAACGCCATTTGTGAACTGACCAAGCAGCACACGGCATTCAGCTACAACAGCCTGTGGACTTATTTTCACGAAACCGACTGCCGTCCCGAAGACAATAGAATCGTATGGGACATGTACAGTGACAAAACCTACTACTTCAGAAGCGGCAACAGTGGCGTTAGCGGCATGCACAAGGAGCACTCGATGCCCAAGAGCTGGTGGGGAGGATATAACGAGACTCAAGGTTACTACGGATATACCGACATCAACCACCTCTACCCCGCTGACGGCGATGCCAACATGGCCAAGTCAAACTATCCCTTGGGAGAAGTGTCCATGGTGAGCTTTGACAACGGAGTGACAAAGGTGGGATCACCCAAGACCGGTCAAGGCGGAGGCAGCAGCTATGTCTTCGAACCCGATGACCGTTACAAAGGCGATTTTGCCCGCACCTACTTCTACATGGCATGCACCTATCAGGACTACTGGTGGAAATATACCTACCAGGTAACCAATAACTCATGGAAGACTCTTAACGATTGGTCTATCGACCTGCTGTGCCGTTGGGCTCGCGCCGATGCGGTAAGCGACAAGGAAGTTGACCGCAACAATGCCGTACAACGGTGTCAAAACAACCGCAATCCCTTCATTGACATACCCCAACTGTTTGAATACATCTGGGGCAACAGGCAGGGTGAGGTCTTTTACCTGAGCGAGGCCGGCATGACTACCGACACCACTACTTATACCGGTGATCCCCAACTCATCGCACCCACCCAGGGCACCGTGCTCGACTTTGGCGAGGTGGCGCTGGGCAAGTCGCTGGACTATGTCGTTTACATCAAGGGTATGGGGCTCACCAACCCGCTGACCATTCAGCTCTACCGCTATGACTACGAGATGTTCAGCATCCCCGTGACCGCAGTGAGTCGCACTGTCGCTAACAGTCCCGAAGGTTACCCCTTGAAGATTACCTATACGCCCACCACGACAGGCGAACACATGGCACGCTTGCTCATCTATGACGGCGGCTTGACAGGAAGTGTGGGAGTGGAACTGCGAGCAAAGTGCTCCCCGGCACCCACGTTGTCACCGTTGACGGCCCTCGAGCCCACGGGCATCAGCGAGAACTCCTATACCGCCAACTGGCGTCCTGCAAGCGAGCAGGTGGACTACTATGTCATTACCCGAACCGTCTATAACAAGACCACTGGTCAAACCATTACCGATACATTCACCACCGAGGACGCCAGCACCACAAGCTATACATTTACCGACCGCCATGCTGACGAAGCCCACACCTATTGGGTACAATCCTACCGTCTGGGTTACATGAGTGAGCCTTCCAATGTCATCACGCTCGACACCAGTGGCCTCACCGGCATTGAAGCCGACAAGCCCATGCAAGTGCTGACACTTGACGGCGGCATCCTCATCAAGTGCAGCGAGGACCTGGGCAGCGCCGTCATCTATGACATGGCTGGCCGAGTGGTTAAGAGTATCGATCACCTGACTGATGACACCATTATCGAACTGCCACGCGGCATTTACCTGCTCCAGACCAGCACCAGCCGCAGCGCTTGGAAAATCGCCGTCAGGTAACTCTATTTCTAGATAATCTAGATAATCTAGACAATCTAGATAATTAACGAACACAAAAAACGGTTGACCTGTTATGGTCAACCGTTTTTATCGTGATGATTACAGTATTACTCCTTGATGAGGTTGCCGCCTTCCTTCAGAGCCTCCTCATTGAGGGGGATGAGGTGCCAGTGGCGCTCGGGAAGAGTCTTCTTGAGGGCCTTGAGCACGCTCTCGATGGTAACCATGGGGCGTACCTTGAGCATCGAACCCAGGACAATCATGTTGAAGGTCTTGGAGTTCTTCATCTCGATAGACTTCTCGGTAGCATCAATCGGATAAATCTTGATATCGGTGCGGGTAGGTTTCTTGTGAATGCCATAGGTGTCATACATCAGGATGCCACCGGGCTTTACCTTGCTCTCGAACTTGTCAAGCGACTGCTGGTTGAGAACAACCACCACGTCATAGGTGTTCAGGACGGGCGAGCTGATGCGCTCATCGCTCACGATAACGGTAACGTTGGCGGTACCACCGCGCTGTTCGGGACCGTAAGAGGGGAGCCAGCAGACTTCCTTGTCCTCCATCAGACCAGAGTAGGCAAGAATCTTACCCATTGACAATACACCCTGTCCGCCGAAACCGGCAATAACTATTTCGTTAATCATAGTGTCTTCTAAATTTTAGCGTTGAATACCATCTTTCAAGTCCTTCAAGTCTCCCAGGGGATACTTGGCGAACATATTCTCTTCCATCCACTTGTTGGCCTTCTCGGGAGTGAGTTTCCAGCCAGTGTTACATGCACTGACAATCTCAACAACCGAAGTACCCTTGCAGTTGATGCTGTTCTCAAACGCCTTCTTCAAGGCGGCTTTGGTCTTGCGGACGTTGGCGGCGGTGTGCACGCTCTGACGAGTCACGTAGCAAGTACCATCGAGTTGTGCCAGCAGCGGGGTGATGGCCAGGGGATAACCATTGAGGTCCGGACGGCGGCCGTAGGGGCAGGTAGCGGTCTTCTGGCCCAGCAGCGTGGTGGGAGCCATCTGACCACCGGTCATACCGTAGATAGCGTTGTTGATGAAGATGATGACGATGTTCTCACCACGGTTGCAAGCGTGAATCGACTCGCAGGTACCGATAGCCGAGAAGTCACCGTCGCCCTGATAGGTGAATACCAGGTTTTCGGGCCACAGGCGCTTAACAGCGGTTGCCAAAGCAGTGGCACGGCCGTGGGGAGCCTCTTCCCAGTCAACGTCGATGTAATTATAGGCAAATACGGCGCAGCCAACGGGCGAAATGCCTACTGTCTTCTCAGCAACACCCATTTCCTCGATGACCTGTGCAACGAGTTTGTGTACAACGCCATGGCTGCAACCAGGGCAATAGTGCATATGAACCCTATTCAATAATTTAGGCTCAGCATAGACCTTGTTCTCAGGTTTAATGATATCGTTAAGTTCCATTGCGTTATTTACTTGTTAATGAGTTTCTCTTTCAGTACGTTCAACAGCTCGTCGGGGGTAGGCACGTTGCCACCGAAGCGGCCATAGTGCTCAACCGGCATCTTGCATTCAACGGCAAGCTTCACATCCTCGACCATCTGGCCGGCGTTGAGCTCAACGCACAGGATGCCCTTGACGTTCTTAGCGGCCTCGCGGAGTTGCTTCTCGGGGAAGGGCCACAGGGTGATGGGACGGAACATGCCCACCTTGATACCCTCGGCGCGGGCCAGTTCCATCGTCTTCATGGCGACGCGGGCGGTAGTACCGAAGGCGGTAATCAGGTAATCGCAGTCCTCAACGTCAATGAGCTCGCAACGGGTCTCGTTCTTCTCGATTTCACGATAGCAGGCCTGGAAACGCCAGTTGTTCTCCTCCATCTTGTCGTCGTCGAGCTCCAGTGAGGTAACGACGTTGCTGGGACGCATGCCCTTGCGACCGTTAACGGCCCACGGGCACTGCTCGCGGATCTCGTCGTCGGTGCGGCGCGGACGCTGCTCGGGCAGCACGACCTTCTCCATGAGCTGACCGATGGTACCATCGGCGAGAATCATCGACACGCAGCGATACTTGAAAGCCAGGTCAAAGCCCAGAGCGACCATGTCGGCCATCTCCTGAACACTGCTGGGAGCAAGCACGATCATGTGATAGTCACCGTGACCGCCACCCTTACAAGCCTGGAAGTAGTCAGCCTGTGATGCATGAATTGTACCCAGACCGGGGCCACCACGCTGTACGTTAATCAACAGAGCGGGAACCTCACTGGCAGCGAGATAGGACACACCCTCCTGCATGAGGCTGAAGCCGGGGCTGGACGTAGAGGTGCAGACTGCTTTGCCGGTCATGGCACCGCCATAGACCATGTTAATGGCAGCGACCTCACTCTCGGCCTGCAGCACAACCATACCAGTAGTTTCCCAAGGCATTTCTTCCTCGAGTTTCTCAAGCACCTCACTCTGCGGAGTGATCGGGTATCCGAAATATCCGTCGGCAC
>Ga0310697_10003236_pt1 | contig 16584 bp, 19 predicted proteins | sample 172DNAGHGlowgp2_FD_203883 | JGI IMG/M metagenome (GOLD analysis project Ga0310697, IMG submission 203883) | Sheep rumen microbial communities from Palmerston North, Manawatu-Wanganui, New Zealand - 1728 DNA GHGlow gp2 (v2) (version 2) | ecosystem: Host-associated > Mammals > Digestive system >... | reverse complement strand
CGCAGAAACCGAGGTCCTTGATACGCTGGGTGCTCTTGGGGCTGTTGGCGATGCCGATGACCTTGCCGGTCACGCCGACGCGCTTCTTGGCCTCGTAGCAGCAGAGCATGCCGCTCTTGCCACCGGCGCCGAGGATGACGACGGTCTGGCCGTACTGGCACAGCTTGGCGGTCTGGGCGGGAGCACCGGCGACGTCGAGGGCGCTGAGGGCCAGCTTCTCGGGCATGTCGGTAGGAATCTTGGCGTAGATGCCGCTCTCGAAGAGGATGGCCTTACCCTTGATGTCGACCTGGTCGACCTCGGGACGGATTTCGAGAATCTCGTCGATGCGCAGCGGGGTCAGCGAGAGGCTGACGAGGGTGGCGATGCGGTCGCCCTCCTTGAGGTCGATCTTGCCCTTCAGGGCGTCGCCGATCTTCTCCACCTTGCCGAGGAGCATGCCGCCCGAACCGGTGCGACGGTTGCGGTGCTTGCCCTGGAGCTCGACGTTGAGGAGCATCTCCTTCTTCACCTCTTCCATAATCTTCTCCTGGCTGGCGCCTTCGCCGGCCTGCTGTTTGGCATAGTTGTGGATATCGGTGAACGAGGCGCTGTCGATGTTCAGGGTCTGGACGTCGATGAGGATCTCGTTGTCGTAGATCTCGTCCATGTTGTTGTCAAGCTTGTTGGCGGGCTGAGGGAGAACACCCTTCGGCTCGATGACGCGGTGGGTACCGTACTTGTTGCCTTTTTTCTGCATAATATTGGTTTATTTTATTGATTATTAAATAAATTAACTAACTTTTCCCAAGTCATTGAATGTACAAAGATACAAAAAAAATTCGAATAATTACAAAAAAAATCATTCCGCCCCCAAAAAATTCCCTCTGCCCCCCCTCCTACCCGACATGGGTCGAAGAGGGGTCGAAGAGGTACATAATTCGGCATTTCTTATATCGTTCTTATATCGTTCTAATATACTTCTTATATAGGTGATATAAGAAGTATATGAGAAGTATATAGGAACTATATAAGAAGGGCCGAATCGGGTAGGTGTCGGACCCGTGGCGGAGCCCTGCAAATTATTGCGCACGGCGCACAATAAAACCGGCAAAGGCGCGTTAACAAAACAAAAACAATCCGACATGAAAAGACCCATATTTTTGACCATAGCGCTGACGATGAGCCTTTTGGCGGCAGCGCAGACGCCGCAGAAAACCCAGGCACCCCGCCAGCAGACTGCCCAGGAGCAGGCGGAGGACAACACGATATTCACCATCGTGGAGCAGATGCCGGAGTACCCAGGCGGCATGGAGGCGCTGTACCAGTTTCTGGCGGCCAACATCAAGTATCCCAGCGCAGGGGACGTCAACGTCAACGGCAAGATAATTGTCAGCTTCGTCATCGAGAAGGACGGCACGGTAAGCGACGCCAAGGTGGTGCGCAAGCTGCATCCCGCCTTCGACGAGGAAGCCCTGCGGGTGGTGAAGCTGATGCCCAAGTGGGAACCCGGCCAGCAGGAAGGCAAGCCGGTGCGCGTGCAGTTCAACCTGCCCATCATCTTCAGCTTGAACTAAAAGGCAGAAACAAGCGTCAAATCAAACACTAAGAGAATTATGAAAGTCATCATATTGGGATCTGCCTGGCCCTATCGCGGCGGGTTAGCGGCATTCAACGAGCGGCTGGCCCGGCAGTACCAGGCCGAGGGTCACGAGGTGGAGATTGTCACCTTCACCCTGCAGTATCCTTCGTTCCTTTTTCCGGGCAAGACACAATATAGCGACGAGCCCGCCCCCAAGGACCTGAAGATCAAACGCAAGCTCAACGCCATCAATCCGTTGAGCTGGATTGCCACGGGGCGATACATCCGCAAGCAGCGGCCCGACCTGCTGATTACCAAATTCTGGCTGCCGTTTATGGCACCGGCCCTCGGCACTGCCAACCGCTGCGCCAAAGCCGAGTGGAAAACGGCTGGCGGAGAGCGGAAGACGACGCGCCGGATTTCGATACTTGACAACCTTGTGCCGCACGAAAAGCGTCCTGGCGACAAGCTGTTTGCGCGCTACTTTGTTGGCTCGGTAGACGGCATGGTGGCCATGAGCCGCTCGGTGCTGGCCGACGCCGACCTTTTCGACCCGAAGCACCACAAGCCGCGCGCATTCTGTCCGCACCCGCTCTACGACCACTACGGCGCCACCCTCAGCCGCAAGGAGGCTCTGGACCTCATCGGCCTGCGGGAGAGCCAGCGCTACGTGCTCTTCTTCGGCTTTATCCGCGAATATAAAGGACTTGATTTACTGCTCGATGCCATGGCCGACGAGCGGATGGAAAGGCTTGGCGTGAAGCTCATTGTGGCGGGCGAGTTCTACGGCGACCCCAAGCCCTACCAGGAGCAGATCAGCCGCCACGACATCGGCGACCGCGTGGTACTGCACACCGAGTTCATCCCCGACCACGAGGTGAACCGCTACTTCTGTGCTGCCGACCTGGTGGCGCAGCCCTACAAGACAGCCACGCAAAGCGGGGTGACGCAGATTGCCTTCCACTTTGAGCGGCCGATGCTTGTGACCAACGTGGGCGGCCTGCCGGAGATTGTGCCCGACGGCAAGGTGGGCTTCGTGGTAGAACCCGACGCACAGCAGATTGCCGACGCCATAGTGCGCTACTTCGACGAAGGATGGGAGCAGCGGCTGACAGAAGGCGTGCGCCAGGAGAAGCAGAAATACCTGTGGACCAATATGACCCAAACCATATTCAGCCTCAAATAAACAAAGAATAAAGCACTTATGATAATCAGAAGCAAAGCGCCCCTGCGACTGGGATTGGCCGGCGGCGGCACCGACGTGAGCCCCTATAGCGACCTCTATGGCGGCGCCATACTCAACGCAACGATAAGCATGTATGCCTACACCACCATCGAGCCCACCGACGACGGGCGCGTGGAGTTCATGGCTCCGGAGAAGGGGCTGCACGAGGTGTACGACAACGCGATGGAGGTGGACACGGAAGGATACTTCATCCTGCACAAGGGCGTATACAACCGTATAGTGAAACAATTCACCCACAAGCCCTTGTCGATGCGCATCTCGTCGTTTGTAGACGCACCGGCGGGCAGCGGACTGGGCACATCGTCGACACTGGTGGTGTCGATACTCGGTGCCTACGTTGAATGGCTGAAGCTGCCGCTTGGCGAATACGACATAGCCCGCCTGGCCTACGAGATAGAGCGTGTGGACCTTGGCTTGGCCGGAGGCAAACAAGACCAGTATGCCGCCACCTTCGGCGGATTCAACTATATGGAATTCAACGGTGACAACGTGATTGTGAACCCGTTGCGCGTAAGGCAGCAATACATCGACGAGCTGAACCACAACCTGCTGCTCTATTGGACGGACACGTCGCATGTGAGCGCCGACATTATACGCGAGCAGCAGAAAAACGTCAGGGCCAAGAGAACCAAGAGCATCGAGAGCATGCACAAGCTGAAGGAGCAGGCCATGCAGATGAAAGAGGCACTGCTGAAGGGGCACGTGGCCGACATAGGCAGGATACTCAATTTCGGATGGGAGCACAAGAAGCAGATGGCCGACAGCATTAGCAACCCGCACATTGACGAAATCTACAACACTGCCATTGCAGCTGGTGCGTCGGGGGGCAAGATAAGCGGTGCCGGCGGCGGCGGATTCATGTTCTTCTACTGTCCAGGCCTGACGCGCTTTGCCGTAAGAGAGACGCTGTGCAAACTCGGCGGCGAGACCAAACGCTACGAGTTTACGCCGGAAGGGCTCAAGACGTGGACGATATAAAGAAAGTTGAAAGGTTAATGGAAAAAGCAATCATGAACAGGATACAGGAATCGATAGAACAGAGCATAGCCGTCAAACAACAGATATTGTCTGACGCGGATTTGATGCTGCGTGTGGAGAAGGCGGCAAAGATGATTGAGCAGTCGCTGCGAGCTGGCGGCAAGACGCACTTCTGCGGCAACGGCGGCAGTGCTGCCGACGCACAGCATCTGGCCGCCGAGCTGAGCGGACGCTTCTATTTCGACCGTCCGCCCCTGAACGCAGAAGCCCTGCATTGCAACACAAGCTATCTTACCGCCGTGGGCAACGACTACGGGTACGAATACATCTTCGCGCGCCTGCTGCGCGGCACTGCCAAGCGCGGCGACGTGCTTGTAGGAATCAGCACCAGCGGCAACAGCAAGAATATACTGGAAGCCTACAAGGTGGCGCAGGAGATGGGCGTGGAGATTATTTCGCTCACGGGAGCCACCGGAGGCAAGATGAAAGACTTTGGCGGCCTGCTGCTCAATGTGCCGAGCACCGACACTCCGCGCATACAGGAGAGCCACATCATGCTGGGACACATCATCTGCGAACTGGTAGAAACAGCAATGTTCAAATGAGAGAAGCTGTTGTTCTGTCCGGAGGCTTCGGAACACGCCTTCGCAGCGTGGTGAGCGATGTCCCCAAGCCTATGGCTCCGGTGGCAGGCAGGCCTTTTCTGGCCTACCTGCTCGACTGTATCGAGCGACAAGGCTATGGTCACGTTGTGTTGGCCACAGGCTACATGCACGAAAAGGTTGAGGAATATTTCGGCCACCGATACCACGACATTTCCATAGACTACGCACGCGAGACTTCGCCCCTTGGCACTGGCGGTGCAATTCTCAACGCCCTGCAGCACTGCTCGGAAGAGCAAGTCACCGTTCTCAACGGAGACACACTTTTTCTTGTAGACCACGACAAGCTATGCCGATTGGCCGACGAGAAGGCCACGGGGTTGGCCATTGCAGTGCGTAGCGTGAACGATGCCGGACGCTACGGCAGCGTCGAGGTTGATGCCGAGAGTCGCATCACGGCATTCCGCGAGAAGGACCCCGCCATTGGAGCGGGGCTGATCAACGGCGGCATATATCGCCTGCATCGCAGCCTCTTCGACGGATGGCGTTGCGGCCAGACGTTCTCGTTCGAGAAAGAGATTATGCAAAGTCGCTATCGCGAAGAAGCCTTCTACGCCTTTGCCACCGATGCCTACTTCATAGACATCGGCATACCCGACGACTATGCTCGTGCGCAAACTGAACTGCCAACCCTATGAAAGCATTGTTTCTGGACCGCGACGGAGTGCTCAATGTGCTGCGCCACAACGATTATGTGAAAAGCCCCAACGAACTGGTGCTGCTCCCAGGAGTGGCCGAAGCTGTGGCTGTATGCCGTCGGCACTTCGACTATATCTTCGTGGTCACCAACCAGCAAGGCATCGGCAAGGGGCTGATGACAAAAAACGACCTTGAGGCTGTGCATCGGAAACTGACCGACAGCATACCGGGCATAGACAGCATATACTTCTGCCCGGAACTTGAACGTATGCACAGCTTCATGCGCAAGCCCAATATAGGCATGGCCATACAGGCACGGCGCGAGCACCCGGGGCTGCGGCTGAAAGAGTGCGTGATGGTTGGCGACAGCATGACTGACATGCTTTTCGGGCGACGAGCCGGCATGACGACGGTTTTGGTGGGCGACAATTCGGACTGCGCCACAGCAAAACCATGGCTGGTTGACTATAGGTACAGGAATCTGCCGGAATACGCACAGATCCTCTAATGTGCCACTCGCACGCGCGGGTCGAGCCAACCGTAGATGAGGTCGGTGAGGATGTTGATGAGGACCAGGAGGACGCAGATGAAGAGGATGGCGCCCATGACGACGGGGAAGTCGTAGGTGTCGAGGGCATTGACGATGACCACGCCCATGCCTTTCCAGTCGTACACATATTCCACGAAGACGGCACCGGCCAGGAGGCCGGCGAGCCATCCAGAGGCCGAGGTGACGACGGGGTTGAGGGCGTTGCGCAGCGCATGGTGGACTACGACACGCCTGCGGCTGAGGCCTTTGGCCCGTGCGGTGCGTATGTAGTCCTGCCCTAGGGCGTCGAGCATGGAGTTCTTGGTGAGCTGTGTCAGTGTGGCCAGCGGTCGGATGCCGAGGGTGAGGGCCGGGAGGATAAGGTTCTTGAGGTCAAGGTATTCGCCCTCGCCGTAGTCGTCGACGGTGAAGAGGTTGCCGAACATGTTGAGGTGCGTCCAGTCGGCCAGCACATAGGCGAAGAGCCAGGCGATGAGGATGGCGGCGAAGAAGGAGGGCAGCGACATACCGAGGGTGCTGAGGACGAGCGTGGTGCGGTCGATCCACGTGTCCTTGTGCAAAGCGCATACCACGCCCAGCGTGATGCCCACCACGAGGGCGAAGAGCATGGCCACGAGGGCGAGGATTGCCGTCTGGGGGAAGGCCGTGGCGATGATTTCGCTCACCTTGCGCTGACTCTGGTAGGAGCGGCGCAGGTAGGGGGCCTTGACCACCAGCGAGGTGGTTCCCAGGCGCAGGAGGGTGGCATAGCTGTATTTGTCGGGCGAGAGGAAGAAGAAGCTGGTGGAGTCGGCGTTGTTGTGCAGCGAGAGGGGCGCGAGGTCGTTGAGGTAGCCTATGTACTGCAGTCCCAGGGGCTTGTCGCGGCCGAGGTCGCGGTTGATGATGGCAATGCTCTCCTCGTCGGCGCGTTGGCCGAGCATCATGCGCGCGGGGTCGCCGGGGAGGATATTGAAGAGGAAGAACACCAGTGTGACCACCCCCAGAAGCACCAGGAAGCCATACATGAGCCGTTTTCCTACGTAGCGAAGCATTACTTTAAGTACTAGTCTCTAAGTCCGTGAACAACACTCTTTTTCGCAACGAAGTCTTTCAGGTAGAAAGGTTCGAAATAGGCAACGTCTTCGGTCTTGCCCTCGACGAGGCGCTGGGCGGCGAGGTCGATCATGCCCTCGGCCGAGAGGCGGAACGAATCGTCAAAGCGGGCGTTGGGATGGTTGCCGAGGAGGGGTCGGGTCTTGGCGGCGCCGTCGCCAATGAAGGTCACCTCACCGCGGTTCAGGTATTCGTCGAAGATGCCTTCGGTGATGACGTCCGCTGCCGTGGGACGCAGCACGTCGAGGCCGGGGGCGACAACCATGGTGTAGCACTCCATGCGGCGGGCATCAATCATGGGGCATACAAGGCCCTTGTATTCAGGATGCTGGCGGTAGTAGAGCGCCGCCATGGAGAGCAGTGTGGGGACGGAGACCAGGGAGATGCCGAGGGCGTAGCAGATGCCCTTGGCGGAGCTGACACCGATGCGGAGGCCGGTGTAGCTGCCGGGGCCGGCGGAGACGCAGACGGCCCCGAGGTCGCGGGGTGTGAGACAGTTCTCGTCGAGCACCTCCTGGATGAAGACCGAGAGGCGGGTGGAGTGCGCGTTGGGGACGTCGCTGTCGCGACGGGCGAGGATGCGGCCCTCGGAGGCGAGGACCACGGAACAGACTCGTGTGGCAGTTTCTATCAGTAAAGTATTCATCTCATGTCGATTATTTCAGCCTCGGGATGTTCCGAGACGTCGAAACGGAACGCACCTTTCAAAAGGACGTGTTTCATCTTGGAGAAGTCGTAAATCTCGCGACTGGAGTCGTATTTGTGTACCTCGAGCCGGCGCAGGGCGCCGGTCTCCTCGTTGACGAGAAGGCGTATCTTGTGATAGCTCTGCGAGGAACGGGGCTGGAGGTCGACGACTGCCGTGCCGTCGTCCTCGGTGCGGATATACTTCACTCGGAAGTTCTTATGGCAGTTGGCGATGAGGCGTGCAGGATTGAGCAGGTCGATCTCGTCGTCGGACTGCATGTTGTTGATGACCACCTCCTTGGCAGTCTTGTTCCACTGCCAGATGGTTTTGCCGTCGCACCAGATTTCCATATTGTCCATCACCAAACAATACTTGCCTTTCAAATAGGTGACCTTCGCCGACTGTTTGGAGGTCTGTTTCTTTTGGCTGTCGAGCATGGTGAGTGTCACCGTTCCCTTGACGCTCTCGAGATAGCTGGAGGCCTTTTTGAGGACGGCGATGGCGTTCTCGTCGAGGTTGCCCTGCGAGCTGTAGGTAATCTGGGCCTGGGCTTTGCCGATAAGACCTATAAGACCTATAAGCCCTATAAGGACCATTTTCTTTATCGTTCTCATAATCAATGCAAATTAACGCCGATAATATTCATAAACTCCTCGCGGGTCTTGGGGTCTTTCATGAAGGCGCCGGTGAAGTCGGAGGTGGTGGTGACGGAGTTCTGCTTCTGCACACCGCGCATGGACATGCACATGTGCTGGGCCTCGATGACCACGGCCACGCCGAGGGGGTTGAGGGTGCGCTGGATGCAGTCCTTGATCTGCTTGGTGAGGCGTTCCTGCACCTGCAGGCGGCGGGCGTAGGCGTCGACGACACGCGGTATCTTGCTGAGGCCCACGATGGTGCCGTTGGGGATATAGGCCACATGGGCCTTGCCGACGAAGGGCACCATGTGGTGCTCGCAGAGGGAGTAGAGCTCGATGTCCTTGACGACGACCATCTGCTTGTAGTCCTCGTGGAACATGGCCGAACGGAGAATCTCCTCTGGGTCGAGGTCGTAGCCGTTGGTGAAAAACAGCATGGCTTTGGCGATACGTTCAGGGCTCTTAATCAAGCCTTCACGATCCGGGTCTTCACCCAGAAGTTTAAGTATAGCCTTGTAGTGCTCGGCCAATTCGGCGACGCACTTTTCGTCATATTTGTCTATTTTCAGATAACCTTTTTCGCACATATCATTAAGTACTGTTATAACTATTCAACTTGCAAAAGCAGCCCTTTGAGGTATTCGCCCTCGGGGTGGCAGATGGAGACGGGGTGGTCCATGGCGTGGGGCAGCTGACGGACGATACGCACGCGACGACGGGCGTTCATGGCGGCGGTGAATACCATGGTCTGGAAGTCCTCCTTGCTGACGGCCTGGCTGCAGGAGAAAGTCATCAGCAAGCCGCCGGGCGCAATCTTCTCCATAGCGCGCTGGTTGATGGAGCGATAACCCTTAAGTCCGGCTTGCAGCGAACGGTGGTTTTTGGCAAAGGCAGGCGGGTCGAGGATGATAAAATCGAACCCTCGTGCATAGTCTCCCTTATCAATGGTATTCAAATATTCGAGCACATCGGCAGCGACACCGCAATGCGATACATCGTCGCCAAAGTTCAGCTCGACATTACGCTCGCAGAGAGCGATAGCCTTCTTGCTGATATCCACGGTTTCAACATATTCGGCACCGCCCTTGAGGGCTGCCAACGAGAAGCCACCTGTGTATCCGAAACAGTTGAGAAGGCGGCGGTCAAAGGCGAGCTGCTGGACGAGGGAGCGGTTTTCGCGCTGGTCGATGAAAAAGCCCGTCTTCTGTCCTTCGTAGAAATTCACAGTCAGACGTATGCCATTTTCCAAAATCTCATTTTCTGCAGTATCCTCTCCCCATATAATGCCGTCATGCACACCGCCACCCGGGACGGTGGCACTGCTCTTGTCGAAGACAGACCGGAGCGGATAGCCGTGATACGTTTGCAATTCGTACACAAACAGCTCTGCCAGCACAGGCAGCAGGCGGTGCATGCCCACGGAATGGGCTTGCAGCACCAGCACCCCGTTGTACCAATCGGCCACAAGACCAGGCAGATAATCGCCTTCGGCATGGACAAGCCGAAAGACATTGGTTCGTTCGTTGCCGAAGAAACCGAGTGTCACACGATAGTTCACGGCGGAATGTATGTGATGACGAAGTATCTCTTCAATGGGCAATGCAGCCTCGTCGGCATCAAAGGTGAGCACTTTGCAGATGATGCTCTCGTTCTGGAAGTGACCCATGGCCATCCATTGACCGCGTGCATCGACAACATCGACGAGGTCACCTTCTTGCGGGTCTCCCTCGATGCGTTTTACCGCACCCGAGAATATCCAAGGGTGGCGGCGCAGGAGGGCCTTCTCCTTGCCGGGGGCTATGATGAGCTGCGGACGCTTCATTGTTTCATCATGTGGATGGTCTGCTGGGGATTGTCGCTCTTGAAGACGGCGTTGCCGGCCACCAGGACATCGGCTCCGGCCTCGAAGAGCAGCGGGGCGTTCTGAAGGTTGACGCCACCGTCGACCTCGATGAGGCACTGCGGGTTCTTGCGGTTGCAGAGCTCGCGCAGCTGGCGCACCTTATTGTATGTGTTCTCGATGAACTTCTGGCCGCCGAAGCCGGGGTTGACGCTCATCAGGAGCACCACGTCGCAGAGCTGGACGATGTCCTCGAGCAGGCAGACGGGCGACGAGGGGTTGAGCACCACCCCACCCTTCATGCCGGCGTCGTGGATGGCGTGGAGCACACGGTCGTGATGGTGGCAGGCCTCGTAGTGGATGGTGAGGATATCGGCGCCGGCATCGCGGAAGTCCTGGACATAGCGGCCGGGGTCCTCGATCATCAGGTGCACGTCGAGGGGTTTCTGCGCATGCTTCTTGATGTGCTTGACGATGGGCTGTCCGAAGGAGATGTTAGGTACGAAGATGCCGTCCATCACATCGACATGGAGCCAGTCGCACTCCGAGGCGTTGAGCATCTCGATGTCGCGCTGGAGGTTGCCGAAGTCGGCACTGAGAAGAGAGGGGGATATCAGTTTCATAAACGTTCAGTGTTAAGTGTTTAGTGTTAAGTGTTAAGTGTTTAGTATTGATTAAAGTTTCAGTTTTTCGAAGTTCTTGCCATAGACGCCCTGGGCCTTGTTGACCGAGATGAAGGCGTTCTCGTCGATGCGATGGATAATCTGCATGACGTGCGACTTGTCGGTACGGTGCACCATCATCAGGAGCACCTTCTGGTTCTGCTTGGTGTAGCAGCCCTCGGCATCGAGGAGCGTGGCACCGCGGCCCACCTCGCGGGTGACGGCCTCGCCAATCTCGGCGTTCTTGAGCGAGAAGACCATAATCTGGTAGCTCTGCTTGTTGCCGTCGAGCACCATGTCGAGCACATAGGTCATAACGCCCATCACCACGTAGCCGTAGACCACGTTGCCCAGCTTGCCGGAGACGAAGTAGGAGCAGCCGACGATGATAATGTCGATGAGCATGATGACACGGCCCGGGGAGATATTGTAGTACTTGGTGACTATCAGGGCGATAATGTCCGTTCCGCCGGTGTTGCCACCCATGATGAAGCTCAGGCCGATGCCCAAGCCACAGAGGGCGCCGCCGATGATGGCACACATGAAGGAGTCGAACTGCATGGTGCCGTCGGCATTCATGAAGAGGTTCTCCACATGCAGGCCTTGCTGCCACATGATGAAGAACACACTCGACATGGCGATGCCGTAGATGGTGTTGGCGCCGAACTTGGAACCCAGCATCTTGAAGCCGATGGAGACCAGGATGCCGTTGAAAATGAGGTTCAGAATACCGATGGGGATATGGATGCCCACGGCATAATAGAGGATGGCCGAGAGGCCGCTGACGCCGCCGCCGACAATCTGTGCCGGCAGCATAAAGGCCGACCAACCAAAGGTATAGGTCATCAGGCCCAACGTGATAACCACGTAGGACATGATGATATTTTTGCTTTTCTTGAAAATCTGCATATTCTATTGTTTTTTACTGTAATCTCTTGGTCCAAAGATACTTGTGCCGATGCGGACGAGGGTGCTGCCCTCCTCGACAGCTATGGGGTAGTCGTGGCTCATGCCCATGGACACCTCGCGGAAGGCGGCGTTGTTGGCGAAGGCACCGGCCTTGAGGGTGTCGAAAATGGACTTGATGCGACGGAAGTCGTCGCGGACATGGGCCTGGTCGTCGGTGTGGCTGGCCATGCCCATCACGCCGCAGATGCGCACATGGGGATAGGCCGCGGGGTTGAAACTGGCCGCCGAGAGCTCCTCGGGCAGGAAGCCGAACTTGGTCTCCTCCTGGGCCACATGCACCTGCAGCAACACATCGACCACACGGTCCACCTTGGCGGCGGCATGTTCCACATCCTCAAGATGCTCCATGGAGTCCACACCGTGAATCATTGACACAAAACCGATATAGTATTTCAGCTGCTTCGACTGCAGGTGGCCGATGAAATGCCACTCGATATCGCTGGGCAGCTGGGCGTGTTTGTCGCGCAGTTCAGTGGCGTAGTTCTCGCCGAAGAGGCGCTGGCCGGCACGGTAGGCCTCCATGATGTCCTCCACGGGCTTCAGTTTCGACACCGCTATCAGCCTCGTTCCCTCGGGCAACGACGCCTTGATGCTTGCTATTTTTTCTGCTATCATACCCCTTCTAACGACAAAGTGATATTTTTATTATATATACTAAATATATTTTTTTTACACAAACGTCTCCAGGGCGGAATCCGCCACGGAACCACCCTGCATCCACCCCCGAATGGAAAGTAAAAAAACTCGTCCCCGACCCGTACCCAATAGGCACGTAAAAACGGCGCAACCGGAGTGGCCGGAAAGGGGAGCATGGAGGCATCCGCCCCGAAGGGGCAACAAAAGAAAGAAGATAATGGTTTCCAACCGATTAGACGGCGGGGGTGTCATGAAGTGGCAGGCGGTAGTAGACGCAGTCGGCGTCGCGGTAGAACTCCCGCGCGCCCCAGCGCTGCCAATACTGATGGGTCTTCAGGCGGTGCATCACAGGGACAAAAACGAAGTCGTAGTTGGCTTTCAGTTCGGGCATGATGGACATCAGCATGTCGTAATTCAAGCGTGTGCCACGGTATTCGGGGGCGACGATGAAGGAGAAGACGGCGGTGTAGCGCTGGGCGTTCATGGCGGCCAGCAGGTCCGGCTGCTCCTCGGCTATCAGCGGCGTCTCCTCTTCGATACGGTAGTCGCTCATGTTGAGCAGACCGATGATTGCGTTATTGTGTGATTGCGTTATTGCGTTAGTATTTGCCGCGTCAGCACTCACGCATTCACACGATAACGCATTACCGCATTCAGAGATAGCTTTGACGCTCAGCGGCCAATTGAAGTGCAGGTCTCTCACCCACCCTTCCACCTCGCGGCGGTCGAAGCCGTACTGACGCACCATCCAGTCGATGGTCAGCGGGGCATCGGCGGCGGTCATTCTATGCAATGTGTACGACATTATAGGTCAGAAGTATTTCGGGATGATACGACAGTTTAGCCTTCCGCAGGCCTTCGAGGCCCATGTCCTCCTCGCGGTTGACGTAGACAAAGCGCTCGGGCATGTGGGCGCAGAACTGCTGGTTGATGACCGAGAAGAGGCCGTCGATATTGCGGTCGGCCTTCTCCACACAGACATCGATGGTATCGTCGGTGACGGCGGCGCCGTAGGTGAATGCCACCATGCGGCCGTCGAGCCAGATGCTGCCGCCCATCATACCCAACTCGTTCCAATGGGCGAAGACGTTTTCCACCACGCGTTGCTCGGCGGCGATGGTGTCGCCATATTCGGGGTTGGTGTCACCACGTTCCTCACGCCAGAGGGCTTCCAGCCGACGGCACTCGTCGAACATCTCAGGTGTCAACGGACGGTACTCAAAATCAGGATACTCAGACAGGAACTTGTTGACGTGGTTGCGCTTGGCCTTGAGCTTGCCCCCGGCCAACGAGGCCAGGTCGGCCCGGCGGTAGATGTAGTCGTACTGGTTGCGCTGGGGTACAACGGTGATATTGATACCCTTGCTGCAAGCGTTCTGCTGCAGCTGGAGCGCGGCTTCATCTTCAAGACCAATCAGCGTCATGCGCCCGCCGCTGTCGTCGCAGATGGCCTGCAGCAGGTCGCAGCACGGCGTACCGGCCATGCAAAGCATGTAGGCCCGCTCGCCGTCGAACGTGAAACGCAGCACTACGGCATCGGGCAGGATGCAGACCTCGGTACGGAACCAGAACTGCCAGCCGACGAGGTTGGCGAAGGTGAAGTTGCAGTTGCGCCGTCCACTGCGGAGGCTGACGGCCTGGTATGCTTCGCGGTCGGCGATGGTGAGGGTGTGAAAGTTCAGCATAATGTAGGTGTAATGATTACGTCGACCATGTCGCCGAAGGACTTGCCAATCTTTTGGCGGATGGCTTTCGTAATTCCTATTATATAGCAGATGTTGCCGTCGGCATCCTTGACACCCATATTGACCACGCTGCCGCTGTAGGGGTGGCCGTCGAAGGTGGCCTCTACCTTGAGGCGGCCTTTGCCGTAGACATCCTTAATATTAACAGGTACAATAACATAAGCGGCATCCATGTCGCCATTGCGGAAGATGGTGGCGGTGAAACGGTGTTGCATAATCATTTATATGTTGGGATATCTCTCACTACCGGAATGGTGAAACTTTTTAGCAATGCAAGAAGAAACAAAACGAGATAGATAACTTTCGCCGCCACCCTATATGGTTTCAATTTCTTCCGATCTGCAGGCGACAAGCCATCACCCCCAACTCCGAAAATGTAGTTCAACCAGTGCTTTTCTTGTTTTTTCATATCATCTTCAGGAAGCCAACTTCTTTCTCTGTGAGTTCGCGCCAGCGGCCGCGGGGGAGGTCTTTCTTGGTGAGGCCGGCAAAGACGGTGCGATCCAGCTTGTGGACCTCGTAGCCGAGGGCTTTGAAGAGGCGGCGCACGATACGGTTGCGGCCGCTGTGCAGTTCGACGCCCACGACGCGCTTGTCGATGGTGCCTCCGGTGGCGGCATACTGTATGTCATCGACATGCATGGGGCCGTCCTCCAGCTCGATGCCCTCGAGGAGTTTCTTCATATCTTCCTTGGTGACGGGCTTGTTGAGCTCCACCTGGTAGATTTTGTAGACCTGAGTGGAGGGGTGCGTGAGTTTCTTGGCCAGCTCGCCGTCGTTGGTGAAGAGCAGCAGGCCGGTGGTGGCGCGGTCCAGACGGCCGACGGGGTAGATGCGCTCGGCGCAGCAGCCGTCCATGAGCATCATGACAGTGCGGCGCTCCTGCGGGTCGTCGGTGGTGGTGATGAAGCCTTTGGGCTTGTTAAGCAGGAAGTAACGGTGGCGCTCGCTGCGGAGCTTCTCGCCGCCGTACTGCACATCGTCGCCGGGCATGACCATGTAGCCCATCTCGGTGACCACCCTGCCGTTGACCTTCACGCTGCCGGCGGCGATGAGTTCGTCAGCCTCGCGGCGCGAGCAGATGCCGGCATGGGCGATGTACTTGTTCAGACGCATCGAACCCTCGGGGTGCTCTTGCTTGGGTTTTTGCGGAGCGGCAGGCTTTCGCCCAACAGGGCGCACACCCCTAGACCCTCTAGAATCTCTAGGATTCCTAGCCTCCCTAGAATCTCTAGAATCTCTAGATTCTCTAGAACCCCTATTGCCTCTTGCTTCCCTACCCTCTCTGGGGCTGTCATTCTCTTTCTTGCGGTTGTCTTTCTTTATCATGTTCTGTTTGTTTTTCTTTTTGATTAGTTCGCTCCCTGTCGGTCGCGTTCTTCCATTCTTTCAGCTCCATCATTGCGCGGTAGTGGCCGCCGAAATGCATCACGTAGGGCCATGTATACTCCTTCTCCTGATACTTGAGGAACTTCTCTACCTCGCGCACCAGCATCAACAGCACGCCCAACTTGCGCTGGTAGAGCCACTTCAGCGAGTCGACATCGTGCCTGCAGGCCAGGGCGAAACGCAGGTTGACCGTCGTCAGTCCGTTGCGGACCCAGTCGATGGCCTTCTCGTCGCCGTCGCAGGCGTTGCTGAGGATTGCCAGCCAGGCGTAGTTGTTCTTGAAGAGCCACACCATGGCGTCGTCGTCGCCACGTATGGCGTTGCTGAAGGCCGCCAGCTCCGGGTAGCCACTCTCAATCAGCACCTTGAAGAAATCAATGCGCCCGCTGACGCTCTTCACCAGCGCCAGCAGCACCTTCACATCGTATTGCTCCAAGCCTTTCATGCTCCCTATCAACGCAAAAAAAACAAAAATATTGCACAATGTCACCTTCGGAGAAAAAATAAATTTTGCCACCTCGCAGAATTGTCGTATCTTTGCAGTCGAAAATAATGGCCATTATGGAAACCGCTTACGCACCATCACGCGCACACACAAGACCTTTGCCTAAAGGCCAACGTCATGAAACCGACAAGGAGGCTGTCCCTACCCCTAAGGAACGGCTGCATACCGTAGAGGAGTTTGTCGAGAAGTTGGAACAGGCTGTGCTTGAAAGATTTTCCATTCCGTCCGCCATTATCATCCCCACGCCAAGCAGTTGCGCACACGCAACAAACAGCTGAACATCATCTTCCACATCGAGGGCGACTACGTCATTGTGGACAAAATCCTCGCCTCAAAAATGATTATCAACTGAAAATTCCATAATAACAAAGGATACAAAGCGGTTCCCTGAAGAGCCGCTTTCTTTTTTATCACCCTCTGCGGAAAATAAATTTTGCCAGCTCGCAGAATTGTCGTATCTTTGCAGTCGATTTCAAAGGAAATCGTGAAGCGTTATACGCGTTCTGTGCAAAGGAACCTAGGAAATTCCACAGTAATGCAGAATCAGTGTAATGGTCTTCGCTATATAGCGTGGGCATATTGCATCTTCTCATTACAAGGTTATTCCTAGGACCTCTTTGCAGGAAGCGGCATACGGCGCCACGCTTCTTTTATTATTAATGCTCAACGCGGCGCGGAAGAGCGGAAAATATAAAATACAACAAAATGAAGAAGATTGTATGGTGTATTGCAGCTTTCGCAGTCTTGCCTTACCTTTTTTCTTGCACTAACACAAGCAAAA
>Ga0310697_10003234_pt1 | contig 16588 bp, 14 predicted proteins | sample 172DNAGHGlowgp2_FD_203883 | JGI IMG/M metagenome (GOLD analysis project Ga0310697, IMG submission 203883) | Sheep rumen microbial communities from Palmerston North, Manawatu-Wanganui, New Zealand - 1728 DNA GHGlow gp2 (v2) (version 2) | ecosystem: Host-associated > Mammals > Digestive system >... | reverse complement strand
GCGGAGAGCACTCCCATCCGTCCGTCCTCGAAGTTGAAGTGGTTGACGCTAAGGTCGGCGTGCATCGACGGATTGTCGAACACGGAGGACAGGCGGACGGTTCCTGTGGCTTCGCCGCTGAACTCTACAGAGTGGAAGTCAATAAGCTGCATGATGTATGCCACTTCGACATCTTTCAGCTCTACGGTCAGCGAGTCTGAGGCCTTGTCGGTGGCGTGTCCGTTGATTCTCATGTACTGGTCGTCTTTTTTCACGGTAAACTGGTCGACGTATAGCCTCTTCGGCGAGTATAGCATGTCGGAAGCCTCAACGTGCCACGTGTCGCTGCCGATGTGTACGGGTGATGGTACTATTGTAACGTGTGCCTCTGGCTGACCGTCAAAGTTGTTGTAGAGATGAGCAAGGGCCTCAATCTGTCCGCTGAAGGGCTTTTGTGTACCGTAATTACCCCACGATATCGATGTGTTGATGTTGTTGTCGGCGGCCTTTGCTGTAAGTTGGACTCCTATGCCGCCACCATTTTCAGAGAGTTTGTTGAGGTGTGCTGACAACCGTAGCGTGTCATCGGGAGTCCTGACGTTCAGGTGAGCTTCTTCGTAGTCGTTGCCATTATAGCTGAACGACGGTATATCGGCATCGATGCTGAGCAGGTTGTTGCCGTCATTGACGGCTCCTGTAATGTTGACGGGGGCTTTCAGCGACAGTGGTATGCCGAAGAATTTCTTCAGCCATTCGGTGTTGGTTACCGTCAGGTTCAGGCTGAAGTTGTTGTTAGTGTCGTGAGTGAGTCGTGGCAGGCCGGGCAGGGTAGGCAGCATAGCCCCCATGATGTTTGCTACGCTTTGTGAAAGAGTAGAGTAGTCGAACTTTCCGTGAACCTCGGCGTGGGCGAAGTCGCTGTTCAGAAGAATATGGTGCTGGCCGTCCTTGTATCCAGACTCCATGCGCAGGAAGTCCAGCTCGAAATCTTTCTCAGGCATGCGCAGTCCCTTGATACTGACTACTCCCGTCGCATCTTTCAGCGATGTGGCATGTATATCGGCTTCAATGGAGCTTTTTATCCGTTCGTCGTCGATATTGAGCCATCCTTTCAGGAAATGGTCTATATAAGACCCTTCGAGTGTTATGTTACGGTAGTTGTAGCCTTCATACCCGAAGTTTGTTATCGTGCCAGATGCAGATAGTCCTATTATTCGGCTGTCGGAGTGTTGCCCAGCAACGGAGAGGTCTGCTCCCACAAGTCCGAAGGTCGCGTTGTCTAGTATCTTGCCAATTTCCACACCATCTGTCTTGAAATGTGCCTCGAAGTGTTTGCTTTCTGAAAGAGTGCCTGTAGCATCAACCGTTCCAACGTCAGTCGTGATGCTTGCATCTGCAACGAGAGCACCGCTGCTGTTGCCTTCAAAATGCCCGCTGACGGAGATATTACCGAGGCGGGATATAAATGCAGGCATGGCGGTGATATTCTCACCGATGAAGTCGATGATGTCTTTCCTCATTTTCAGTCGGTCGACTTCTGCTTCCCATTCAGCACTGCTATTCATTGCATCATGCTTGCTCTCATTGCTTATGGCTGCTATCCCTTGGCTGTTGTCCGCAGCTCCGCTCCCCATAGTCTGGCTATAACGTCCCTTTGCCAAAATCGACAGATCTCCATTGTCAGCATCTGCTTTTATACGCTCTATGGTTATGCTTTTACCCGTTCCAGAGAAATGCGAATCGAACGAAATAATCTGAGAGTATTTCCTTAATGGAGGATAGAAAACTGCTAAGTCTGAAGGCGTTATTGCGGAGTTGGTGATGGTTCCATGGAATGATGAATCTGAGAGATGGACTGTTACTTCTTTGCTTCTGATGTTCGTGGCAGGCAGTTCTATGGCGAAGTCCGTTATGTGGGCAGTGCCCTTGTTTGCTGTCATCTCAAAGGCGAGATGGCGTACGTCGAGTCCGGATTGTTCTTTGAAGGCCAGTCGTTTCACCCTGATGTTTAGCGAGTCGTCTGTGAGACATTTTAGGTGCACGTGTGCACTGATTTCGCTGACGCTTACGTGGCATGGGTTGAACCGTCCCGTTGTGGGTGCCTTGTCCCACTGGTCGTAGGTTACACTGCTGTGGCGCATTATGAACGAGTTGATGCGCAGGTCGAGTGGGGTGTGGCTGGTCGTGTCTTTAGATGCAAGGGAGTCCAGCACGAACTGAAAGTTCGCGGGGGCTTGGGCATGCTGTCGGTAGAGATGAGCGTTGACTCCGAATATCTGTGCCGATGAAATTGCAATTTTTCCTCTTGTCAGCGGTGCCATTTCCACCTTTGCTGTGAGTCTGTTGGCACGGAGCATCTCCTTCTGCTGCTTGTCGAGGATTGTGATGTCGTCGATGATGATTCGGTTGAGGAATCCTATGTTTATACTTCCTATACTGACGTCGGTACCGAGCTTTTGCTTAAGAGCCAGTGCAACCTGTTGCCCGAGGAAATGTTGGACGGCAGGGAGTTGCACGAAGAAAAGCAACAAAGCGTATAGTCCGATAAGGGTCCATACTGTCCAGTTGATAATATGCTTCAGTTTCTTCACAAGTTGTTAGTTAGAGATAGCAAAATTTTTCTGCCATTTTCTACGATGTTGCAAAAGTACGACAAAAACTTCTTAATACGGCATTTTTCGCTTAGAAAATCCAATTATATCCGTATTTTTTATTAATTTTGCACGCGCTTAACGCTGCAACCATATCAAACATTTCATATAAATGGCAAATGTAATCAAATTACGCAAAGGCTTGGACATTCAACTTCAAGGCAAAGCTGAGGAGAAGAAGATTCAGTTGAAGTCTAAGGGGCTTTATGCGCTTGCCCCTGACGATTTCGAAGGAGTCACTCCGAAAGTTGTTGTGAAAGAAGGTGACAAAGTCAAGGCCGGGGAGCCGCTTTTTATCAATAAGCAGTATCCCGATGTGAAGTTTTCCTCGCCCGTCAGCGGCATAGTCCGTGAAGTGGCACGCGGCGAACGCCGTAAGGTGCTCTACATTAAAGTGGAGGCAGACGCTCAACAAGAGTATGTAGACTTCGAAACAAAAGAAGCGTCCTCTATGACTGGTGAGCAAGTTGTTAATGCATTGCTGGATGCCGGTCTCTTTGGCTACATCAATCAGTTGCCTTATGCTGTCTCCACCAATCCGAGTGTCCAGCCAAAGGCAATCTTCGTGTCAGCCCTTAGGGACAAGCCGCTGGCTGCCGACTTTGAGTTCGAGGTGAAAGGTCAGGAAGGAGACTTCCAGACTGGACTTACTGCACTGTCGAGGATTGCAAAGACTTATCTTGGTGTAGGTGTCGGCTCGTCATTGGAGGGTGTCAAGGATGTTGAAGTCACAGTCTTTGACGGCAGATGTCCTGCCGGTAATGTGGGTGTTCAGGTCAACCACATCGACCCGGTGAACAAAGGAGAGGTGGTATGGACTATCGGCGACCCGACTGTCGTTCTGTTCATTGGTCGTCTGCTCAATAGTGGTAGGGTGAACCTCTGTCGTACAGTTGCTCTCTGTGGCAGTGAGGTTAGCACCCCGGCATATGTCGACATGCTTGTCGGAGAGGAGTTGTCGACGCTGCTTTCTAACAGTTACGATGCTTCTCACAATGTGCGTATAATCAATGGCAATGTGCTCACTGGCCGCCCCACGACTAAGGAGGGCTTCCTCGGTGCACACACTTCAGAGATTTCCATTATCCCCGAGGGCAACGATGCCGACGAGATGTTAGGCTGGATTCTGCCGCGTTTGAAGCAGTTCTCTGTCAACCGCAGCTATTTCTCCTGGCTCTGCGGCAAGAAGCAGTATGCGCTCGATGCCCGCATCAAGGGTGGTGAGCGCCATATGATCATGAGCGGCGAGTACGACCGTGTGCTGCCGATGGACATCTACGGCGAGTATCTCATCAAGGCTATCATCGCTGGCGATATTGACCGTCAGGAGGCACTCGGTATCTACGAGGTGAGCCCGGAGGACTTTGCTCTTGCAGAGTTTGTGGATAGCTCGAAGCTTGAGTTACAACGTATTGTACGTGAAGGACTTAACATACTCCGTAAAGAAAACGCATAACGACTATGAGCGCAATAAGAAATTATCTCAATAAGATTAAGCCGAACTTTGAAGAGGGTGGCAAGTTGCATGCCTTCCGTTCGGTGTTCGATGGCTTCGAAACCTTCCTCTACGTGCCTAACAACACGGCGAAGACGGGCGTGAATATTCACGACGCTATCGACTCGAAGCGTATTATGAGTATGGTGGTCATCGCCCTGATGCCGGCCATGCTGTTTGGTATGTATAACATTGGTTACCAGAACTATCTCGCTGCTGGCACACTTGCCACAGCAAGTTTCCTGGAGATCTTCTGCTACGGTTTTCTGGCTGTGCTGCCAAAGATTCTGGTGAGCTATATCGTAGGTCTGGGCATCGAGTTTGCCTGGGCGCAGTGGAAGGGTGAGGAGATTCAGGAGGGATACCTCGTTTCTGGTATCATCATCCCGCTGATTATCCCTGTCGGCTGTCCGCTGTGGATGCTGGCACTGGCTTGTGCCTTCTCTGTCATCTTCTGTAAGGAGATCTTTGGCGGCACGGGTATGAACATCTTCAATCCTGCCATCGCTGCACGTATGTTCCTGTTCTTTGCCTATCCGTCGAAGATGACGGGCGACCAGGTGTGGGTGGCTCAGGACTCCATCTTCGGATTGGGAAACACCCTGACCGACGGATTTACTGCAGCCACGCCGTTAGGACAGATGGCTCAAGGTACTGACCCGACAGCCTCCATCTGCGACATGATTTGTGGCTTCATCCCCGGCAGTATTGGCGAGACCTCGCTTATTGCCATCGCCACTGGTGCCTGCATCCTGTTGCTGACTGGCATCGCCTCATGGCGTACGATGCTGAGCGTCTTTGTCGGCGGTGCCGTGATGGCCTGCATCTTCGAGCAGACAGGTCAGTCGATGATCTGGTGGCATCACTTCATCCTTGGTGGCTTTGCATTTGGTGCCGTGTTCATGGCTACTGACCCAGTCACCTCTTGCCGCACGCAGACAGGACAGTACATCTACGGCTTCCTGATTGGTGCGATGGCCATCATCATCCGCGTGATGAATGCCGGCTATCCAGAAGGTATGATGCTTGCCATCTTCTTTGGTAATATGTTTGCTCCAACCATCGACCACTTCGTAGTGGAGCGTAATATCTCGAAACGTTTAAAGAGAGGAGGTTCCAAATGAAACTGAATACTAATAGCAACTCGTACATTATTATATATAGTGCGATACTCGTGGTGATTGTGGCCTTCCTGCTGGCATTCGTTTTTAAGGTTCTAGAACCTATGCAGAAAGCCAATGTGGCTCTCGACATCAAGAAGCAGATACTCTACTCGCTCAACATACGTGACCTTGACGGTGCAGCTGCTGAGGCCAAGTATGCCGAGGTGGTGAAGGAGGAAGCCGAGAAGGATGGGCGTAAGTACTATCTGTGCGACATTGACGGCGAAGACGTTCTCGTTGTCTCGCTCAAGGGTATGGGCCTTTGGGGAGGCATCAGCGGTTATGTAGCTATCCACGGCGACGATACCCCCACCGTCTATGGCGCTTATTTCAACCATGAGAGCGAGACGGCAGGACTGGGAGCCGAGATCAAGGACTCGCAGGAGTGGCAGGAGAAGTTCATCGGCAAGAAGGTCTTTGTTGACGGAACTCAGGACGTTGCCCTCTCCATCGTTAAGAAGGTGGATGACCCGCAGACGCAGGTTGACGTGGTGACAGGCGCCACATTGACCTCCAACGGTGTGGATGCCATGCTTAAGGAGTGTCTGAAGGATGCAGGCAAGAATGCTGTAGAGTTGTTCTCGAGGGTTTTCTGTACGCCAGACAAAGCTGACTGTTGCGCAGATAAGTCTGACTCTTGCTGCGCCGAGAAGCCTGCTGACTGCTGTGAAAAAGAATCTAAATCAGAGGAGGAATAAGATATGGCATTATTCAGTAAACAAAATAAGGAGGTTTTTACCAACCCGCTAAATGTTGACCATCCTATCCTCGGACAGGTACTTGGTATCTGTTCGGCGCTGGCTGTTACTTCGCAGTTGAAGCCTGCCATCGTGATGGGACTGGCTGTGACGGTGATTACGGCGTTCTCGAACGTCATCATCTCTATCATCCGCAACACTATTCCTAACCGCATCCGTATTGTGGTGCAGCTGGTGGTTGTGGCTGCTCTTGTGACTATCGTGTCACAGATCCTGAAGGCTTTCGCCTACGATGTGAGCGTTCAGTTGAGCGTGTATGTCGGACTGATCATCACCAACTGTATCTTGATGGGTCGCCTCGAGGCATTCGCCATGATGAACAAGCCCTGGCCTTCGTTCCTCGACGGTGTGGGCAACGGTCTTGGTTATGCCATGATCCTTGTTATCGTGGGTGCCGTGCGCGAGCTCTTAGGTCGCGGAAGTCTGCTGGGCTTCCAGCTCATCCCCGATGCCTGCTACGATATGGGCTATGTGAACAACGGTATGATGACGATGCCTGCTATGGCGCTGATTCTTGTTGGCTGTGTGATTTGGGTACATCGAGCATACTTTTATAAGGAGAAATAAGTTATGGAACACGCAATATCATTACTGTTTAGGTCGATTTTCGTCGACAATATGATCTTCGCCTTCTTCCTCGGCATGTGCTCTTATCTGGCCGTATCGAAGACCGTGAAGACTTCATTAGGACTGGGCCTTGCCGTTACCTTCGTGCTCACGGTGACCGTGCCCGTCAACTACCTGTTGCAGACCAAGGTATTAGGTCCCGACTGCCTGGTAGAGGGAGTGGATCTGAGTTATCTGTCGTTTATCCTCTTCATTGCCGTTATTGCCGGTATGGTACAGCTGGTGGAGATGACGGTAGAGAAGTACTCGCCATCGCTCTATGCTGCGCTGGGTATCTTTCTGCCGCTGATTGCCGTTAACTGTGCTATCATGGGCGCCTCGCTGTTCATGCAGCAGCGCATCCTCATGGATCCTGGCAACTCGCAGGCCATCACCAGTATCTGGGATGCCATTATCTATGGCTTCGGTTCCGGTATCGGCTGGATGATTGCCATCGTGGCTATGGGTGCCATCCGCGAGAAGATGCAGTACTCGGATGTGCCTAAGCCCTTGCAGGGTCTCGGTATTGTGTTTATCACCGTAGGTCTGATGGCTATGGCGATGATGTGTTTCTCTGGCTTAAATATATAATAAGGTATGGCACAGTTTATAGCAATTAGTATAGGAGTTTTCCTCTCGTTGATCATCCTCGTGGTGATCGTCCTGCTGGTGGCAAAGAAGTATCTCTCACCTTCAGGTAATGTGAATATTGAAATCAACGGTGATCGTACCATCAACGTTCCTCAGGGCGCTTCACTCATGTCTACGCTTAATGAGAACGGTGTATTCCTGCCTTCTGCCTGTGGTGGTAAGGCCTCTTGTGGACAGTGTAAGGTGCAGGTGCTCGAGGGTGGCGGCGAGATTCTCGACAGCGAAAAGCCCCATTTCTCTCGTAAGGAGATCAAGGCTGGCTGGCGTCTGGGATGCCAGTGCAAGGTGAAGGGCGACCTGAAGATACATGTCGATGAGTCTATCCTGGGCGTTAAGGAGTACGAGTGTACCGTCATCTCCAACAAGAACGTGGCTACGTTTATCAAGGAGTTCAAGGTGCAGCTGCCAGCCGGTGCCCATATGGACTTCCTGCCCGGTTCGTATGCGCAGATCAAGATTCCTGCCTTCGACTGTATCGACTATAACTCTTACGATCGTGACCTGATTACTCCTGAGTATGTCCCGTCGTGGGAGAAGTTCAAGATGTTCGACCTGAAGTGTAAGAACCCTGAGCCTACTATACGTGCTTACTCCATGGCCAACTATCCTGCCGAGGGTGATGTCTTTATGTTGACAGTACGTATTGCCACGCCGCCGTTCAAGCCCGACCGCAGTGGCTTTATGGATGTGAATCCTGGTATCGCCTCGTCGTACATCTTCTCGCTGAAGCCCGGCGACAAAGTCATCATGAGCGGTCCTTATGGTGACTTCCACCCGCATTTCGACTCGAAGCGTGAGATGATCTGGGTTGGCGGTGGTGCAGGTATGGCTCCGCTGCGTGCACAGATTATGCATATGACGAAGACCCTGCATACGACTGACCGCGAGATGCATTACTTCTATGGTGCCCGTGCCCTGAACGAAGTCTTCTACCTCGATGATTTCCTCGGTCTGGAGAAGGAGTATCCCAACTTCCACTTCCATCTGGCCCTCGACCGTCCTGACCCTGCTGCCGATGCCGCAGGTGTGAAGTACACACCTGGATTCGTCCATCAGGTTATGCTAGAGACCTATCTTAAGGATCACGAGGCTCCTGAGGACATCGAGTACTACATGTGCGGTCCCGGCCCGATGTCTAAGGCCGTAGTGTCGATGCTCGACTCACTCGGCGTAGAGCCGGAGTCGATAATGTACGATAACTTCGGAGGATAAGTCCTTAATAACTTTTACTAAGAGTAATCAATAGGGAAGTCCAACCGTGGGTGCAACCTTAAAAGATACAAACTATGGAACAGAGAATGGTTAGGATACGTTGTCTGAACAACGGACAGACGCTCGAGGTGCCTGTGGGCAGTAAGCTGGAGTACGTCTATAATGCTACGGGGATAGAGATGAGACACGGCCCTGTGGCGGCACGAGTGAACAACAAGGTGGAAGGTATGCACTACCGCTTCTACCACTCCAAGGATGTGGAGTTCCTCGATGTCAGTTCGTCGACCGGACAGCGTACCTATACCCGTTCGCTGTTCTTCGTACTGTGCAAGGCTGTCCACGACCTCTATGACCCGCGTAACCTGTCGATAGACATCCCCGTGTCAAACGGTTACTATGTCGACCTCGACATCGAGCGTCCTGTGACGCTCGATGACGTCGGACGGATACGTAAGCGTATGCAGGAGATTATCGATGCCGCGCTGCCTATCAAGCGGCACGAGACGACCACCGAGGAAGCCATGGAGATGTTCGCCAAGCGCAAGACGATGTCGAAAGTCAAGCTCCTGAAGAGCTCCGGTCGCCTGTACACCACATATTACGACATCGACGGCTACACCGACTACTACTATGGAGCCCTGCTTACCAACACCTCGCAGCTCTACCTCTTCGGACTAGAGAAGTACTACGACGGCCTGCTTCTGCGCATACCGTCTCGTGAGCATCCCGATGAGCTGGGCGAGATGACCTATCAGGACCGTATGTTCGGCATTTTCAAGGAACATCACCAGTGGCAGGACATCATTGGCCTTCGCACAATCGGCGATCTTAACGAGGTGATAGAGAAAGGCTATACCTCGCAGCTCATTCAGGTCAGCGAGGCACTGCAGGAGAAGAAGATTGCCAAGATTGCCGACGACATCGCTTCGCGCAAGGGCATCCGTATGGTGCTCATCGCCGGGCCGTCAAGCAGCGGAAAGACGACAACCTGTAAACGTCTGTCGGTGCAGTTGGTGACCAATGGCATCAAGCCTGTGCCCATCTCCCTGGACGACTATTTCGTCAATCGCGAGCAGACGCCACGTGATGCCAGTGGCGACTATGACTTCGAACATCTGCACGCCCTGAACCTCGACCTGCTGAACGAACAGATGACGGCACTCTTCGCCGGCGAGGAGATAGAGCTGCCCCGCTACAACTTCCAGGAAGGGCGTAGCGAGTGGAGTGGACACAAGCTACGTCTTCACGACAACGAGGTGCTCGTCGTCGAGGGTATCCACGCTTTGAACCCCGAGCTGATGTCACAGGTGCCAAAGAGCCAGGTGTTCCGCGTCTATGCCTCGGCACTGACGACGCTGTTGCTTGACAACCACAACTACATCCCCACAACCGACAACCGTCTGCTGCGTCGCATCATTCGCGACTATAAGTACCGTGGAGTCTCCGCCGTGGAGACCATCCGGCGATGGCCGTCAGTGCGTGCCGGCGAGAACCGTTGGATATTCCCGTTCCAGGAGAATGCCGACGCGATGTTCAATTCTGCCATGCTCTTCGAACTGGCTGTCATAAAGTCGCAGGCCGAGCCCCTTTTGGAGAATGTGCCTGAGAACGTGCCTGAGTATAGCGAGGCTCACCGTCTGCTTAAGTTCCTGCGTTACATTAAGCCCATCCCCCCCGACCAGATTCCGCCAACCTCGCTGTTGCGTGAGTTCCTTGGTGGCAGTTCGTTTACTTATTGAGAATTAATTATGGCAAAAGGAAAGAAGAGACGTTGGCACTGTCTGTCAGGACAAGAGCCTACAGAACTAGACAAGCAGGTGATGTATTGGGAGAACAAGGGTAAGCTTGTTCCGACGCGTGACCTGATAAAGACCCCCGAGCAGATAGAGGGCATTCGCCGTGCCGGTGTTGTCAATACCTGCGTGCTCGATGAGGTTGCAAAAAACATACATGCCGGCATGACGACGCTGGAGATAGACCGGATCTGTCGACGCTACTGCGAGGAGCATAACGCCATCCCCGCCTGCCTGAACTATGGCGGCGACGAGGAGACTCCTCCGTTTCCCATGTCGGTCTGCACGAGTATCAACGAGGTAGTGTGTCACGGCATACCCAAAGAGGAGGATGTGCTCCAGGAGGGCGACATCATCAATGTCGACTTCACTACCATCCTTGACGGCTACTATGCCGATGCTTCTCGTATGTTCATCATCGGGAAGACCACACCCGAGAAGGAACAGCTGGTGCGTGTCGCCAAAGAGTGTCTGGAGATAGGTATGGAGGCCGCAAAGCCCTTCGGCTTCGTCGGTGATATCGGTCACGCCATCGAGAAACACTGCAAGAAGTACGGCTATGGCATCGTGCGTGACCTTGCAGGTCACGGGGTCGGCAACGCCTTCCACGAGGAACCCGACATTGACCACTACGGCCATCGTGGCACAGGCATGCTGCTCGTACCGGGAATGGTGTTCACCATCGAACCGATGATCAATATGGGCACGTGGCGAGTATTCATCGATGCCGACGACCCGTACGGGTGGGAGGTTATCACCGAGGACGAGAAACCCAGTGCGCAGTGGGAGCACACACTACTGATGACTGACCATGGTGTCGAGGTGCTGACGTACTGATTTTTTACGATTATACAATAGACGATGGAGATAAAGAGTGCGGAGTTTACGCTCAGTTCGCCAATGGTGACCATGTGTCCACAGGACAACAAACCGGAGTATGCCTTTATTGGTCGTTCGAATGTCGGCAAGTCGAGTCTTATAAACATGCTCTGCCGTAATAAGAAGCTGGCGAAGACCTCGCAGACTCCAGGAAAGACGCTGCTCATCAATCACTTCCTCATCAACCGGGAGTGGTATCTCGTCGACCTGCCAGGCTATGGCTTCGCAAAACGTTCGAAGAATGAACTGGTAAAGCTTGAGCAGATGATCAACGGCTACATTCTGCAACGCGAACAGATGGTAAATGTCTTCGTGCTCGTCGACGTACGCCTTGAGCCGCAGAAGATAGATCTTCAGTTCATCGAGTGGCTCGGACAGTCGAGCGTACCGTTTGCAATTGTCTTCACCAAGGCCGACAAGTTGACGCAGAACAAGGTCTGGCAGAATGTCGAGGCCTACAAGAAGGTGCTCTTGGAGACATGGGAGGAGCTTCCGCCGTACTTCATCACCTCGTCGGAGAGCCGCCAGGGCCGTGAGCAAATTCTCGACTATATTGACCAGATAAACCGTTCGCTTAATGGCTAAGGATACCCCATTTCTTGATGTTCAGCACCTTACGAAGTCGTTCGGCTCATTGGTTCTGTTCGAAGACATCAGTTTCTCTGTTGCCGAGGGGGCGCATGTGGGACTTATAGCCAAGAACGGTACCGGAAAGTCGACGCTGCTCTCAATACTCACAGGTGCTGAGGGATGTGACTCGGGCGAGATCATCTACCGTCGCGACATCCGTGTCGGCATGTTGGAACAGTCGCCGCGTTTCGACCCCGAGGAGAGCGTTCTCGACGCATGCTTCAATCATGAGGGTAATCCAGAGAAGGTGTTGAAGGCCAAACAGATACTTACGAAACTTAAGATCACCGACCTCAGCCAGCCGGTAGGACAGCTCAGCGGCGGACAGCAGAAACGCGTGGCACTGGCCAACGTTCTGATAACAGAACCCGATATGCTGATACTCGACGAACCGACGAACCATCTCGACTTGGAGATGATAGAGTGGCTCGAGGGTTTCCTGCAACGCGGCAACAAGACGCTTCTCATGGTCACCCATGACCGTTTCTTCCTCGACCGCGTCTGTTCGTTAATCCTGGAACTCGACGACCGGACCATCTATACCTATCGCGGCAACTATTCCTACTATCTTAACAAACGCCAGGAACGTATCGACAACCGGCGTTCCGAGATAGCGCGTGCCAACAACCTGTATCGTACGGAACTGGAGTGGATGCGGCGCATGCCGCAGGCTCGTGGCCATAAGGCCAAGTACCGCGAGGATGCCTTCTACGAGCTTCAGCGTGTGGCCAAGCAGCGTCTTGAGGAGCGTCAGCTGCGCCTGAAGTCGTCGAATGTGTATATCGGTTCCAAGATTTTCGAGTGCCAGTATGTCTCAAAATCCTTTGGCGATAAAATAATACTGAAAGACTTCTACTATAACTTCTCACGATACGAGAAGATGGGTATCGTGGGCAACAACGGCACGGGAAAATCTACGTTCATACGTATGCTGCTCGGACTGGAGACCGTCGACGACGGCCGCTTCGACATTGGCGACACCGTACGCTTCGGCTATTTCTCGCAGGACGGTCTGCAGTTCGACCTCGAGACTAAGGTCATCGATGTGGTGAAGGACATTGCCGAGTACATAGACATGGGAGGCGGCCGTCACTTCACGGCCTCTCAGCTGCTGCAGTATTTCCTCTTCACGCCCGACCAGCAGCATAACTATGTCTATAAGCTCAGTGGCGGCGAGCGGCGTAAGTTGTACCTCTGTACGGTGCTCATGCGAAACCCCAACTTCCTTATCCTTGACGAGCCGACGAACGACCTCGACATCGTGACGCTTCAGATTCTCGAGGAGTACCTTCAGGACTTCCCCGGTTGTGTCATTGTCGTCAGCCATGACCGTTACTTCATGGACAAGGTCGTCGACCACCTGCTGGTCTTCAAAGGGTCTGGTGAGGTACAGGACTTTCCTGGCAACTACACGCAGTACCGCCAGTGGCAGTCCATGCAGCCAAAGACCCTTTCGTCGACTGTCGACCGTGGTTCCGACCGTCCGAAGAAGGACTATCACAACGACACCCGTCGCCGGTTGACATACAAGGAACGTCTTGAGATGCAGCAGCTGGAGAAAGATATTGCTGCTCTCGAGGCCGAACAGAGACAGCTTGAGGATGCCCTGTGCAGCGGCACCCTTTCCGTCGACGCCCTGACTGAGAAGAGTAAACGGCTTCCCGTGCTGAAGGACGAGCTCGACGAGAAGTCTATGCGGTGGCTGGAACTCTCGGAGATAGAAAGCTAAAAGCCGTTAATGGAGTAATCATAAATCATCATAATCGTAAAGATCAAAACAAAAGAACAGTGTCCCCACAGTCCTATCCCTCCTTGCTGTTGGAGAAAGCAGTGACAGAGTTCTCCAAACTGCCAGGCATCGGCCGCAAGACGGCCCTGCGCCTGGTGCTCCACTTGTTGCGTCAGGATACCGGTGACGTGGTACAGTTTGCCGAGGCTGTCAGCCGCATGAAGCGTGAGGTGAGGTACTGCCGTGTGTGCCATAACATCAGCGACAGCGACCAGTGTCCAATCTGCTCCGACCCGCACCGCGACAGCTCTACCGTCTGTGTCGTGGAGAACATACAGGATGTCATGGCTATTGAGAACACCCAGCAGTACCACGGGTTGTACCACGTGCTGGGCGGCATCATCTCACCCATGGACGGCATAGGACCTGGCGACCTCGAGATCGATTCTCTTGTCGAGCGCGTTGGCAGTGGAGCTGTCAGCGAGGTGATACTGGCTCTCAGTCCTACCATGGAGGGCGACACCACCAATTTCTACATCTTCCGTAAGCTGGCTCCCTACACTGGCGTGAAGATTACAGTGATAGCGCGTGGCATTGCTGTAGGCAACGAACTGGAGTATACCGACGAGGTGACACTTGGGCGTTCCATCGTCAACCGTACCCCTTTTGAAGGTAAGTGAAACAGTAACCGGACTTTTATCGTAAAAACAGAAGTCCTATATGAACATATGATACGTGAAATGAAACAGACAAAGACACTGCTGACCATCATCTTCTGGTCGAATTTCATAGTAGCGGCACTTATTGCCGCAGTTTTCGAAACAGGCATCCTTGAGCCGGGCCTTATAGCTGGAATGAAAAACAACGGTGAGTTCCTCGTCACTGTGACATTCGAGATACTTACACTGGCCCTCGTCCCATTGGCACTGAAGATGTTCAAGTTCCGGCGAGTCCACGAAGCCCTCATCAGCCGTGGTGCAAAGGCACTGCAGCGGTGGGGAACGTTGCGCCTGTGCATACTCTTCGGACTGCTCCTGTCCAACACCTTGTTATATTACATATACATGAGTACTGCCTTCGGCTACATGGCGATTATCGTAGTGCTTTGTCTGCCGTTTGTCTATCCTACAATGGAACGCTGCCTGGCAGAGACGACCGAGGATACGAACGAGCCGTTGTGTGAGGCTTTGGAGCAGGGAACGGAGATTAATAGAACAGAGGAGACGGAGTGATGAAACTGTCAGTCGTAATAGTAAGCTATAACGTCCGCAGCTATCTTGACCGCTGCCTTTCGAGTGTGGAGAAGGCTCTTGACGGTCTTGAAGGTGAGGTGTTTGTCGTCGACAACGCTTCGCCCGACGACACCATGCAGGTGCTGCCGCCTAAGTACCCTCAGGTGCGCTTTATTGCCAACGACGAGAATATGGGCTTCGCCCGGGCCAACAACATCGCCATACGTCAGGCATCGGGAGAGTACGTGTTGCTGCTGAATCCCGACACTACCGTAGCCGAGCATACGCTGCGCGATGCCGTCAGCTTCATGGATGAGCATCCTCAGGCAGGTGGCGTCGGCGTGATGATGCACAACGAGGACGGTACTATCGCCCCGGAGTCGCGGCGTGCCATTCCAACGCCGTGGGTGTCGGCATTGAAGATGCTGGGTTTCACTCGGCGTTACTACATGAGCCACCTGCCGTGGGATGAGCCCTGTCGCATAGAGGTTATCAGCGGGGCTTTCTGTCTGCTGCGGCGCAAGGCCATCGACAGCGTGGGACTGTTGGACGAGGACTTCTTCATGTACGGTGAAGACATCGATCTTAGTTACCGCCTGCTGAAAGGAGGATGGGAGAACTGGTATCTGCCGCTGCCCATCGTCCATTACAAGGGTAAGTCGACGCGTAAGAGTGACTACCGCTATGTCCATGTCTTCTACCAGGCCATGCTCATTTTTTTCCGCAAGCACTACAGTCACCTGAGCATTTTCTACACGCTGCCCATAAAGCTGGCGATATACTTCCGTGCCTTCATTGCTCTCATTGACATACTACGGCAGAAACTGCACCTCTGAGAATCATCTCCAAAAACGGCAACAATGAACAATCAACTACCTGAAGTACGGCTTCGCGCCATAGAACCCGAAGACCTCGATGCACTCTACGCCATAGAGAACGACCGCACGGTATGGAACCTTGGTGTCACCAATGTCCCTTACTCGCGCTACGTGCTGCACGACTATATTGCCAACGCCAAGAACGACATCTACGCCGACGGACAGGTACGCCTGTTGGTAGAGGGCGAGGGTGGGGCAGTGACAGGCATCGTCGACCTCGTAGACTTCGACCCCCGCAACAACAAAGCCGAGGTGGGCATCGTCATACGGTCAGAATACCGGCACCAGGGTTATGGCACTGCCGCCATGGTGCAACTTCTCGCCTATGCCTCGTCGGTGCTTCATCTTCATCAGGTCTATGCTGTCATTTCCGAGGGTAACGGTGTGGCCGTCAGTCTGTTTGAACGTCTCGGCTTCCGTCAGGCATCAGTACTGGCAGACTGGCTCTACGATGGCAAGGAGTATAGCGATGCTGTGCTGCTTCAAACTTTTTTATAAAAAATACGGAAAAAGTTTTGCGGATTCGGATTTTATTGCTACCTTTGCATCCGCAAACGAAAAACAGCTCTCTGGTGCGTTAGTTCAGTAGGTTAGAATGCCTGCCTGTCACGCAGGAGGTCACGAGTTCGAATCTCGTACGCACCGCAAGCAAAGTGTTCGTGAGCAGAGACTAAATCTTTATGATGGTGCGTTAGTTCAGTAGGTTAGAATGCCTGCCTGTCACGCAGGAGGTCACGAGTTCGAATCTCGTACGCACCGCAAAAGCAAAGCTCATTGATCAACAGTATCGATGGGCTTTCTTAATATGAAAGCGAGAGAGACAACAATGAATACACGTTTTAATGAGGTAAAGGATAAAGGTTAACACGATGAAAAAGGCAACATCACTATTTCTCATAATGCTACTGGCAGTCCTCACTGCAAAGGGACAG
>Ga0310697_10003233_pt1 | contig 16588 bp, 20 predicted proteins | sample 172DNAGHGlowgp2_FD_203883 | JGI IMG/M metagenome (GOLD analysis project Ga0310697, IMG submission 203883) | Sheep rumen microbial communities from Palmerston North, Manawatu-Wanganui, New Zealand - 1728 DNA GHGlow gp2 (v2) (version 2) | ecosystem: Host-associated > Mammals > Digestive system >... | reverse complement strand
GCAACCAGAACGGCAACCGCTTCAAGGTGCCGCGCATCCTGCCCATGCTGTGCTACATGAACGTGCCGAAGCTGACCAAAGAGGGCGCACGATATTTCGACCCCGACCGCTGCTGGGGACTGAAGGCGGACGCCAACCTGCGCGGCAACTGGTTCGACACGGGTGCTTGTCTGTTGGACGACGTGCTGCGGATGCGTCCCCGTCTGGTAGGCTTGCACGTAGATATTCGGCTCTTCATCGAGCACTACGGCGGCGGTTCGTGGCATCAGGGCGACTTGCAGCGGCAGTCGGCATGGCTGAAGCAGCACGAGGTATTGTGGGCAACGGAAACGCCATCAAAAACGATTGGTAAACCCAAAACCACAAAACGCACGAATAGTAAGAAGTAATCATCAACGATTAGAATATGAAACAGACAAGATTCATCCCCATCGAGGATTGCGGACTACAAATCCGCGAGACCGAATTTGGTCAGGGCAAGAGCCGCACCGTGGTTGGCCGTCCTGTGATGTTCGGTGTACGTTCGGTGAATCTGACTCCGTGGAGCGATACCCGCGTGGTGTACGAGATTCTGGAGCCAAACTGCATCACGCAGGAACTCATCAACCGTTCCAATGTGGTGTATAACAACAACCACTCGAACGACATCTCTGACATGATCGGACGCTGCGTCAACGGCAAAGGTACGCTGTCGCTTGTCCTTCGCGAGAACTACATGGAGTCCAGCTGTGACTACCCAAACACTACCGTCGCCAACGACACGCTGGAGCACATCCGACTGGGTAACGTGTACGGTATGTCGTTCGCCTTCGACGACCGCAACGCCAACGGCGAGGAAAACGTGACCTACGAGCGCACCAACGAGACCGTGGACGGCAAGGAGGTATGGCTGCGTCACGTTTGGCTTATCACCAAGCTCTTCGACGTGGCAAACGTTACCCACCCAGCCTACGAGCAGACATCGGTCGCCACCCGTGAACAGTCGGAGGCTATCGACAAGGCCATTGAAGAACAACTGAAGCGCGAGTGTGGCGGCAAGGACGACGACAAGCGCGACTGCGGCAAAGATGACACGAAGCGCGACGATGATCCTGACGACAAGGACGACATCAAGGATGACGACCCCGACGACAAGGACGACAAGGACGATGCAGATGACGAGGCCAAGCGTGCTGCCGAAGAGGAAGCCAAGAAAAAGGCTGAGGAAGAGGCAAAGGCCAAGGCCGAGCAGGAAGCCCGCGAACTGGAAGAGCAGGAACAGCGTTTCCGCGAACAGCAGGCCATGCGCTTGCGTGCCCAGCACCGCCGTCGTGGAATCGACATAGAATCACTTAATTATTAACCCTTATAAAAACGTTTTTATCATGGCAAAAATGACAAAAGCAGACATCCAGGAGCGTCAGGCCGAAATCCTGAACAAGCTGGACGAGTTGGACGAGAAGACCAACGCACGTGAGACTAAAATGCGTGCCCTCACTTCTGAGGAGCAGAAGGAAGAGCGTGAGAAGCTCATGGCAGAGCAGCGCGCACAGGACATGGAGTACGACGCTCTTGTCCGCGAGAGCGCCGGGCTGTCAGCCCGTGCCAAGGCTTTGGCCACCGGCAAGGAGTTGGAGAACATCCGCGAACGCGAGGACGTAGGCAAGAAGCTCCGCGAGCTGATCAACGACTGCTACACATCCAAGCGCTCGGCCAACGCCACCACCATCCTGGCCAACGCCATCACCACCGGCACCGACAAGAACACCACTGCCAATCTCGATGCAGGCGGCTTGATCCCCGTCGAGATTCGCCCCATCATCGACACTAAGGTCCCCGGCATCGAACTGCCCGACGACCTGAAGATGCTCACGGGCGTGACCGGCACCCAGGTCATCCCATACTCCATCAACGACGTGAAGTTCACCGTCGAGGGCGAGGTGACCAAGGTGGCTGAGCAGGCTCTCGACTTCGCCAACATCAAGACCGCTCCCCAGCGCGTCGCCGCCTCCGTCCCCGTTAGCCGTCGTGCAGTGGCTCAGGCCGCTTTCGACATCGTGGCTTTCCTCACCTACAAGTTCCAGAAGGGCTGGGCAATGTTCCGCGCTCTCCACGTGTACGCTCACGGCGAGTACGACAAGCTCCAGAGCCCCTTCGCACAGGTGACCGTAGTCGAGCTGAACCTCGACGAAAACATCGGTAAGAACTTGGCCAAGGAAGTCGCCAAGATGTATGACAAGGGCTTCGAGGGTGAACCCGAGATCATCATGGACAAGGCCACCGAGGTGGACCTTAAGTTCACGAAGCTCATCCCCGGCACCACCGACAGCAACCGCACCGTCGTGCAGGATGGCCAGTGCGTCGGCTACCGCTACAAGGTCAGCCCATACATCGACTACTCGATTGCCTCCAATGGCGTTGCCACCAAGGACAAGGTTGGCGACACTCCTGTACGCTACATCGGTATCGGTCACTTCGGCTACCTGAACGAGCAGGTCTATGCCGACGGCATCGAGTTCAACGTGGACGGGACCTCTCAGGAGAACTTCGACCGCAACGTCATCGCTCTCGGCATGAGCCTTGACTACTCGCTGGTTGAAATGTCTAAGCTCGTGAACGGCGGAGACAACAACAACCCGCACAAGCCTCAGGCATTCGTGCTGATCAAGCTCATCGAGCCCGCAAGCTCCAACGAGATCGGCAACTAAGCACCAATCGCATAATCTCTTCGGATCGTAGCTCCGAGCAAGCCGGCGACGGCGATGCAGACGGCAACAGCCTGAGCGCCGGCTTGCTTTCCTACCACCACGAAGAAGCGCGAATCCAAATGTAGTGTGCCAAGCGGATCCCCCGCTTGGCCCATCTTAACCAAAGCGAAAGAATGATACATCTCGACGAACTCATCTACAACGCCATCACATCCGACGCAACCATCATGGAGGCAGTCGGTGGGCGCGTCGTTTCAACTTGTTTCGAGGTCAGCCCCGACGAGAAGGACAATACCCAGCTGCCGTGCATCATCGTCATGGACAACGGCTTCACCAATGCCCAAGAGGACAAGGACTGCGACTGGGAATCGGAGGAGGACCGCGTGCAGGCATCCGTCGAGATAGACGCAGTCAGCCCGCGTGAGGTCAGGCAACTGACACTCATGGTGCGCCAAGCCGTAACGTCGCTCATTGAATCCATGGTGGAAGATGATGAAGACGTGCCAACCCTCGAATCGTTATCCTCTGACGGTATTGCGTGGGACTGGCTGAAACCCTGCTATCATTCGACGCTCACATACCAATGCTTAATACCTAACGATTATGAGCAAGATTAAAGGTCAGCACTTCAGACTGCTTCAAAATGCAGCCGCGATACCTGAAGCCACCAACGCCTCCATCACGCTCCAAGGTAATGCGGCGGATACGTCCACAAAGGACACCGAAGGCATGTTCACCGAAGAGACGATTACGAGCACGCAATGGTCGGCACAGGTGGATACCTACCAGAGCGACACCGCCGCTCTGCGCTCTATCATCTCGACGTTCGTAGCAGCACAGGCCGTTCCCGTCGGTTGGGACCAGACTGCCGGTTCGCAGAACCGCGTAGCCCAGAACGCCAACTTCAAGCGTAGCGGCAATGCACTGCTGAACGACTTCACCATGAACTTCAACGACCGCGAGACGGTCGCCGTATCACTTCAATTCCAAGGAACAGGAGCCCTCAGTTAGTAAGCTATGCAGAAAGGACAATACATCAGACTATTGGTATCTACTGCCGCCAATCCTTCGACGGTGGTGGCCGCAGCCAAGCAGATGGCCCTCCACGGCAGTGCTCAGGCCGAGGACAGCTCGACCAAGGACACGACGGGCGACGCTCTCGAATACGAAGTAACCGGGCAGTCTTACGACATCACCGGCAGCGGGCTTGTGTTAACGCCTAACGACACGCTGCTGACAGGCGGCGTAGGGCTCAACGACTTCGAGACGTGGGTCAAGGACCAGCTTCTCTACTGGCGCATCTGCGTCATGGAGGGCACAAATAACCGCACCGTCGTAGAAGAGATTGCCCACGGTCAAGGCAAAATCACGAATCTGAAAATCTCAGCGCAGAACAAGCAAAACACCACCTACAACTACACGCTCAATGGCTACGGGGCTATCGTCCCAGGCACTGACAACGTAGGTGACTAACCTCTATCAGCCGCCCGCCTGCTTGCGGCCACCGCAACCAGCGCGGGCGGTTTCATTTTTACCATCAACCCATAAACCACCGAACTATGATCACAAGAGAAATCACTATCGCAGGCAAGGCCATCTTCATTGCCTACTGCTACGCCACGGAAATCGCCTACAAGGATTTTGCAGGCGAGGACATGACCGACTACATCAAGCACGCCATCGAGAGCATCAACGCACAGCGCGACCCGGACATCAAGCGTACCATCTACGCCATCCTTGCCGCCATGATGGCATACTACAACAGCCACAACGAAGAACCGCCCGTCACTGATTCAGACCTGATGAATGAAGCCAAGCCAGCTGAGCTCGGCATGGCCATCTTCACCATCCTCGATCTCCGCAAGCAGTTCTACCGCGTCCCGTCTGGAGAGCCGGAAGACAAAACCGAAGAAGGAGAAAAGGCAAAAAACTAACAACCGCCCACGACATCTACCAACTGCTCGTGGGCGAGATCGGAATACCGCGTAGTGAGTTCCTGTATGACCTCCGATTCTGGGAAGTGCGCCGCATCATCCGAGGCTACCGACGACGCCACCGCCTGACTCACCAACTCCTTGCCGAATGCGTCTATGCCGCCACATTCTCCAAGCGTGACCCACAGGGCAAGACCGTTGAAGACATGTTCCCGTCCTTATTCGACGATGGCGACGACACCCCGCCAATCACCGACGAAGAAGCCGCAGAACTATCTCGCATGATAGCCTCCATGAACGCCTCATAACGTTCATCACCTGCTCCACCTTCCCGTCGCCATCTTTTGTCCCGTTCACACCTTTTTGTCCCGTTCTTTGAGTTGCGATCCCATCGCAACAACGGCACAGAAGCACCGCCTCTGTGCCGCCTTTATTTGTCAAACCGCCGTGCCCGAAGCATCAGCTTCGGCTCCGCCGCCTACCACGTCCCCACATGCGCGCTCTCCCACTCTTCGCTCAGACTCACCGTCATGCCTGCATCCTCGCCAAACAGCCGGCCTGAATACTCCGTCGCCCTGTTGGCCTTAAACGGAGCGCCTGTTATGGCAACCGACGCCATGACATTCCCGTCTGCATCCTTCGCGCTGATAGCCACGTTCGTCGTCCATTCATTCTTCGCGCTGATGCCGAAGAACGAAGCAGCCAGCTGTCCGGTAGTGCCGACGTATGACGCGGGAATAGCCACCGACCTCTCCTGCGTCTTCATAACAGCAGGCTCGCCCGTCCAATAGTTGATGCCGTAGTACCATCTCTCTGGCTTGACCACGATGCTTGCCGCATTGGCTGGCACCTTGTCGTTCACGACCACCTTCAGCTTCGTCGCAACACGGGTAAGCTCCACAGCCACGGCACTCGACCCCTGCGATATGGTCACGTCCTTATCTGCCCAGAAAGCATCACGCGGAGAACCCCACGTAATCGTCTGAGCACTCTCATCCAGTACAGGCTCGCCACCGCGAGAAGCAACGAAGCAGACATTGTGGTTACCCATTGCCAGCGTCATCTCCGGCGAATCCCATCCGTCATCTTCTGGAGTGAGATGCAAGGACTGCACGCATTCCTCATTAACGAAATCAAAAATCCACAAGTCCGTCATCTCAACGCCATCGGCACTGAGAGAACGGGTGAACGTCGGCGAACCGAAGTCGCCACTGATCTCGAAACGGATAGCCTGAGCACCGCCATCCTTTACATTCTCGTCTTCGCTTTGGCACGAGCACAATAGCGCCGCTGCCATCAAAATAAAATACTTTTTCATGTTGTTTGTTTTTGGGTTGTTTTATTAGTTAAGGACTTTGCCATCCTATCAAATTCCTTGTACACATCTTCGGCGAGCACCTTGGCATAGCGCTGTGTTTGACGAATGTTAGTATGTCCGAGCATCTTCGCCACGCGCTCAATCGGTACTTCTTCATGCAGCGCCCATGTGGCGAAGGTATGACGGGCGACATGGCTTGTCACACGCTTATGTATGCCGGCCATTGCCGCAACCGCTTTCAAGTTCCGATTATAAACCTGTCCAGCCACTTGTGGCATCGCTCCGCCATACTTCTTCACGATAGCCAATGCAGGTGGCAACAGTTGCACGTAATAGGTCGCTCCAGTCTTCTGCCGCTGCTTCGCCACAATCCATCTCCCGTCACTCTCTATGCAGTCGCTCAGCGAGAATGATTGCATATCGGAGTAACCCATGCCAGTGTAAGCCTGGAAAACGAACAAGTCACGAGCCAATGCCAATATACCGCCATCATCAAGCTCCAGCGCCTCAATGCGCCAGAGCTCATCCTTCGTCAGATATTCTACGGTCTCGCGCTCACCGCGGGCGAACTCACCACGGAGTCTGTCGTATGGATTCGCTTGGCATCGCCCTTCGACGACGGCACGAGCTATCATCGCTTTAAGATTCTTGTGCTGATTATGTATCGTTCCTTGCGTCAGTGCCACTTCTTTTCCATTGGCCCGCGTCACGGCATTCTTGATTCTAAGTCCGTGAAGATAGAGGTCAAACTTCCTTACATTCTCCGGAGTCAGCTGCCTCCATGTTTTTATATATCCACACGCACGCAGATGCGCGAGCGTAGTATTATAATGTTTAATAGTTCCAGGCGCAAGCCCGAGCAGCTGTACACGTTCTTCAAACCAATCAAGGAATGGAGACACATTCAACACTCCTCCATCTTCATCGCTCCGATTGCCCCATACGGCTCGCTTGACTTCGGCGACATCAATAGGTACATCCCTAATCAGCCTGTCGTTCACCTCTTCGGCCACAGCCTTGTTGATGATGTCAAGCCGTTCGTTCAACAGATCAGCGTCAGGCCGGTTCACAACCTCTCCTGCACGCCATTCACTTCTCAGCACCTTAACGCCAGTGCCGACATAATACACACGTGACTGGACGGTGACTCTCACCTCCAGCGGACCCGGACGGCCTTGCAAAGTACGCCCGCGATGGTCAAACACAACTGTCGTTGTCATAGTTCCTTGGACTTTACCCATCGTGATCCAATAACTTTACCAAGGTGGGTAAAGTGGGTAAAGTTTTGGCTTAAATAGCCCCAAAAATACCCCGTTTTACCCCCATTTACGCCAACTTTATTTACCCGTCATTCCTCATAACATTCAATAAATCAGCGTTCTAAGTAAATTTTAAAGTGATTCCGTCGGGATTATTTATAAATGATTAAATTGTTGGTTGTTAGTCGATTGTAAAGTTTATGGGGAAAGTTATTGTGGTTGGTGAATAATCCCACGTAGATGATTTGATGTGTCATGGTTGTTTACTTTTTGGGTTCTGCGGCCATTGGGATAGATTCTTCGTAGGCCTGATATTTTATTTTTCGATTTGATTGGTTGACTTCGTGGAGGACTTTTTTGAGTTCTCCACGGAGTTTTTTGTTTGTGGTGACGAGTTCGTTGAGGAGGTCGCGGAGATGCTTGTTCTCTGCTTTTAAATCATGAATGGCAGCGGCGTTCCCTGATACGAGATTGATGAGTGAGTCAGCCCAAGCAGGGATGGAAGAGTCGGATGCCGGATCTGAAGTTTCGGAAACCGTGGCGTAAAGTGGTTGGATAGCAGATGGTGGACCAGGCATTTCAGTAGATTGCGATGCTTCGGATCTGGACTGGTCAGATTGCTGACTGTAGTAGATGATGTCAGCCATGAGCATTGTGGTCGAGCGTCCTATGAAGTAGTCAGGGTTGAACACGCCTTCGAAGGCTGAGGTGAGACGCTTGATGGTTAAGGCAGACGGTCGCTTCACCTTGTCATTGAGTATGCGCGACAGGGTTGTTTCCGTGATTCCTGTACGGATTGCCAGCGTTTTCTGGTCGGGCACGTCTGGATAGTTTTCGAAAATCCAGGTCGCTGCTTTTGCAAATAAGTCGTTTAAAAGTCTCATATTGTAAAGTTGTATTAAATTGCGAGATTATTAACGCGAATTGTCTTAAAAGACCTTAATTATTTACACGGATTTACACCGATTTCATTTTTGCGGCTTATCTTTGCACTCGGAAACAGCAAGGCGCAGAAATTGGGTATAAGAATAGCCGTGAGTCATAGCGATGACCCTTTTGGAAGTGAAGCGCCACAAAGATAAGGCATTCTTCCCAATTTCGCGTCATGCTGAAGAAATTATTAAGGTATTTTAATACAACCCAAAAAACAACTACAATGAAAACTCAACTAAGGAAAGAAGAAAAGAAGAAGGTGGTCGTGCTGACGGCACTCGCAGCTGTCGCACTTGTTTGCACCATCTTAGGAGTCGTCGAGGTCATTAACGGGTCACTTATAGCAGTGGCTTACGCTACGGCCTGTCTTTATTGTGCAGCGCTGTGTGGCGAAGAAGCCATGGCTACTATTGAGGAAGCTAAACGGAGGGACGGCAATGCTTGAACGGTCATTCAAGAATGAGTTGCTGGCATCTATCAGAGCCATCATCCGCCGCTGCATCAATGAGGTGCGCGACGAGAATGAGGAGGTATGGCTGAGCAAGGAGGAGTTCTTGAAGCAATTCGGGATGTTTAGCGATGAGTGGTTGAAACGATACGGAGAGACCATACCGCGCACTCAGGCGATAGTGACAGAGGCCGACGGCGAGAGCCATGCAACCAGGTGGGCATATCCGAGGAACAAGATTCAGCGGATGATTGCCGACGGCAGCATCAAGCAGCTTAGAAAGTGAAATATTAACTATATAACTAAATCATGGAAGTTAAAGGTAATCTCATCAAGAAGATCAACGAGCGCTGCGGCCAAGGTGCGAACGGCGCTTGGAGAATTGCATCGTATTTAATAACGGCCACGGATGAGGGGAGCTTCGCCCGTCAGCACCAGATGGTGATTGAAGTAAGCGACGGAGCAAACCAAAGGGTCGAGAGGTTTGACAGCATGTTCGGCAAGGACGTGGTGATCAGCTTCGACATCGACGCAAGAGAGTATCAAGGCAAGTGGTACAACAGCCTGCGGGCTTGGGGCATCAGGGAGGCAGGTAGCGCCGAAGCTTACGCTCCGGCAACGGGAGCTCAACATGGTGGGCAGACCGAGCAAGCTGGACAACAGATGAACGCCACGAAGGAAGAGAAGAAAACGGAGGCGGTCGATTGGGACGGCATGGGGAGCAATGGAGCTGAGCCGCCGTCCTGATCGGGAAAGAGGAACATGGAGGGAAAGTAACACATCCGGCGAGAGAGCCTGGACTTTCACTTACCTACTTTTTAGTTTTAGCTTTTGTAACGCCGTCATGGTCTGCGAAGATAGAGACGGCACACGGCACATAAAGCCGGTAAATGGGCAACCGGCATGAACGCAATCCCACCCGCAAGGGTGATACCTTGGAATCTACGTGAGCTCTGGTTCGAGTCCAGAATGTGCCACACAATAAACCATCCAACCATCGATACTGGTACTCAAAACGGCACGGGGAACCCTTCGAGGGCCATCAAGGCAAAGGCTGCAATGATGCTGGCGCCGACCGCAACAAATACATAAGCCGAGCGAGAGGCAATGCGCTGTAAAAGGCGTGACCGGGCGGTAAAGCATCTGCGTGATGCAGATGTCGGCGAGAGCCAGGGCGAGAGCCTAACCGTACCAATGGAGGCCAGAGGGCACGTGTGCCCGATTGTATTGATGGGCATTGGGCAGTGCGACTAAATCAAAACTAATGCGAGGATGGGGAATTGGGAGGCCGTGTAGCTCAGTTGGCAGAGCAGCAGATTTTTAATCTGTGGGTCGGCGGTTCGAATCCGCCCACGGTCACGAATGGGGATGCTGCGATAGAATCGCAGCGGAAGAGACGGGACAGGGTGAACAAACAAGGAAAGAATCATGAACATACAGCAATATCAAGGTAAGCGTATCAAGGACGGCAAGGTCGTCCGAGGATATGCAGCCCGTGGCACTGAGTGTGCGCGGGCATTTATTATGGTGCCTGTCGGTCCCGCCGACGTGAGCACGGTGGAAGTCATACCAGAATCGTTAGTACCTATATTATGATTAAGTACAAGGTTGGCAGCGACATCGTTGCCGTTAACATGAGCATGGAGGCATTCGCCAATAGTGTGTCATACGCCGCTGCTTACGTCAAGACAATCGTAGGCATCGGGAACAATGCTGCCTGGGCAGCGACGTTGGAAGCGCTTGACCACCTGCGGCAACATCCTAACTTCCGGCACTTGGTGAAGCGCGAGTTCAACTTTGCCATCGTGGAGTTCAAGTCCTATGAACAGCGGCTCATCCACACCACGAACAACCGCCTCTTCCATGTCACGGACATGGCTCCCGAGTACCGCAAGCGTTACGGTGACATCACCGACCGCGAATATTACGAGTATTGGGCGGCAACAGGAACTACGGCATACTACCGCGAGCATCAATGGGTGACGAGCCTATGGAATAAGTTCCGGATATCGCTCATCGCTCACCATGTGCCGAATGAGGACATCGTGGCGTGGGGCATGACGGCAGACGCCTGCTTGAAGACGGCGCTAAGCATCTACGAGAATAGTCTGCTTGTTGCCGAGCGCGAGAACGGAGTGCCGATGACGGTGCTCCGTGCCATTTTCGGCAGTCTCAGCATCGCGTCAGTTGAGCGACGATGGGACAGGTCGATGATGATGCTGGAGCCATTGACTGCGGGCTATGAGCTAACGCCTACGGAACAGAAGAACATCCAGAATGGTGTTGACCAGCTCTCGGATGCCTGGTCTTCATGCGCAACGCTACGCCAGTCACTTGCCGAGACTACGGAAGCCTATGAGGAGGTATTCAGAACGAAGGGCGAGATGAAGAAGGCGCTGCGTGTCATCGGAGAGATATATGAAGAATAAATGAAGGACGCTTGTCCGGCCAGAATGTAGAGATGGCAAAGCGGAAAGACGCTTGACAGCCGGACAGACGGTGTTTTTTGGAACTATGACACAAGAAGAGATTATCAAGCAACAAATGGAAGCTGCGAGGCCCGACTTCGACAACCAACCTAAAGAACCTGAGTTCCTGAAGAGCAGGAAATGGTTCGGGGCTGATGTTGACGGAGACTTCCTCGACTTCACCGATCCCTACAAGCCACCGAGGTACACGCTCGAACGTAAGATGGTGCCGTTCGCCAACATCGGAGAGTTGCACGTCATTAGCGGTAAGGCCGGACACGGGAAGACCAACCTCATGAGTATGTTGATGGCGACCATCCTCAGCGGACAACAAGGGAACACGCGCTACCGCGATGACATCCCTAAGCCTGTCATTCTGTACGTTGACACGGAGATGGGCAAAGATGATACGATAGCCGTGAAGAATCGAGTATGCACATTGGCTGGCATCCCATACGACCGACAAAACGACCAATTCTTCATCCTGCGCCTCCGCGATACAGAACTGGCAGAAGACCGATGGCGGAAAACGCTGAAAGCACTATGGTTGGTCAAGGAGCACATGGGAGAGGGGCAATGTCTGCACCTGTTCCTCGACGGTATGCTCGACATCGTGGAGGACTACAACGACCAGAAGGAGTGCCAGCCAATCATCCGTGAGTGCATGATGACCGCCACTGAGTTCGACACGTCGATGTGGATAGTACAACACGAGAACCCGATGGTGGACAAACTGGTCGGAACACTCGGAAGCATCTTGCAACGCAAGGTCAGCGAGATATTCACCGTAAGGAAAGTCGTTCAGTCGCGGCTAAACAACAAAGACAAACGGGATGACCGTCCAGAGATATATTTTAAGGTGGAACAACTGAAAGCCAGAGGTCGAGACGTTGACAGCTGGGACTTCGAGGTTACAACGGAAAGCGGATGGGGAATGCCGAGAGAAATCATCGACGGGAAATTGGAACAGCCCGCCGTCAAATACAAATCAACGATTACTCCAGACCAAGTGAAGGCTTGGATCATAGAGGGTCAGGGACGCCTCGAATGGCCGGCGACTCGCACAGCGTTCTGCCAACAAATCCTCATTCCTAACGGGGTGACCGACGAGCAAGAACAAAAAGAGTGCATCCAAAAGGTGCTTTATCGTAGCATCATCGTTGAGCAAGACAAGAGCGAGATGAAGCCAGGACAAAAGAACCCAAGACTGAAGATCAATCCAAAACAAATACCGCCTTTCCCAGAGACATCGGAAGATGTTCCATTCTAACGATTCTCGCGCGTGCGTGCGTTTAGATATATACAGGTATATATCTAAATGTAGGCGCACACACGCGAGGCGGTGGCACGCCCCTTGTGGCCGCCTATGTGGTGGCGACCACAGACAGGGGCTGACGTGCCACGGGAACCGCCTCGCAGCGCGCATTAAGGCTTACACGGGCTACCGCATAGCATAGATATGGCAAAGATAGACGACTACATCATCCAACGAGTACTCGACGCAACGGACATCGTTGACGTTATTGGAGCGTTCTTTAGGCTGAGAAAGGCTGGCACGAACTATACGTGCCACTGCCCATTCCACGACGACCTCCACGACGGAAACTTTATCATCCGTCCTAAGAACGTGGCGAAGTACCCAAACACGTGGCACTGCTTCGTATGCGACGAGGGCGGCGATGCCGTAAAGTTCCTTAAGATGAAGGAGCGTCTGAGCTTCCCTGACGCGATACGATGGCTGGCTAAGCGTAAGGGCATTGACGTGGATGACCGCACGGTGAAGATTGACATCAAGCCATACGTGCCGCCGCCACCGCCTCCACTCATGGAATTGAAGCGCGAGCTCGTCATGAAGACAATGAAAGAACGTACCTACGCGAGCAACTTTCTGACGTGGCTATGGCAGCTCCCATGGAGCAGTCAGCAGCGCGAGCGTTTCGACGAAGTGCTGTGGCAGTACTGCGTGGGAGGATGGCAGGACGGGCGCGTTGTGTTCTGGCTCATTGATACCGCCGGTGTGCCTCGTGCCGCCAAACTGATGAAGTTCTACCCACGGGGACATCCGAAGTATGGCCACCGCGACAAGGATTCACACCCAGGATGGATATACAATCAGCCGGTGCTGCGTGAGGAATACGACCCAGAAGGTCATACCATCATGAAGCCTCTCTTCGGAGGGCATCTCGCCAAGCGCTACCCACAAGCAGAGGTCCATATCGTGGAGAGCGAAAAGACGGCGCTTTTCTGCGCCATCTACTTCGGCGAGCCCGATAAGCACCTGTGGATGGCCACGGCAGGCAAGGGCAATTTAAAACGCGAGCTACTGGCTCCGCTGATTGCACAAGAGCGCATCATCGCCCTTCATCCTGACAAGGACGGTGTGGCAGAATGGGACGCGAAGCGCAAGGAGATAGGCTATGAACGTGCGTACATTAACAACACTATCCTCACCTTCCAATGGAAACCAGAGGATGGTTACAAGGCAGACGTTGCAGACGTGCTCGTCAGGTTGCTGACCTGCAACAGACCGTCTGTACATCTCGACGATATTAACCCAGCAATTAAAACACTTATTAAATAATATGGGGAGAAAAGACAAATCAAATGCAAGAGCCAAGCTGGCAGAAAGGCTCACAGGACAACCCACCGGCAAATACGAAATGATGCAGACAAAGGTGCGACCCGTAACCTATGCCCATGTGAAACGAATAGCCGACATCAAGGGCATCTCGGACTACACTCTCACGCAGATGATGTTTGACGCGATTGTGCGCTACATGGATGACCGGCATAACCTCACGCCCGAGATGGAGCAGCTGATGAGCGTCTTCGAGCACATGGAGGGATGGAAGGATGCCATGAACCATGCCGACCCGAGCGTGAACCGAGTCATCGGCGAGGCCATCTATTTCATTTTCGATGGCGAAGGGAAGAAGAAGGGGTGCCGCGCAGTCCACGTAACTAAACCATTCTTCGGCAATTGGTCGGAAGACATGAACGTCCAGCACATATTGGATCGTTGCTTTCGTCTGATAGCCCCTGAAATGTACAGGCGTCTGCACGGCTTAGCCGTGGATATGCAATGCCATTCACTGTATGAGCTATTCATCAAGCTCATCGACCACCACGCCAAGGACAGTGACTTGGCAGCATTCCGCGAGATGTTTGCAGACAACGACCGTAGCGATTGGGGCGTCAAACCTGCCTACCAGCGCTACCGCACACGGCATCACCACGACGTCGATTCCATGCCCGGATTGTTCGATGACCACGACACGTTCATCGACAACGAGCACGAGGGTAACGGAGGCGACGATGACATAGATTTTGAGGACCAAATAATTAAACCGTAAGCAATATGACAAAGAAGAAGAAAGTAGAAGAAGAGGCAACGAAGCCATCATTGGATGAACGCTACAAGGCCGCGCGCAAGGCGTTGGCAGAACCAGAAAACCCATCGCTCACAAAGCGAGAGCTCGCCATTGAGCTCGAGATCGAGAATTGGCAGGCGGGCATGGCTCTCACGCCGGAGGCTCAGGTCGTCATCCAGCGCCGCAACAAGCAAGCCGAGGCGCTGTGGCAGATGTATCGCCGTGGTGACGTGACATATCAGACGTTGATGCTGCCGGTCAGTTCCGGCGGTTTTCTGAAGAAGCGCGTGTTATATTCCCACCATAGTCACTATGCCGTATGAGCCACTTAGTCGTCAAGATCCTCTGTCGTAACTACGAGGACTATGAGCGCGTAGAGACGAGCGGCAACGCCTTCGCCGGTTGGCCGGACATGTGGCCCGAAGAACGATATGCAGAAGGTGCGCTTTACCGCGAATGGAAGGAGAGAGCTGACCGGCACGCCTACGAGGTAGCCAACGGCATCTATACACCGCCGCCACCGCCAAGCGAGCGCCAGCCTGAGCACGAAGAGGAATCGCCGAGAACCCTCGATCAAGTCATCGTCATGGCCTTGCTCAGCATCGTCCGTGAGCAAGGATGGCACGTGCGCAACGACCACGCCGTGCGATACCTCGGTGTCAAGCCAGTGTATGCCATCGACCCCGATGAAGAAACACCTACGTGGGAGGACTCAGCGCCGCTACAATTCACCATGTCATCACCTAAGCAGCACGTGAAGATCAGGCAGTTCGCTAACAGGATAGAGCTCCAGGAATATGCACTCATAACTCTTGCACGCGAGAACAAGTGGGAGAAGAATGAGCCGCCATATTGGGATTCAAACCAAAAAAGAGTGTACAGGATAGGATGAAGAAGCGTAACTGGCGAGGCGTATCCGACAAGGTAGCCAAGGACAAGGCGGAGATATACAACAGCCGCGAGTGGCGGGAGTTGCGCATTGCGAAACTCAGGAGCACCAACGGACTTTGCGAAGAATGTATGAAGCAAGGCATCGTGACAAGTGCCAGATGTGTACATCATGTGGTGCCCATCGAGACTGCCAGGACTAAAGACGAAATGCGGCGACTCGCTATCGACTGCGGACTTCAAGGCTTGAAAAGTCTGTGCTTCGCCTGTCATGCCCGCATCCATAAGGAACTCGGAAGCAACACGGCGAAGATAGTGCGCCAGCGTGCCGAGGCAAGGCAAGACCGATGGAAGGACAACCTCATGAGTAAATTCATAATCAATAATCAAGAAACTATGCAAGAGAGCAAACGATTGGGTATCTTCGGCACCCTGAACTATGAGAAGCTGAAGGACATGACAATGGATGAGCGCAAGAGCGCAGTGACTAACCACGCAAAGGACGTGCTGAGCCGCAAGACAATGGACGGCAAAGGTCCACAGATACCAGACGACGACCACGACCCCTACGACGTGACGGCTGAGTACACCATCATGGACTGCCACTATAACAAGCAGGGCAAGATACTCGCAACCTTCAAGGCACAACGAACCGATGAAGGCTTGACCATCGAGCTGACATCGTTCGAGTCCGTCACCTCATAACTCCGGGGCCATCGTTTTTCTTCGACCCCCTCAAATATTCCCAAATCCACTTGCCCTCCTCTGAGTTGACACAGTAATTTTTGAAAATCCTATTTTTCCCGCATCTCAAATTACCATCGCAAGTTTGCCGATTCGCACTTTATAACACGACCGCAACATAATAACGAATAAACGAAAACACCATGCCAAAGACCTACTACACACCACGGAAGCTGCCACCCGAACAGCCAGACCGCTGCGAACTGTGTCCGCTCTTGGGGCTCATCCCCGACGACGAAAGGCGCAAGGGAGTGCGCGAGCGTTACTACTGCCTGGGCATCTTCGACGCACTGACCGACGACAACGGCCACCCCGTGCTCGACGAACAGGGACAGCAGCGGCTATCGTTCCCACGGCTGAAGTCGAAGGGCATCACCGTGTCGGCCAAGAAGGTGAAGGAGGGCGGTCACCTGTGGCACCGGCCCTGCGACCTGCTCTGGCAGGCATGGATGACGCTGCCCGGCCGTCTGTTCGGTATGCCGACGGACACCTACACGAAGTACCGGCTGCCCTACGAGATGGAGCAGCAGGTGAAGAA
>Ga0310697_10003232_pt1 | contig 16594 bp, 2 predicted proteins | sample 172DNAGHGlowgp2_FD_203883 | JGI IMG/M metagenome (GOLD analysis project Ga0310697, IMG submission 203883) | Sheep rumen microbial communities from Palmerston North, Manawatu-Wanganui, New Zealand - 1728 DNA GHGlow gp2 (v2) (version 2) | ecosystem: Host-associated > Mammals > Digestive system >... | reverse complement strand
TGATGGCATAGACATTGTAGCTGCTGGCATCGCCGGTCCAGCTGAGGGTGGCGCCGTCGGTGGTGATGTCGCTGACGGCCAGACCGCTCACGGGCAGGCAGCTGGGCGCCTCGCCGGGAGTGAAGTCGAAGGTGGTCTTGGGCAGGAAGTTTTGCTGGCTGACGGAGCTGCCATAGCCGCCCTGCGAGGCGCCGGTGGCATTCACGCCATACCAGGTGCAGTTGCTATAGGTACCCGATGTGGGCTGTTCGAAGGCAATCATCAGGTTGCCGCCCATGTACTGATAGGGGGTGGTGAGGGTGATTTCCATCACGTTGTTCGCAATGCCGAGGCTGCCGGTGTAGACCTGGGTCATGCCGCTGACGGCGGCCAGGCTGTTGACGGTGGTCTCGCTGGTCTCGGAGAGGTAGACCTCGAAGCTGGCGGCGCCCCAGTTCTTGCTGGCGTCGCTGGAATAGAAGGTCAGTTTGGTGATGCTGCCATAGGCCATGGCACTGAGGTCGGCGGCCGGGATGATGAACTGGCTCTTAATGTGGTTGTCAACCCAGTTGCCATAGACGGGCACCTTGCTGTTGGTGGCGGTGCCGTCGTTGACGGTAACGGTGTAGGCGTTGGTCGGAGTGAAGCTGATCTCGGCGCTCCAGGCGCTGGTGTCGTCGGCGCCGCAGATGGCACGCACCTTGGCGGTGATGGCCTGCTCGGGAGTGAGGCTGGTCATGCTGTAGGTGGTGTCATAGAGGGTGACGAGGTTAGTCATGTCGCCGTTGAGGCAGAGCTGCCACTCGGAAGCCTCGCCGGCCTCGTGCCAGTTGAGGGTGGCCACGGTGCCGTCGCCGGGGGTGAGGGCGGCAGCCAGGTTGGTGGGAACCGGGCAGGAGATGAGGGTGGTGAAGCTGACGGTGCGTATGTCGCTCTCGTCGCTGCCGCAGTTGGAGGTCACACCGAAGGTGTAGGCGGTCTCGCCGTTGAGGGCATAGAGTTCGATGGTGGTGTCGTTGGCAGACGCGTAGACCGAGGTGTCGCTCATGTCATAGACGGTGTAGCCGTCGGCAGTGCCGCTCCAGGTGAGGGTGGCGGTGTGGCCGGTGAGGTTGCTAACAACGATATTGGCGGGAGCCGGGCAATCCGGCACCTCGGTGACGGCGATGTTGTCCAGGTGCAGGTCGTTGTCGCCGCCATTCCAGAGGCTCTGGCAATAGAAGGCGATGTTGATGGTCTGGCCCAGGTACTGGTCAAGGTTGATGACCTTGGTCTGGTAGGTGGTGCTGGCCAGGGAGGCATAGGTGTAGTTTGCGCCTTCGACATTCTGCCACACGGTGGCGTTGCTGCGCTGCCAAGTGGCGCCGCCGTCGGTCGAGACGATGACCATAAGTACCTGGGAGGTATTGGTGTCGGCGTTCTCTTCGGGCAGAGTGGCGTTGTTGTAGTCGGTCAGGGCCACGTCGAAACTCAGCTGGGCCGAGGTGGCGGTAGTCAGGTCGATGGCGGGGGTAATCATCCAATGCTTGACGCTGGTGCCATATACATTCTTATAGTAATGGCCGCCCTCGAGGCCGCAGCGGGGCGAGGTGACGTGGCTCCAGGTGTTGAAGGCGCCAAGAGTCAGGGCGCCGCCGTTGAAGGCGGAGTCGGCGGTGATGTTAGAAGCGCCGCGCCAGCAGGGATCGCTGGCCAGGGAGGAGGCGAAGGTCTCGGTCCAAGGCATAGCCACGGCGCCGCAGGCGGTGTTGAAGGTGACGACGCGGATGTCGCTCTCATCGGTGCCGCAAGCCGTGCGCACACCGTAGGTGTAGCTGGTCATGGGGGTGAGGCCGGTGAGGGTGACGGTGACGTCGCTCACGCTTTCAGAGAGGATAGTGTCGGTGCCGCTGATGGCATAGACATTGTAGCTGCTGGCATCGCCGGTCCAGCTGAGGGTGGCGCCATCGGAGGTGATGTCGCTCACAGCCAGGTTGCTCACGGGCAGGCAGCTGGGAGCCTCACCAACGCTCACATTGTCGAAAACGAAGCGGTTGTCGTGAGGGCTGGTGCCGCTGACGCTGCCGCCATAGATGGCGAAGCGGACATCCTGTCCGTAGTAGTCGGACGGGATGGGAACAATGAGGGTGGTGTACTGGTTGCCAAGGGCGTTGAGCTGGGTGCCGCCATAGGCCTGAAGGAGGGTCCAGGTGGCGCCGCCGTCGGTGGTGGCCAGGAAGGCCAGCGTGTCGTTGTCGTCATAGTTGGGGGTAGCCTCGCTCCACTGAGCCACAGCCACGTCGACGCTCAGCACAGCGTTGTCGCTCGTGATGGCGACAGCCGGGGTGACAGCCCAATAGCGGTTTTGACTGTAAAGGTTCATCGTCAGGGCCTTGCCACTGATGGTTATGTAATTGCCGTAGGAGCTGTTAAGCGACCAGGCAGAGGTAGAGGCTGTGGGGTTGCCTTCGCTGAGCAGGCCGCTGAGGAACGACCAGCAGGGCGACTTCGCAGTCCAGTTGTCGAAGTTCTCGCTCCAAGGCATGGTCTCGGCAGCACAGGCGGTGCGGCCGCTGGCGGTGGCCATAACGCCGTCGCCACCGGAGCAGTTGGACTGCACGCCGAAGGTGTACTCGGTGTTGGCATCGAGGTACTCGACGGTGTAGGTGGTGTCGGTGACGGTGCCGAGGACGCTGTTGTCGGCCATGTTATACACGGTGTAGCCCATGGCGCCGGCAACGGTGTTCCAGCGTAGGGTGGCGGTGCTGGAGGTGGTGCCGGCAACGGTCAGGCCGGTGACATCGCCGCAAGAGGGAAGTTCCTCGAGGGTCACATCGTCGATGTACATGGTGGAGGTCACCTTGGGCACGATGAAGGCCACGTAGGCGTCGGTGGCAGCGGCCGAGGCCAGGCTGACAGCGTACTTGGTATAGGAGGTGGCGGTCACGCTGACGCTTTCAACAAGCGTGAAGGTGCTGCGGTCGGTGGGGTCGGTCATGGTGCCCACGAGGACGGTGTAGGGGTAGCTGCTGCTGTTCGCCTTGGCCCAGAAGGTCACGCGGTTGCCGTTCATGGGGTAGGTGGTCACGTCGAGCTCGGGCATGATGAAGCCGGTGGTGTCGGCATAGGTGCCGTAGGAAGAGGCAGTGAAATAGAGGTGGCGGCTACCGTCGTGGGGCGTGCCGTAGTTGTAGGCATAAGGATAATAGGTATAGGTGCCGGAGGCCAGGGTGTTGATGCGGGTCCAGCAGAAGGGGATGCGATCAGCATTGGTGGTGCCCTGCAGGTCGATGTCTTCGAAGCCCATGGTGTAGGGCAGCGTGGCGATGGCGCCGCAGGCGGTGCGGCCGCTGACGATGCGCATCTCGGCAAGGTCGCCGCCGCAGTTGGAGGCAACACCGAACACATAAGCGGTGTTGGCGTCAAGGCCGGTGGCGGTGTAGGTAGTGGTGGTGGAGCTGCCGATGAGGGTGGTATCGGCAGGAGTGATAGTGTAGATGTCATAGCTGGCGCCGCTGTTGTTGGCGTCAGTCCAGTTCAGCGTCAGGCTGCTGGAGGTGGTCTGCGTGGCGTCGATGGTCAGGTCGTTCACCTTGAAGCAGGAGGGTTGTTCGTAGAAGGTAATTTTCGGAACGAAGGCGGTGTAGTTGGGGGTGGACATGGTCGAATAGGTCGAGCCGATGTTGTCCATACCATAGCAACCCTGGTTTGAGCCGCCGTACCAGTTCTGGGAGGCACCGGAGGTTTGAATCTCCACAATCAGGTTGCCGCCGTTGTAGGTGTAAGGCGTGTTGAACTCGAAGATCATTACGCCTCCTTCAACCACCAAGTTGCCACTGTAGACGGTGGTCAACGTCTCGGTGCTGAGGCCCGAGGAGAGGTCGGTCGCGGTGGTCTCGCCAATGCGGAGATACCATGTCGAGGCAGTGACGGTTTTGCTGGTTGTGTTTTGGTGGTACAACTTGACAGTACCGATGGTACTGCCGCTCATCTCGGTCAGCAACGAGGCCGGATAGAGCATCTGGGCCTGGCGGTTGCCAGAACCGTCACAGTTGTAGAAGTCCAGCGGAACCTTGGAATGGAGGGTCGTGCCATCCGCCACGGTCCAGGACGTCTGTGCATTCGATGCGAACGGCAGCAGGAGGGCCGCCGTGAGCATCAAAGCTCGTAGAAACTTTTGCATGATGTTTGTTTTTTGGTTGTTAATAATAAAGTTTATTTTACGTTTGTTTATTCTATTTTATATTTCAACTTCTCTCTCTTTTTCCTTCCCAAAGGAGGGGGTGTTTTTTTTTGGGGGGGGCGTCGCACATGCCAAAAACCGCACAACAAATGCAATTCCCCCAGTGGATTACATCGGATGGTTGTTTTGTTAGTAGTTCTCTTTCAGTTAGTTTCAATCCAAATAGATAGTTTGTCGCATAGTTTAATGTTCTGCAAAGATACATATTTTTTTTTAATATCAAATTTTTTTGCCGACAGGCGAAGATTCAACCCAAATCGGTCATTAGACACGGTAGGGTAGAGAAAAGTGGTCGAGAGAGTTCCAAATGCCTTGGAATGCGGAGCGTGTTTTCAGGGATCGGACAAGATAAAGGATGTGTTTGTCTTTTGATTTGGCAAAGAATCCGCTGTCCATCCGTACCAGCCCGACGGTCTTGCCTTGCAGGTTCTCCAGCGGGTCTTCGAGGAACGCAAGGTGGTTGGTCGACGCGGATGTGTTGCCCGGCCGCAGCCAGTAGTTGGCAATCATCCTGATGTCCGACACAAAGGCCAGTATCGGGTGGTGGGAATTGTGTCTCTTATATATTTGAACTTAAGCTATAAAAAAGTTGCGCCGGATTGTTAGTCCGGCGCAACCAGTTACAAATCCTATGTGAATAGGGGTTGCCTTACTTGAGGATCACACGCTTGACAACGGTTCCACGGGTTGTGTAGACGCGCAGCATGTAGGTGCCGGCGGCCATGTCCTGGAGGTTGATGCGGTTGGTGGCATCGTAGCTCTCGAGCTTGCGTCCGTTGAGGTCGTAGACTTCAACTTTCTCTATGCCGTCGGCTTCGATGTTAACCATGCCTCTTGTGGGGTTCGGGTAGATGCTTACACTGACTTCCATACCCTCGCCTTCAATGCCGAGAGGATTGATGGTGAGTACCAGTGTCACGACGCTGTCGCAACCCTGTGCTGTGCTGCCAGTCCAAGTGTAGGAACCACTCTCAGTGTAGTTGGTGCCATTCCACTCGTAGCTGCCGTCAGCAGTAACCTCGACGGTAGACTCAGAGCTGTGGTTGACAGTCAGGTTCAGAGTGACAACGCTGTCGCAACCGGCGGCATTGGTAGTAGTGTAGGTGTACTCGCCGCTCTCTGTGTAGGTGGCGCCGTTCCAGTCGTAGCTGTCGCAGACTGTCATGGTCTCCGTGGCAGAGGTGCTGTTGTTGATGGTGAGGTTGAGGGTCACCACGCTGTCGCAGCCAGCGGCGTTGGTAGTAGTGTAGGTGTATTCACCGCTCTCTGTGTAGAGCGAGTCGTTCCAGCTGTAGCTGTCGCAAGCCGTCACGGTCTCGGTAGCAGAGGTGCTGTTGTTGATGGTAAGGTTGAGGGTGACCACACTGTCGCAACCGGCAGCGTTGGTGGTGGTGTAGGTAGCAGTGTTGTTGCTGGTGGTGTAGGTAGTACCATGCCATGTGTAGCTGTCGCAAGCCGTCACGGTCTCAACGCCGGTGGAACCGGTGTTGATGGTGAGGTTGAGGGTGACTACACTGTCGCAGCCAGCGGTGGTGGTAGTGGTGTAAGTGGCGGTGTTGTTGCTGGCGGTGTAGGTAGTGCCATGCCATGTGTAGCTGTCGCAAGCCGACACGGTCTCAACACTGTTGGCGCTGTTGTTGATAGTGAGGTTGAGGGTAACCACACTGTCGCAGCCGGCGGCGTTGGTAGTAGTGAAGGTTGCGGTGTTGTTGCTGGTGTTGTAGGCAGTGCCATGCCATGTGTAGCTGTCGCAAGCCGTCACGGTCTCAACACTGTTGGTGCTGTTCTTGATGGTGAGGTTGAGGGTGTCGGTACCATCGATGTATGTGCCGGTGGTGTTGTACAGTGTACCATGCCATGTGTAGCTGTCGCAAGCTTCGACATCAGTGGTGGAGCACTGAAGGATGGTGAGGTGGAGCGTGACCACGCTGTCGCATCCGTTGGCGTTGCCATTGACGAAGGTATGGTTGACACTGCCGGAGGCAGTCATGTTGGCATGTTCATACCAGCTGAAGCTGCCGCAAACAGCTACCATAGTATCACCCGTTGTCGGGAGGTTGATGGTAAGGTTGAGGGTGTCATTACCGACAGTGTAGGTGCCACTGCTGGTGTAGGTGTTGCCATTCCAGGTGTAGCTGTTGCAGGCAGAGGCCTCTGTGGTGGAGCACTGAAGGATGTTGAGGTGGAGAGTCATCGTGTTGTCGCAGTTGTTGGGAGCGCCACCGACGAAGACGTGGTTGACAGTCTGTGAAGTAGTCATACCCACATGCTCATACCAGTCGAAGCTGCCGCAGACAGACACCATGGTGTCGCTGGTCATGCTCGGATTGATGGTGAGGTTGAGGGTGTCGTGGTCGTTGACATAGACACCGGAGCTGGTGATGGTGTAGCCGTTCCAGACATAGCTGTCGCAGGCGGTGACCTCGGTAGTGCCGCAGTTCAGGATTGCGAGGTGGAGCATGACGGTGCTGTCGCAACCGAACTGGTTGCCACCTACGAAGGTGTGGCTGGCAAGCTGAGAAGCAGTCATATTGGTGTTCTCGTACCAGTCGAAGCTTCCGCATACCTCAGCGGTGGTGTCACCGTAGGAGACGTGGTTGATGGTAAGCATCAGGGTGTCGAAACCATCATAGTATGTTCCGTTGCTGGTGAAAGTGAAGCCATGCCATGTGTAGTTGCCGCAGGCAGAGACAACGGTTGTCGAGCCGGTGACGATGTTGAGGTGGAGTGTGACGGTGCTGTCGCAGCCATACTGGTTGCCACCTACGAAGGTGTGGACAAGGCTCTGGGATGTGGTGATGCCAGTATGCTCATACCAGTCGAAGGAGTTGCAAACAGTGGCCATCGTGTCGCCTGTAGATCCGTGGAGGATAGTCAGCAAGAGGGCTTCGTTGCCGGCCGGGTAGTAGCCGCTGTTGGTGAAGGTGAAGCCTTTCCAAGTGTAGCTGTCGCAAGCAACGACGGTATCAACATCTACGCTCTTGCTGAGAAGAGGTGCACTTATCAAGAGGTGGAGTGTCAGGACACTGTCGCAACCGTAGGCATTGCCGCCGACGAAGGTGTGCGAAACGCTCTGTGTGAAGTTGAGATCAGTGTACTCATACCAATTGAATGAACCGTTGGCAAGTGCGAGGGTATCGCCGGTATTGCTGTGGTTGATGGTGAGGTGCAGCGTGTCGATACCATAGTAGTAGGTACCCGACGATGTGAAGGTGAAGCCATTCCATGTGAAACTGTCGCAAGCAGTGGTGTCAATCACATTGCAGTTCCTGATGGCCAGGTGGAGAGTCACGATGCTGTCGCAGCCATTGACATTGCCGCCAACGAACGTATGGGCAACAGACTGGGTCTCGCTCAGGAGAGGATACTCATACCATGAGAAGGAGCCGCAGGCCGAAGCCATGGTGTCGCCGTAGGTAGCATGTGCGATGGTGAGGTGGAGAGTGTCGGAGCCGTTGCGATAGGTGCCCGAGGAGTAGTAGGTGTTGCCATTCCAGGTGTAGGAGTCGCAGGCGGTGACGCTGACCGACGAGCAGTTCTTAATCATCAGGTGGAGAGTCACGACGCTGTCGCAGCCGTTGGCATCGACAAAGGTGTGGGTGACATCCTGGTTGGTGGTGAGGTTGGTATGCTCATACCAATCGTAGCTGCCACAAGCCGAAGCGAAGATGTCGCCTCTTGTGGAAGGATTGATGGTGAGATACAGGGTGTCGTTGTCGTTGACATAAACACCGGAGCTGGTGATGTTGTAGCCGTTCCAATTGTAGCTATCGCAAGCGGTAACATGGGTGGAAGAGCAGTTGTTGACAACAAGGTGGAGAGTCACAACGCTGTCGCAGCCGAAACTGTTGCCGGCAACGAAGGTGTGTGTGACATTCTGGGTAGCATTCATGTTGGCATACTCGTACCAGTTGAAGGCGCCGCAGACCGAGGCCGAAGTGTCGCCGGCGCTGCTGTAGTTGACGGTGAGGTCGAGAACAGCGACGCTGTCACATCCGGCGGCGGTAGTGGTGAGGAAGGTGATGCCGTTGTTGGAAGAGGTATAGGTCTGACCATTCCACTCGTAGCTGTCGCAAGCGGTAACTGTTTGGTTGCTGCTGCTGCTGTAGTTGATAGTCAGTACGAGGAGATTGGTGTGGCTTGAATCAACCTCATAGGTATACATACCACTCTGGGTATAGGTCTCGCCATTCCACTCGTAGCTGTCGCAAGCGGTCACATAGATGGTGTCGTATGCCATAACAGGAGCTGCGTTGCAGTTGTCGATAGTCAGGAAGACACCTTCAGACATGTCGTCGCCATTAGCGGAGTAGATAACGCCAGTGGCATTCGAGATTTCGAAGCTGGCCTCGCTGGCATACATGCCGCTCACCCAGCTGAAGCTGATGGGGATACCGGCACAAACACTGATGTTCTCGGTATTTTCACTGCCGCTGGCAAGCGTGAAGGTGCTGACAACAACTCCGTTCTGGATAACGTTGATGGCATTGCCGTTCCATCCGTCGCCGTAGCTGTCGGCTCCGGCAATGGTGATGGTGCAGCTACCATTAGCGCAATCGGTGGTAACAGTGACGGTAGCCATGGTCGAAGCGTCGGTTGCAGAGCAGTTGGCGACGACGCCGAAGGTGTAGGCAGTCTGGGCTGTAAGGCCGGTGAAGGTGTAGCTGTTGGCTGTGATGCCGGTGGCAACAACAGCGTCGCCGTTGTAAACAGTGTAGGTCGCACCGGTATTGAGAGTGTCATTCCAGGTGATTGTTACGCTCTCGGCGGTGACATTGGTAGCCGTCAGATTGGTAGGACGATAGCAGATAAACTCGCCAGACGGACAGCCGATGAAACGATAGAGAGGAACAGTGTTGGTAGCAGTACCACCAGTGATTTGACCGATAGTGTAGGCTTCGTTGTCCTGATAGATGTAGCGACCCAGCTGGGCGTCGGCATTGTATGCCTCGAACTGGGAACCGTTGGCGTAGGAGCCATGGTTGCGGCGGACAGCAACAACGATGTTGCTCTGACCGTCCCAGATGAACGGATCGGAGAACATAAGTGTCTGCCAGTCAGTGTTGCTGTAGCTCATGTCGCCCGACCAGACAAGCTGGAAGTTGTTGTTGTCCTGGACAAAGGCGTTGGAGAGGTCGGAGACAGTAGTGTTGGCCATATAGACCTCGCAGTTGGTGAAGTATTCGCCAGCACTGGTGGAAGCGGGCTTGAACTGCATAGCCTTGATGGTTCCCATGCCTTGTAGCTGTGCGGAAGGAACTATCACCTCACTGTAGCTGTAGTTGTAGTAGCTGTATCCTGGGATGTAATCTGACGTGGCGTTAGAGCTATCGGCATTGGCCACCTGGACTGCTTCGCCGTTGCCGCAAGTGATGTCGAGAGTATGCTCGATGCTGACAAGGAGTGTCACTACACTGTCGCAACCGTTGGCGGCCTCAAAAGTATATGTATATGTGCCACCGGTGGTGAAGGTCTCGCCTTGCCAGTTGACAGAGTCGATGCCGCTGAGGGAAACCTCAGTAGAGGCGCTCTGGTTGATGGTGAGGAAGAGAGTTGTGTGGGTAGTGGCAGTCTGATGGGTGTACTCACCGCTTTCGGTATAGACCGAGCCGTTCCAGCTGTAGCTGTCGCAGGCGGTCATGAAGACGGTGTCGTAGGCGACGTTGGTGTTAATCTGGCAGTCGACAAGCGAGAGGAAAGGATCTCCGCTGACGAGCGAGCTTGCATCGTCGGTCGAGAAGAGCGTTACACCACTGTTGTTCACAATGCTGAAGCTTGCCTCGTTGGCATAGCTGCCGGTGTTCCATACGAAGACGGCCTCGTTGCCGGCAGGAACTATAAAGGTGGTGCTGCCGTCGTTGCCGCTTTCGAGGGTGTAGGTGGTCAGCACGGTGTCGTTCTGGGTGACTGTGATGTTGCAGCCATTCCAGCCGTCGCCGTAGGAGTCGTGGGCGTTGATAGTCACGGCGCACACGCCATCCTCAAAGGCGGTGGTGGCGGAGACGGTAGCCATGGCCGAAGCGTCGGCTGCAGAGCAGTTGGCGACGACGCCGAAGGTGTAGGCGGTGGCTGCGTCAAGGCCGTTGACGGTGTAGGTGTTGGCGGTGATACCGCTGGCGATGACCGAGTCACCGTTGAGGACGGTGTAGGTGGCGCCGTCGTTCTGGGTGTCGGCCCAGGTCAGAGTGACGCTCTCGGTAGTGATGCCGCTGGCGGCAAGGTCGCTGACGGGGAGACAGTTGGGAACCTCGGTGACAGCGATGTTGTCGATGTGGAAGTTGTTGTCGCCGCCGGAGGTCGTGCTCTGGGCATAGAAAGCGATGCGGATGTTCTGGCCGAGGTACTGGTTGAGGTTGACAACCTGGTTGATGTACTCGGTGCTTGCCAGGGAGGCGAGGGTGTAGTTGCCGCCCTCGTTCTGCCACTTCACTGCGTTGGCTTCAGGCCATGTGGCGCCGCCGTCGGTGGAGACGAGGACCATGAAGGCCTGCGAGGCGTTGTTCTCGAAGCCGGAGGCAACATTAGTACCGCTGTAGGATGTGAAGGCTGCGTCGAAGCTGAGCTGTGCAGAGGCTGCGTTGGCAAGGCTGATGACCGGGGTGACCAGCCACTTCTTGCAAGAGGAGCCATAAATGTTGACCCTGTAGTGTCCGGCCTCGATGCCGTTGCTGACACTGCTGGCATAGGTCCAGGCAGAGGCTGCTCCAAGGGTGAGGTTTGCACCGCCCCAGACATCGGAGGCTGTCACTGTGCTGTTGCCGGCCCAGCAAGGATCGCTGTTGACAGAGGCGTCGAAGTTCTCGGTCCAAGGCATGGCAACAGAGCCACAGAGGGTGTGGATGCTGATGGTGGAGACCGGCGACTGGCTTCCGCCGCAGACGGCAGCAACACCGAAGGTGTAGTCGCTGTTGGGCTGGAGACCCGTGACGGTGTAGGAAAGACCGTTGACGGTGGCGATGGCAACACCGTCAGAACCATAGACAACGTAGGTGCCTGCATTGTTCTCGTCGGTCCAGGTGAGGGTGACGCTCTCGCTGGTGATTTCGGAAGCGGTCAGGTTGGCGACATCCATGCAAGAGGGAACCTCCTCGATGGTGAGGTCGTCCAGGTAAATGGTGCCGGAACCCTTCATGACGGCGAGGATGACGTAGGCGTCGCCGGCGTTGGCGTTGTTGAGGTTGACAGTGTACTTGGTGTGGGTGGTACCGCTGACGAGGACGGAATCAACATCGGTGATGGCATTCAGGCCGGTGGGATCGCTTGCGGTATAGATGTGAATGTTCTTCTCGTAGGAGGCGCTGCTCATGCGAGCCCAGAATGTTACGCGGTTGCCGTTCATCGGGTAGGCGGTAACATCCACGGGAGGCAGGATGAAGGCCGAGGTGTCGGGATAGTTGGCCGATGTTGTGCCGTTGAGATAGAGGCTGCGGCTGCCTTCGTGTGCGTAGGAGGCTGAGCTGTAGCTGTACGGGTAGTTCAGACCGGAGGTTGCTGCAACAGAGTTGTAGCGCTGGCTGCACCAAGGCAGAGCGGGTGTGTCAGCGGAGTTGCTGGTGGTCATAAGCTCCTCAGCCTCGAAGGTGTAGGTGAGAGGCAGGCTCATGGGTGCGCAGCTGGTGCGGAAGCTTGCCGTGGTGGCGAAGCTCATGTCGTCGGAACCGCAGACAGCAATGACAGAGACTTCGTAGCCAGTGTTGGCTTCGAGACCAGTGAGGCTGATGTTAGTATCGCTGGTGGTGTAGCTGTTCTCGCCGACGTTGACAATCCACGAGGTCTCAGTGCCGACGGGCTGCCAGCTGACGACGGCGCTGTTGGTGGTGATGTCGCTGACAGTGACTTCAGCCACAGCGGGACAGGTGTTCTGAGTTATCGAGATGTTGTCGATGGCTGCGGGAGGCTGGGTGCCGCCGCTGTTGTCGTTGCGCCACATGAAGAGCATCTTGTAGATGCCGGGCTCGATGATGGTGAAGGTGCCGGTACGGGTCTGCCAGGAGTTGACCATGTTGAGGCGGTTGGCTCCATCGATTGCGATACCACCTGCGGGTACGGCGGAGCTGTTGTTGAAGCCATTGTATTCGCCGGCAACCACGTTGGTGGTGGCGGGGACAACGGCTGCGCGGATGAAGTCGTAGCTGCTCTCACCGTTGGCCTGCCAGTCGTAGCTGTAGGCGTACTCGCCGGCGTCAAACTGGAAGGTGAGGTAAGCGAAGCTGTACGAAGCGCTGTTGTTGGTGTAGGCATTGTTGACACCGTCGTTGGTGATGTACATCGACTGTGTGCCGCCGTTGGAGGCGCCGCTGCCAATCATCCAGTAGTTGGTCTGGGCGTCGTTGGCGAAACTCCAGCCCTCGCACTCTGCCGTGGTCTCGAAGCCGGTGCTGTAGGGTGCGGTGGCGTAGGAGGAAGGAACGATGGTGAGGTTGAGGACATACACACTGTCGCATCCGTCGGCGTTAGGAACGACATAGGTGTACACATCGCTCTGGTTGAAGATGGTACCTCTCCACTCGTAGCTGTCGGTGGCAGTGACAGTCTCCTCGATGTAGGTGCTGTAGTTGACGGTAAGCACCAGGACGCTGGTCAGTAAAGGAGAGGTCTGGTAGGTGTAGACACCGCTCTCGGTATAGATACTGTCGTACCACTCATAGCTGTCGCAAGCGGTGGCGAAGGTGGTGTCGTAAGCCATAACAGGAGCTGCGTTGCAGTTGTCGATGGTCATGAAGACACCTTCAGACATGTCGTTGCCAGAAGCGGAGTAGATAACGCCAGTGGCATTCGAGATTTCGAAGCTGGCCTCGCTGGCATACATGCCGCTCACCCAGCCGAAGCTGATGGGGATACCGGCACAAACACTGATATTCTCGGTATTTTCATTGCCGTTAGCAAGAGTGAAGGTGCTGACGAACTCGCCGTTTTGGAGAACGTTGATGGCATTGCCGTTCCATCCGTCGCCGTAGCTGTCGGTTCCGGCAATGGTGACGGTGCAGCTGCCGCCAGCGCACTCGGTGGTAGTATTGACGGTGGCCATAGCCGAGACATCGCTTGCCGAGCAGTTGGCGACGACGCCAAAGGTGTAGGATGTCATGGCATCAAGACCAGTGACGGTATAATTTGTATCATTGACACCGCTGGCGACGACCATTTCGCCATTATATATAGTATATGTGGCATTGGTATTGGCATCGTCAACCCAGTTGAGGGTGGCACTCGACGAGGTCACATTGGACACTGTGAGGTTGGTGACACGCTGACAGGACGGAGCCTCGCCAGGAATGAAGTAGATGGAGGTCTTAGGCAAGAAGTTTTGCTGGCTGCCATTGTTGTTGCCGCCAAGGGAAGCGCCTTCTGCTGCGACTCCGTACCAGTAGCTCTGGCTGTAGCCGCCGCTGACAGTCTCCTTGATACCAACCATGAGGTTGCCGCCCATGTACTGGTAGGGTGTGTCGAATTGGACAGTCATCAAACCGTCGTTGATGGAGAGGACATTGGCATTCATGACCTGGGTCATGGTAGTCCAGTCCACCAGATTGGTAGAGGAGAAGGTGGTGTAGTCCACTTCGCTTACGTAGACCTCGAACTGAGCATTGTTCCAATTCGATGTGGCATTGCTGCAGTAGAAGGTGAGCGATGTGATGTTGCTGTACATGATGGGCGACAGCTGTTCAGCCGGATAAATGAACTGGCTGACGATGTTGCCGTCGACATAGTAGCCGTAGATAGGCACATAGCCGTTGGTGGCAGTGCCGTCGTTGACTGTGAGGACGAAGGCATTGGTAGGTGTGAAGTTAATGGTGTTGCTCCACTCGCTGACGCCATCCATAGAGCCGCAGTTGGCGCGCACTTTGGCGGTGTAGGCCTGCTCCGGTGTGAGACCGGTGAGGGAGTAGGAGTTGGAGGTGACGGTAATGAGGTTTGTCTCGTCATCATTGATGCAGACCTGCCACTCTGACTCCTCGCCACCGGGGGTCCAGGTGAGGAGGGCGACGGTGCCGTTGCCGGGGGTGAGGGAGGCAGCAAACTGGGTGGGTACGGGGCAGGTCACGTCGGTCGTGAAGCTTGTCTCGCGTTTTTCCGACTCGCTGCCGCCGCAGATGGCGGAGACGGCTGCCGTGTAGGTGGTCACGCCATCAAGACCTGTGAAGGTGTAGGTGGGTGTGTTGGCGGTAGCCACATATTCGTTGTTAAGGTATACTTTCCAGGAGGTCTCACTGCCACCGGCGGCCCAACTGATAGTGGAGGTGTGGCCGGTGATGTTCTCCACGGTAATGGTGGAAGGTCTGGGGCAGTCGGAAACTGTGCCGACATATACATTATCAAGGTGCAGGTTGTTGTCGGCATTGCTGGCGCTCGATTCGCCGTAGAAGGCAAATCTGACAGTCTGACCCACAAGAGAGCTGACATTTATGGTATATTCAGCGAAAGAATTGTATGGAAGATCGTTGAGGACGTAGTCACCCTCGCCATCGTTGGTCCAATAGGCTAAGGGAGTCCATGTTGTGCCGTTATTGTTAGATACCAGGACAACGAACTTGTCGTCGGTACCCTCCTGGTTTGCGGGATTGCTGCCGCTGTAGGCGGTGTAGGCAAGTTCGAAGGTGATTTGAGCGGTTGCAGCATTGATGTTGATTTCGGGTGTTACCAACCATTTGTAGCAACTGGAGCCATAAATATTGATACGCGCGTGGTTGTCGTTGAGACCATTGTTGGAGCCAAAAACCCAGCCTGAGCCAGAGGAAAGGCTGGCGGCGCCGGCGAGTATTTGAGACAGCTGTCCAGTATAGGTTGCCCAACCTGAAGGAATCGACGTGGCGGCAAACTCTTCAAGGAAGGGGATGCCGATGGCAGTCTTGAACGAGGCATTGCGGGGGAAGGATTCCTCTGTGCCGCATACAGCGGTCACGGAGACAGGATAGGTGGTGTTGGACGAGAGTCCGTTGAAAGTGTAGGTAGGGGTGGAGGTGGAGTCTTGCATCACACCGTCGAGATAGACATTCCACGATGTCTCGTCACCACCAGCTGTCCAGCTGATAGTGGCGGCATCGGTCGTGATGTTGCTTGCAGTGATAGCGCCGGGTCTGGCACATGTCGGGCCGCTACCGGAGGGAGTGTAGGTGAATGTTGTCTGGGGTAAGAAATCGCGTTGGCCATTGTAGGTATAAGATGCACCGGGTGCGCTAACACCCAGGAAATACCATTTGTTGTAGCCGGCAGCAGCGTGGTCGATGTCAACCAGCAGGTTGCCGCCACCGTAGACATAGCCGTTGCTGAACTCGATTGTCAGCGTGCCGGTAGAGCAGTCGAAATAGCCCTGGTAGACTTCTGTCAGCGAGGTGCTGCTGTTCAGCCCCGACAGGGAGGTCTCCGACGTCTCGCCAAGGGAAACAGTCCATGTCCCCATGACAGAGGCGCCGACGTTGGAGCCGTTGTTTGCGCTCTGGTCGATGTAGAACACCATCTGGGTGATGGTGCCACCCGACATAAGCCCAACTTCCGATGCGGGATAGAGCATCTGGTTGTGCTGGTCAGCATCGGCATAATAGCCGTAGAAAGGAACAAACTGGTGATTCGATGTTCCCTGTGCCACAGTTAGTTCTAACTGTGCTTGAGCCTCCCACGGCACGCAAAACAGCGCCATGAGCGTCAAGAATTGTAACAGTGTTTTCATAATAAAAAAATTTAGTTAATAAAAAAAAATTTGTTTTACCGACAGGTTTTTGAAAAAATAAATTGTTATATATGAATTGTTTATCTTTTTTTTGATGAATAGTAACAATGGTGCAAAGTTATGAAAAAAAATGAAATAAACAAACAATAGTTGAAAAATAATGCATTTTTTTTGAAAAAAAATATTAAAATTTATTTTGTTTGTTGATTATCAGCTTGTTTTCTGAACAGTTTTTATGATGGCAGGAAATGTGTCATTTTTGCCCTAAAAAAGGCACAGGTGAATTTGCATGATGTTTGTTTTTTGGTTGTTAATAATAAGGTTAATTTTACGTTTGTTTATTCTATTTTATATTTCAGCTTCTCTCTCTTTTTCCTTCCCAAAGGAGGGGGTGTTTTTTGGGGCGTCGCACATGCCAAAAACCGCACAACAGATGCAATCCCCCCCCAGAGGATTACATCGGACGGTTGTTTCGTTAGTAGTTCTCTTTCAGTTAGTTTCAATCCAAATAGATAGTTTGTCACATAGTTTAATGTTCTGCAAAGATACATATTTTTTTTTAATATCAAATTTTTTTTGCCGACAGGCGAAGATTTAACATTTCGTGCCGGTTGGTATGACATTAGGTTGACATTACCCGTTGGCGGAATTAAACCAGTGCATATTTAACTCTGCCAATCGGCTGATTATTTAAGTAATTGATGTATTGAGCGACGGTCAGTGCACTG
>Ga0310697_10003230_pt1 | contig 16598 bp, 17 predicted proteins | sample 172DNAGHGlowgp2_FD_203883 | JGI IMG/M metagenome (GOLD analysis project Ga0310697, IMG submission 203883) | Sheep rumen microbial communities from Palmerston North, Manawatu-Wanganui, New Zealand - 1728 DNA GHGlow gp2 (v2) (version 2) | ecosystem: Host-associated > Mammals > Digestive system >... | reverse complement strand
AGCTTGCCACTTGAGCCTCACGACGCCAAAATTGATGCCGTCATGACGCCAAAAACTATGTTAGAATTTTGAAAAACTTGACAAAATCGCCGTCGCGCAGTATAGTACGCGGCGGTTTTTGATTCTACCCGTTCGTTAGCGGGAAAGTTAAGCCTGTGGAGCGTTAAACCAAACGCAAGTAGCTTTGGCAAAAGCGGACGCGACGAAGCAGGAATGGAACATAAGAGCTGAGTCTCTTTGTAAGTTTTCAGTAACGGAACAGCTGCTCCGAAGCAAAAATTTCGATAGGTCGACTTAGAAACAGGTCGACCTAATTCGGAGACAGCGATTGGCGTATCAAAAAAATTTTATATCTGCAAGAAAGGAAGTGAATGCTGCTCCGAAGCAAAGAGGCGACCATAAGCAGTCGTCCTGCTTGGGACGCGACAAGATGTTGCGTCAGGCGGCGGAATGATGAAGCGCAATATATTTAAAACACTTGAGACGATTAGAAAAAAATTTGCACTCAGTCTCATGCTGACGGTATTAGCTACGATAAACACGGGATTTACCACGCAAGAGGAAGAAGAAGTTTTGTGCGAAGTGCCAGAAGTCGAAGAGACGAGCGCAGAACCAACAGCGATAGCGATTGACGAAAACGGACGAATCAAAGTTAGCGGCGGCGACGAATTGGCAGAAGATTTTATGCGCGTCGTAGAAAATTCGCGGACGGAGACTATTGAAATTCCAGTTGAAGAAGTTCCGACGGTCGAAGAAATTCCGCCCGAAAATGTCGTTGAGACGCCGCAAGGCTACATTCCATATACGCAAGTGCTCGGCATGGAGGCAACAGCGTATCTGCCGACCGACGGCAACGGCGCAGGAATAACCGCAATGGGAATCCCCGCGACTTATGGAATAGTAGCGGTTGACCCGGCGATAATTCCGCTAGGCACGCGAGTTTATATCCCAGGTTACGGAGAAGCTTTAGCGGCGGATACGGGCGGCGCGATTTACGGCTACAAAATCGATTTATGCATGGAAGATTATTATCAAGCAATGGATTTTGGGCGGCGAAATGTTACGGTTTTCGTTTTGAAATAGATAAAAAAATCTCCCGCCGCGCAGTTTTGACGGGAGATTTTAGTTTAAGCAAAGTATTGATTATAAACGACCAGAGCGAACATAATGATTGCCAGAATCATAGCGGCAAGCCCTATTCGTTCTAACCAAAGGTCTTGAGTTTCCGTGAAGTTGTAATGGCGGCGGGCGTAGGTCGTGGACAGCGACGCCAGCAACGCCAAATAAAGTCCGCGATTGAGCGCGGTGAAATTTGCCCAGCCGAATATCAAAAAAACGATTGTCAGCGCAAGCACGATGATTAACAAATAATCTTTGCCAACTTTTTTTTCTGGCTGTTTATTTTCCGATTCAGCTTTTTTCTTGGGCTGAATTTTTTTTGCGATTTTTCTAGTTTGACGCGCCATAAACTATTCCCCTTTGAATTTTTTTTGAGTTTATCAAAAGCGGCGGGAAAATTCAATCTACAGTCGCGAAAATTTTAAAATCCAAATCGCAAGAAGTGACGCCCCCCCCACGTAGTTTTTCTATAGAAATTTCTTCAAGCGTCGTCAAGCGTTCGCCGTCAATGACGCCGCGAATAAAATTCATCAGCGAAATATAATCCGCCTCCAAATTTACGCTGACGACTTGCGCTTGAAGTTCTTCCGTCGAAGTTACTTCTCCCGTCCTAATCGAAATGATTCTTGCGCCGCAAAGTTCCGCCGTTCTATAAAGTTCGTCGACGAATTTATCTTGCGCAAGCGTCGCAGGTAGAAAATTTCGCGCCTCGTCAAGTTGCAGTTCCTTTTCAAAAACAACAGCTGATAAATCGCCGCGTCGCGCTTTTATGTTGGAAATTTCCCGCTCAATTTCGCTAAGCCGCCGCGTTTCCAATTCCATGCTTAAAATTTCTCTCTGCGCGGGTTCGTAAATGAATCCGTACCAGCCGACAAATAAAATTATCGTCAAGCCAATGATTATCGGCGGCAAAAATCGTTTGTCATTCATGATTCAACGCCCTAACAAAAAAGGGAGCCGCTCGGCTCCCCTTGAAACTTCTTGTTAAATTTTAGTCAGCTGTGAACGGCAAGAGCGCGATATTGCGGGCGCGTTTAATGGCTATCGTCACTTGACGCTGGTGCTTGGCGCAGTTGCCAGAAATGCGGCGCGGAAGAATTTTGCCGCGTTCGGTTGTGAAACGGCGAAGTTTCGCCGCGTCTTTGTAGTCTATTCTTTCAATTTTATCGACGCAAAACGCACAAACTTTTCTGCGCGGGCGTCGACCTCTTTCTCTACGCATCTTCAAACCTCCTTAAAAAGGCGTGTCTTCTGGGTCAATGGGTTCGCCGCCGAAGTCGTCATAATTGTTATTTTTTCTCTGCTGAGCTTGTTCGCGACGATTTACAAATTTGTCGACGTAACCGCTATTGCTCGAAGAACGTCTAACAGAATCATCGCCGCCGCCGTCGCTTTGACGTTTGGAATCGCCAAATTCAATATTGTCAATCATAATATCGACCGAATTGACCTTGACGCCGTCTTTGTTCTCATAAGTTGACGTTTGCAAACGCCCTTCGACGAAAACGCGAGAACCCTTGCGAAGATAATTCCCGCAAAACTCGGCAGTTTTATCAAAGGCAACCAGGTTGAAAAAATCAACGGTGACCTCTGCATTCTTGTCCTTGCTTTTACTGCGACGCTGGACGGCAAGCCCTATTCTGGTAAAAGCCATGCCGCTTTGCGAATAGCGAACTTCGGGGTCGCGGGTTAAATTGCCCGAAAGAATTACCCTATTCATTCTTGCTCCTCTTTCTCGTCAGAACGAACAATCATATGCTTGAGAATCTCGTCCGTAATTTTCATGACGCGGTCGCACTCGGCAACGCAAGCCGGTTCGCAAGTCACATAGAACAGGACGTAGAAACCTTCAGCCTCTTTTTTAATCTCGTAAGCGAGACGGCGTTTGCCCCAACGTTCCTCTTTGGTGATTGTGCCACCTTGCGCCGCGATGAGTTTAACGAACTTATCGATAACAGCGTTGGTCGCCTCTTCCTCCATGGAGCGGATTATGAAGATAACTTCGTACTTTCTCAACTCGATACACCTCCCTTTGGACTTCGGCCGGAAAGGCAATTAGGAATTAAGAATTAGGAATTAGGAACAAAACCCCTTTTCCCTTCTCCCATTTCCCTTTTCCCTAATCAGGCAGAGAGTTTTTTATTACTAACAGACGCGAATTATATCATTGATTTTTTCGCGTGGCAAGCGTTTTATAAATTTATTGACCGCCGTGCCGCTTGTAAATAAAAATAAAGCATGATAGAATTCTGGCAGTTTTGAGGGATTTTTTGCGCGTTGGCAGAAGGGAGTTTTGCAATTTGTTTTTTGGGATGTCAATGAGCGTCGGAATAGATTTGGGCACAGCAAATATTCTGGTCTACGTCAAGGGCAAGGGAATAGTATTGCGCGAGCCGTCGGTCGTTGCCGTCGACAGGGATAATGATAAAATCGTAGCGATAGGGCAAGAGGCGCGAGACATGATTGGACGCACGCCCGGCAATATCATTGCGATTCGCCCGCTCCGAGACGGCGTTATAGCTGATTACGAGATGACAGAATCAATGATACGCTATTTCTTGGAAAAAGTTATTGGGCGTTCGTTTTTATTCCGACCTAAAGTCATGATTTGCGTACCGACGGGCGTCAATGATGTTGAAAAACGCGCAGTACAAGACGCGGCTGAACAAGCTGGCGCGAAACGCACGGAGTTAATTGAAGAACCAATAGCGGCGGCATTGGGGGCGGGAATTGACATTTCCGAGCCAATGGGTTCAATGGTTATCGACATAGGCGGCGGCACTTGCGACGTTGCGGTTATTTCTTTAGGCGGGATTGTTTGCGGCGAAAGTTTGCGCGTGGCGGGCGATAAATTTGACAGCGATATAGAACTTTATGTCAAGAAGGAATATAATTTAATGATAGGCGAGCGCACCGCCGAGAATATTAAAATCAAAGTCGGCGCGGCGTACCAGGGCGCAAGGCGCGAAACTCTTAGCATTAGTGGTCGCGACATTCTGACGGGTTTGCCTAAAAATGTAACTGTCAGTTCGGACGAAATCGCCAGTGCTTTGCATGATTCTGTTGAAAATATCGTTATGTGCGTCAAGAGTGTTTTAGAAAAAACTCCGCCCGAACTCGCCGCCGATATTATGGATCACGGAATAGTTTTGACGGGCGGCGGGGCTATGCTTTACGGCTTAGCAGATTTAGTGCGCAAGGAAACGAATATTCCCGCCATGCTTGCCGACGACCCGTTGAGTTGCGTAGCTATCGGCACCGGCAAAGCGTTGGAGTCAATTAGGAATTAGGAATTAGGAATGGGGAATGATAAATTGAATTTGAAAAAATTTTTAGTAGCAATCTGCGCGGCTGGCTTGTTAATGACCGGTTGCGGCTCTGATAGTGGCGAAGTCAAAGACGATTCGCAAACCAAAATAACTAAAATCGGCATGATTACTCACCTTAACGCCGGCGAAAAACAAATGGAAGAATATCTCTTCAAGGTGCAGGAGAAAGCCCGCGCAAAAGTTGTAAATCACGTGCCCGTTTTCTTCGACAACCTTAATCAAATGGAAATGGGGCTTGAGTCGGGCAAGGTCGACAAGATTAGTACTTATGATTGCGTCGCCGATTACCTTATTGATAACAACGACAAATTTGAACTCGCGAACGACAGTTGGATTAGCGGACTAGAAGATAATTTCTGTTTCGCTGTCCGCCAAGAAAATACTGCTCTTAAAGCCGACCTTGATAAAAGTCTCGACGCAATGAAAGATAACGGCTCGCTTAATAAACTAATCAAGGAATATATCATTGACGTTGACAACGGCAAAGCTCCGCCCAAAGTCGAAATTCCAAAATTTGAAGGCGCAGACACAATTAAAGTCGGCGTGACGGGCGATTTGCCTCCGCTTGATTTAATTTTGGCTGACGGCTCGCCTGCAGGATTTAATACCGCTTTGCTTGCTGAAATAGCTAAAATTCTTCATAAAAATATTGAGTTTGTCGAAATTGACAGCGGCGCAAGGGCGGCAGCATTATCGGCTGACCAAATCGACGTAATTTTTTGGGTCGCCGTGCCTGTCAGCGAAATCTTGCCCGCCAATATCGATAGCCCAGACGGCATTGAACTAAGCAAGCCTTACTTCAAAAATGACATCTCTCATATTCAACTTAAGAAATGAGGTGCTACAATGAAAAAATTTCTAGCGACAATCTGCGCAGCGGCGTTGCTAATGACAGGTTGCGGCGGCGAACAAGTTGCCGATAAGCCCAATAATAATAATTTTTCCGGCGAATCAGTTAAGCTCGGCATGATTAGCCGCCTTAACACCGACGAAAAAACTATGGGCGACGTTCTCGACAAAGCCGCGGAAAATCTCGGCGTCAAAGATACTAAGCATCTGCCCAAATTCTACGACGGCTTCAATCAAATGCAAATGGGGCTTGAATCGGGCGACGTTATGGCGATTAGCACTTATCAAAGCGTCGCAAATTATCTCATTGCCAATAACGACAAGTTTGAAATTATCCCGCACTTCGCGCTTAACAAGCTCAGCGATTATTTCTGCTTTGCTGTGCGCAAGAACGAAACGCAACTTAAAGCAGACCTTGACAAGGTTATTGACGAAATGAAAGCTGACGGCTCGCTTGATAAACTTATCAACGACTATATTACGAACCTTGAAAAAGGTAAAACGCCGCCCGCAGTCGAAATTCCCATGATTGAAGGCGCACAAACAATCAAAGTCGGCATAACCGGCGACCTTCCCCCGCTTGATTTGATTCTGACCGATAACTCGCCCGCAGGATTTAATACAGCGTTGCTCGCCGAAATTGCTAAACGTTCCGGCAAAAATATTGAGCTTGTGCAGATTGATAGCAATGCGCGTGCGGCGGCTCTTAACTCGAAATTGATTGACGTTGTCTTTTGGGTAATCGTGCCTTTCGGAAATGATATGCCTATCGACCTAGACAAGCCCGAAGGTTTGGAACTTTCCGCGCCTTACTTCAAAGACAATGTTGCTGTTGTCAAGCTGAAAAGTAGCAAATAATTTTTAGGAGGATTTATAAAATGAAGTTCAAAAAGATTGCTAAGGTATTATTGTCCTGCTTAATGGCGGGCGCATTGTTTACGGGTTGTGGTGGTGGCGGCGAAAAGCCTGCCCAAAAAGCTGACGACGCCAATAAAAGCGGCGAGAAAATTCAGCTCGGCATGATCACTCACCTCAACGTCAGCGAACAAAAAATGGACGAAATTCTTTCTGTCATCGAAGAGTCGGAAAAAATTCCGCTTAGCAAGTACACCGTCAAATTTTATGACAGCTTGAACCTTATGCAAATGGGAATCGAATCGGGCAGCATTGACGAAATTAGCGTTTACAAGAGCGTTGCCGATTACATCGTCGCCAACAACAATAAATACGAAGTCTTAAACCAAAAAGAACACACTATTTTCAACGATAATTTCTGTTTTGCGGTTCGTAAGGACGATACCCAACTTAAAGCCGACCTCAATAAAGCTATCGACGCTATGAAGGCTGACGGCTCTCTTGATAAACTCGTCAAAGAATATGTCACTGACGTTAATAAAGGTCAAACGCCGACCGCAGTTGAAATTCCTATGACTGAAGGCGCACAAACAATCAAAGTTGGCGTAACTGGCGACCTTCCGCCTCTTGACTACGTAAATGCAGACGGAAAAGCCGCCGGATTCAATACGGCATTCCTTGCTGAAGTCGCTAAGCGTTCCGGCAAAAATATTGAAATCGTCAACATTGATAGCGGCGCACGTGCAGCGGTTTTATCTTCCGGACAAATTGACGTTATCTTCTGGGCAATCGTTCCCAACGGTGATAAAATGCCCAAAGATATTGACAAGCCCGAAGGCGTCGAACTTTCCGCGCCCTATTTCAATGATAATGTTGAGCATCTTAAACTTAAAAAGTAAGGTGATAGCATGAAAAAGATTTTTGCGCTGTTGATACTGGTAACGCTATTGATAACAGGTTGCGGCGGAGAGGAAAAGAAATCTACCGATGATGCAAGCAAAGTTAAACTCGGCATGATTACGCGCCTGAACGCTAGCGAAGAAAATTTCGGCGAATTCATGAAAAAAGTTGAGGATACTCTCTCAGTAAAAATTTCTTCACATGCGCCTGTATTCTTCGACAATCTGAACGCAATGCAAATGGCGTTACAATCTAAGCAAATCGACGAGATAAGCACTTATCGGAGCATTGCGCGTTACATGATTGCTAATGAGCCGCGCTTTGAAGTTTTGAAAGACCATTCTTTAGAATTCATTGATTCTTTCTGCTTCGCCCTGCGCGACGACGAGACCGAACTTAGGGATTCTCTGAACATGATTATCAAGGAAATGCAAGATGACGGCACGTTTGACCGCTTGGTGAAAGAATATATCACCGACATTAACGCCGCGACTGAGCCGCCCGCCGTTGAATTGCCGACTTTCCCCAGTGCCGACACGATTAAAGTTGCGGTAACGGGCGACATGCCGCCCCTTGATTATGTGAGCGCGGACGGTAAACCGGCGGGATTTAATACTGCTGTCCTTGCTGAAATTGGCAACCGCATGTTGAAAAATATTGAGATTGTGCGTATTGATAGCGGAGCGCGTGCCGCCGCATTGACTTCAAAGCAAGTCGATGTTGTTTTCTGGGCGATTGTTCCTGTCAGCGAAATTATTCCTAGCGACAGCGATAAACCTAACGGAATCATTTTGACTGACCCTTATTACAAAGATAAAATCGTCCACATGATTTTCAAAGACGAAGAGAAAAAATAATGGAGTTCACAGACTTACTGTATAAAATTTTTGTCAAAGACGGCAGTTGGCTAACCATTCTGAACGGGCTGTGGGTGACGGTGCAAATTTCTGCACTGTCGCTCCTGTTCGGGACGTTGTTTGGTTCGTTGCTGTGTTTTTTTCGTATCGGGAAATTCCCGCCGCTAAAGCTTGCCGCGCAGATTTACATTTCGATAATTCGCGGCTCACCAGTGCTAATGTTGCTGATGTTATTATTTTACGGCGTGTTTGCTCGCACGGGCATTAGTCCGCTATTTGTGGCGGTGATAACTTTTTCAATGCATACGGCAGCGCACGTCGCGGAACTTTTGCGTTCGGGGCTAATGGCTCTGGACAAAGGGCAGGTCGAAGCGGCGCGGACATTAGGCTTTTCAAAATTTCAAGCCTTCAAGCTTGTGACGTTGCCACAACTCGTCAGAATCGCTAAGCCCGTTTATCAATCGACAGTCGTCAATCTGATTCAATGGACAAGCGTCGTGGGCTACGTCACGATAACCGATTTGACCCGCGTGATAAACAACACCGCCTCGCGCACAATGCAACCAATGATAACGATTATGGGCGGCATGATAATTTATCTGGCGATTAGTTATCTCGTCTATGGTCTCTTCCACTTAAGCGAAAGGCGGCGGACGCAATGAATGTTATTGAAGTCAGCGGGCTTAAAAAATCTTTTGGCGCGTTTGAAGTTCTGCGCGGAATTGATTTGACGGTCGAACAGGGCGAACGCATTGCGATTATCGGCGGCTCTGGTTGCGGCAAAAGTGTTTTCCTGCGTTGCCTTGAACTTTTGGAGAAGCCCAGCGCCGGAAAGATTTTCATTGACGAGCAGGAGATAACCGCGCAGGGCGTCGATATTGATAAAATTCGCCGTAGCATGGGTATGGTCTGGCAGAAATTTAACCTGTTCACGCACATGAACGTTATGGAAAATTTGACAGTCGCGCCGATTAAACTTTTGGGCATGACAAAGGACGCCGCCCGCGAAAAGGCAATGGATTTACTCGCGCAAGTCGGTTTGACTTCAAAGGCGCAAAATTATCCAGAATTTTTATCGGGCGGTCAGCAACAACGTATCGCGATTTGTCGTAGCCTTATGATGAATCCGAAAGTAATTCTCTTCGACGAGCCGACAAGCGCACTTGATCCAACTATGGTCGGCGAAGTCTTAGCAGTTATAAGAATGCTTGCCAAACAAAATTTGACAATGCTAATCGTTACGCACGAAATGAATTTTGCCCGCGAAGTCGCCACGAGGATTTTATTTTTCGCTGACGGGGAAATTTACGAGCAGGGCACGCCCGCAGAAATTTTCGACGCGCCTAAACGCCCCAAAACTGTCGCTTTTATCCACAAGCAGAAGTATTTCAACTACGAAATTGCGGAGCGACACTTCGATTTAATGGAAATGCAAGGCGGAATTCAAACTTTTGCGGAAAAATACGGCTTAAGTGCTCGCCGAACGAATCGAATTCAACTTTGCTGTGAGGAATTGATTTACGAAATGTTCGATAACGCCTGCGCGGACGAAATTAAAATCGAAATCGACGTAACTTATTCGGAAGTTGATAACAGCGTCGAAGTAGAATTTACCTGCGCGGGCAAATCTTATAATCCGCTTGAAAAAGACTTTGACGAAGTTGACGAAGAACATTTAGGCGCGACGATTTTAAAAAATCTCGCTAAAAATTATTCGCACGAGTACTCAGGCGGCGTTAATCGAATAAAATTCACGTTGGCATAAAAAAAAAATCCCCTCCGATTTGAAGGGGATTTTTTTTGCACTAATTGTTATCTTCGGGCGGCTGAATAAATAAATTGTTTATCAGCCCCGACGACCGCGCAGGTGCAACGTAATTTTCAAGCTTAACGAGACTAAACGAATCGAATTCTGAACTGCTGAAGTTAAAACTTTCTAGTTTGAAAAATTTCCCGCTGTCATTCGTCAAAGTCGGCTCAATCGTATTATATTCCCCGTCAAAAAGTTCGACGTAATTTTTCGCAATGACGAAGCCTTGAAAAACCTTTTCGTTGCCGTTAATGGCGACCGAGCTATTTGGCGCGTAGAGTATCCCGCGAAAATCGGCATTGAGATTTAAAATCACGGGATAAGAATCGCCGTTTTCAGCACCTTTGTAAATTAAAACAATCGGGCGATAATCGAATTCATTTATATTGGAAACATTCACATTGATAATCAACTGGCGGGCAGAATTCTTTTCGCTTTCAATGAAAATAAACATTGGGTCGGACGAATCCTTAGCAAGAGCCGCTGCCAATTCGCTATCGTCTAAATCGCTGTAAGCGGGATTTTCGTCGCGTAGCTTGTTCAAGATATTGTAATTGTAATAAAAGCCGTAGTCGCGGACAGGATAAGCTTTATCGATATTAATTATTCTCTGATTCTTATAGTTTTGGCTATTCCCGTCGCCCGTATTAGCATTTATTCCACTCTCATAATCCGAACTCGCGAATAAATAATCAAAGGTATCTTTGCCCTCTAAATTCAACTCGTCGCTGTCACGATTAACATAAATTGTGCGCTCCCTTATCAAATTTAAATCCTTCTGCGCTTTAGGATCTGTTCGCGCCTGTTGCTTAAGTTCTTCAGAATCAAGCGCGGCAAGCCGATAACGCTTGAAGCCAATATATTTCATTTGCTCGAAAAGGTCATAGCCTTTAATGTAATGATTTATCTTGACGACCGAATAAACTTTAGCGTTCATAGGCTCTTCAAGCCAGCCGTTAAGCAACATGTGCGGCACGTCTTCTTCAAGCATTATATGATAATATAACGTCTCGAAATTATTAGCCTCGTCGCCTAAAAGCGTGCTATCAAAATACAATTCATTTTTCGTCCAAGCGTCGATTATCGCATCGTCATCCCAATGGGAATTTTTCTTTGACAAATTTTTTCTGACATAAGTTTTAGCAACCGTATCGCCCAGAGTTGTATCTTGATAAGATTCGGAAAAATTTTTCCCGTCGTGGCTCCGGACAAAAGTTTTATCCATGTAATAATATAAATTTCCGTTCTCGCCAATAAGCGTCTGCGCTCCGGCGATAACTGCTGCGTCTGCGGCGTTTTGCATTCGCGACAGGTTGATATAATACCAACTGAGGTCGAAAGTCATTCCGACGGCGAAGAATAACATTGGGACAAAAATCGCGTACAGCATAAAAATTTGTCCACGTTGTTTTAGTCTATTTATTCCTCCCAACGCTCGCGGCAGTTTAAATTTTTTGAACACATTGATCTTGCCGTTACTGAGAACTTACAAAAAGTTATAAACTCTTATGTCCCATTCCTGCTTCAGCGCGTCCGCTTTTGCCGAGGCTACTTACGTTTGGTATGACGCTCCACAGGCTTGAATTCCCCGCTAACGAACGGGTACACATGCAGGTTTCCGTGCCAGGTGGAACTTCCTGCATTTTAGCTTTACTGCGTTCGGGGTTTTACGGTAACAACGGTCACGAGTTACCAACCGCATATCCCAACTTTTCAAAGAACTATCGGGATTATACAGTTTAGAGCAAGAATAAGCAACATAAAAGTTTTTCAGTAACGGTTTTCACCTCCTTTTAAATTTTAGATTGTTTTATAAATTCTTATAAGATTTCTTTAGCTGTTGAAAGCCCCCTTTCTAAGGGCAATGCTGAATTAAAAACTACTCTTAAGCGAAAACTGCGGATTGCATTCAAAAGTTCTCTTCCACGGCAAATTAAATCTTAAATTTTCTAGTTGCCAACGGCTCGGCAAGTGTAAATTTTCGGCGGCAAAAGTTTTCATTCGCTCATTAAGAAGCGTTTCCAACGGTGGAAGTTTATCTTTCAAGTCTAAAGGATTTCCTTCGCCTGACAAGCCGTAACTTGCGCCGACAATTTCTTGACGAACATTGGCTTGATAAGCCCACTCGTCAAGATAGCGCGTCGTCAAAAGTTCGGCAACATCCCGCTCGTCCATAAATTTTGTCAGAACACCCGCGCCGATTAAAAATCCGCTTGAATTGGTCGCGGTATTCCACCCGCCATAAGCTCTGATTTTATATTGTAAATCGTTGACTTTTAGCTGATTCATGAGGGAATTGTCCGCGCCGTTGGCAAAGGCAATATCGGCAATCGCGACGGGATAACCCTTCGCCAAAAAATTTTTAACTGGCTCCATAAAAGTTTTAAGGTCGCCGCGCAGGTTGATTTTATTTCTCTTAGCGTCGGAAGCCTCAAAAGTTTTGCCGCTTGCGCGGGTGTTGACGGCAAGAACTAAATCTGCGCGGTCATGCGCGGGAATTCTCAAGCCGCCCGCCGCAATTATCGCCGCGTCAATGGAAATGCCAATAGGTTCGTTGCCATAAGACGGAAAAGTTTCCGCGCCCTTGCCCGCGTTGTACATGACGCTGATAAAAGGTCTTTGGTCTCTGTCGCGATTGATAGCGCGGGCAATCATCAACATTCCGAGTTCATCTACGCCGCCATTGACTTGAATAACCGTTTTGCCCATGTCGCTTGCAAGGTCGGTAAGTTTGCGGCTTTCGCGGTGCGTCTGCGAATAAATCGCGCTATCGTCGCAACCTAAAAGATAATAATCGAAGACGCCCGCCCGCGTGTACTCAACTAAAAGTTCATTGGCGGAAAAATTTTTGGCGCGGCGTTTAAACCAATCGTCAAGATATTCTTGCGGGATTTCGGCTTCCAATTTTTTCAAAGCGCGATTGTCGCCGCCTTTAAGCAAGCCCATTTCCTGTTTATCAAGTAGCGCAGTGTAATTAAAAATTTTCGCGCCATAAGTGTAGTAGTATTCAGGCTCCGCGCTTGCATGACTTCCCGAACGCGGCGTTCTCATAATCGTTCCCATTGCGTAAATCGTCATGTACGGAAATTTTTCGTGGAAAGTTTTAAAACGCTTAGCCCGTTCCAGAATTATTTCCTCGTCCAAATTGTGAAGTCGCGAGCCAACTAAACTGCCGTAAATCAGAGAATCAGTCGACAGGACGGCAATATCAGCTTGCGAGGCGTTTTCTTCAACCCAAGCCCACATTTTATCGGGGTCGCCGTTAAAGCCCTTAGTACCGATAATCCCTTCTGGCGGCGTCAAAAGTTCGTAGCCGAGTTTTTCCGCCACTTGCACGACTTGATTTAAATTGCAAGGGCGGTCGTCAATCGGCACGTATAAAATTTTTTTACCCTGCGCGGCGGCAGTCGACGTTAAAATTATCAGCGTCAATAGTGCGAAAAATATTTGTCTCATATAAAATCTTCCTTAAAATTTTATTGTAATGCTTTTCCCTAATCAGAAAAATTTTCCTGCATTATATCAAAAATAATTTTCGGTGAATAGTATCAAAATTTTTTGACAATGCGTTGACTTTAAGCGTGCACTAATTTAAAATTAGCGGCGGAGGTGGGTTAAATGTTAGATAAAAAATTGGACCCCGAACAGGCTAAAAAATGCCAAGAGTCAAAATGGTATCCTAAGTATCACGTCGCGCCGCCGGTTGGCTGGCTCAACGACCCGAACGGATTTTCGTACTACAAGGGTCAGTATCACATCTTCTATCAGTATCATCCGTATTCGGTGAACTGGGGTCCTATGCACTGGGGACATTCCACGAGCAAAGATCTTTTCCACTGGGAACATCAGCCGATAGCCATTACGCCCGGCGAATTCTCCGAGGGCAAAGAATGGTATGACTGGGACGGTTGCTTCAGCGGTTGCGGCTACGAGTTTGAAGGAAAGCTCTGGCTTATGTACACGTCGCAACGTTTCAATCGTTCGGCAGAAGGTTTCGACACGGGCGGCAACGCCAGCAATCCTTCCGGCTATAATCCTTCCGGTTCTTCCGGCGGCGGCAACGTTACCGAGCGTCAATGCTTCGCCTATTCCGAAGACGGCATTAACTTCACGAAGTACGAAAAAAATCCGGTAATTGACGTTCCTAACAGCGACCCGATTGTTGCTAATGTCGATTTCCGCGATCCAAAAATTTGGGATCACAACGGCAAATATTACTGCGCGATTGGTAACAGAATTCACGACCGCTCCCGCACGCAAATCGTCCTGTTCGATTCTGATAATTTCTTCGACTGGAAATTTAAATCTGTCGCTGCCATTTCTAAACCGGATTATTCCGAAGGCACTATGTGGGAATGCCCTGGCTTTGCGCATTTCGGCGATACGTATGTTATGATTATTTCGCCGCAACATGTTCCGCCTAAAGGCTATATGTTCCACAACATTCACCAAGCCGGCTACATGATCGGCAAGCTCAATTACGACACCGGTATTTATGATCATGGTGAGTTCTTCACCTTCGATCACGGCTTCGATTTCTACGCAACGACAATGATGAAAAATCCGGAAGGTCGCTACTTCATTATTGCTTGGATGGCGGCGTGGCAAAGTCCTTTCCCCGAACAAGCTGACGGCTGGGCAACTATGCTGACTATTCCGCGTGAACTTAAGTTCATTGACGGCAAAGTTTATACCGTTCCGCCCAAAGAACTCGAAGGCTTGCGCGACGGTGCCAAACATTGTCACTACGAAAATCTTTCGATTGACAAGGCAACAACTCTTTACGGCGTCAAAGGCAACTGCGGCGAACTCCTCCTTGACATTGACACCAAAGCTTCCGGCACCTTTGAAATTGAGCTGTTCTCGGACGAAGACGAAGAAAAAACCGTCCTCAAATATCTTTTGGAAGACGGCAAACCTGTTCTCGAACTCAATCGCGACAAGAGCGGCGTAGGCGGAAAAGGTATTCGCAAAGTCATACTTCAACCTTTCGGCGATATTCTCAAGTTCCGCATGTTCCTCGATAAATCCGCGTTGGAAATTTTCGTCAACGACGGCGCGGAAGTCATGACTACTCGTGTTTATCCGAAGCCCGAATCCCAGAGCATCGCCTTCATTCCGAATGACGGCAAGTTGGAAATCAAATCGCTCGACTTCTATAAATTCTAAGAAATATTTTTGTCACCTCAAAACCGCTCAGGAAAATTCTTGGGCGGTTAATTTTTTTCGCGAAGGGAGATTGAATTATGGCTAAAGTTTTGAAGGCGGAACTGTTCAATAAAATTCCTAACGTCGACGAAAAATTTTTCCGCGCAGAATTAAAAGCGGCTCTTAAAAATTTCAACAAGAAAATTATCGTGCTCGACGACGACCCGACCGGCGTCCAGACTGTCAACGGCATTTCGGTTTATACCGATTGGACTTCGGAAAGTATCGCCGCCGGTTTCTCCGAAAAAAATTCTATGTTCTTTATCTTGACGAACTCCCGCGCCTTTTCCGCCGAGAAAACTCGCGCTGAACATAAAAAAATCGCTAAAAGAATCTGCGCGGCGGCGAACGGAAAAGATTTTATAATCATTAGCCGCAGTGATTCAACTTTGCGCGGGCATTATCCCCTTGAAACTCAAACTTTGCGCGAAACTTTGGAGGCTTGCGGCAAAAAAATTGACGGCGAAATTTTAATGCCTTTCTTCAAAGAGGGCGGGCGATTCACAATCGGAAATGTTCACTACGTGCAGGAGGGCGATTATCTGATTCCCGCCGACGAAACCGAATTTGCCAAGGATAAAACTTTCGGCTATAAAAATTCCGACCTTGCCGCTTACGTCGAAGAGAAAACCGGCGGCGCGTTCAAAAAGGAAAATGTTCTTTGCATTAGCCTTGACGAACTGCACGGTAGCGACATTGGTAAAATTTCTGCGCGGTTTGAAAATGTTCGCGACTTCAACAAAGTTATCGTTAATGCCGTTGATTATGTAGACGTGGAAATTTTCGCATTGGCTCTGCTTAGGGCGAAGAAAAATTTCCTGTTCAGAACGGCGGCGGCGTTCACGAAAATTATTGGCGGCGTCGAAGATAAACCGCTTTTGACTAAGGCTGAACTTGTCGACGAAAAAAATCCTAATGGTGGATTGATAATTGTTGGCTCGCACGTCAAGAAAACTACCGTGCAACTTGACGCGCTGAAAAAAATTCCGTCGGTCGCGTTCATTGAATTTGATGTTGCGGACTTGAGCGCGGTTGATAAAATTATTCGGCAGGCGGAAGAAAATATTTCTCGCGGGCAAACGACAGCGATTTACACAAGCCGCAAAGTTTTGGACTTAGGCAACGCGGAAAAAAATCTTGCGGCGTCCGTGAACATTTCCGACGCGCTAACCAGTATCGTCAATCGGCTAAACATTCGCCCGAAATTTTTAATCGCGAAGGGCGGCATAACTTCAAGCGACGTTGGCACCAAAGGTTTAGGCGTCAAGAAAGCTCTTGTGCTCGGACAAGTCGCGGCGGGAATTCCTGTTTGGCGGCTCGGCGCGGAAAGTAAATTTCCCGATATGAGCTATATAATTTTTCCTGGCAACGTCGGCAACGTCGATACCTTGAAAAATATCGTCGAAATACTCGGCGCGTAATAAAACACGCTTGACAGTAATTTTCTGCGCGGCTATAATCGGCGTTGTTATTGTCGAATTAATTCTAGGGAGGTGCCGAGTTTGAAAAGAACATTCCAGCCAAATAGTCACTGGCGCAAAAAGACGCACGGCTTTCGCGAACGCATGAAGACAAAAGGCGGGCGGCTCGTCATTAAAAGACGCCGTCAGCGTGGCAGAAAAGTGCTTACAGCTTGAGAGTGCGGCAGGTCACTAAACGAAGTGGCCTTTT
>Ga0310697_10003229_pt1 | contig 16600 bp, 12 predicted proteins | sample 172DNAGHGlowgp2_FD_203883 | JGI IMG/M metagenome (GOLD analysis project Ga0310697, IMG submission 203883) | Sheep rumen microbial communities from Palmerston North, Manawatu-Wanganui, New Zealand - 1728 DNA GHGlow gp2 (v2) (version 2) | ecosystem: Host-associated > Mammals > Digestive system >... | reverse complement strand
GGCTGCAAATAGCGGCATGGCCGCCGTAACCAACGTAATTAAAGCAATAAGGAATCTTTTCATACTAACTGGATACTAACGATTGATAATTTATGCAAGCATCACCTGGCCGCCCGTCACGGGGATCGCCTGGCCGGTCTCGCCGGTCTGGTCGATGGCGTAGAGGATGGCCTTGGTCACGTCTTCGGGGTTGCAACCCTTGCGCATCGGCACCTGGGCCAGGTAGTAGTCCTTGACGTCCTGGACCGTCTTGGCGCCGGGGACCTTGCCTGCGGCGAGGTACTGCACGAACAGGCCGTTGACCGGATTGCTCCAGAGCGGTCCGTCGTAGAAGTTGCCCGGGCAGATGGAGTTGACCTTGACGCGGAAGGGAGCCAGCTCGAGGGCGAAGCTTTGCGTAAGGCCGATGCCGCCGAACTTGCCGCCGGCATAGGCGAAGTTGGCCTTGGAGCCGCGCAGGCCGCTCTTGGAGTTGACCTGGACGATGTCGGCGAAGTATTCCGGATCGATGGCGGTCTGGATCTTCATCACGTGGCTCGCGACCTTGGCGCAGAAGAAGTAGGCCTTGTAGTTGATGTTCGTTACGAACTCGAAGTTCTCGGGGGTCATCGCCTCCAGGCCGCCTGCGCGGAGCACGCCGGCATTGGACACGAAGACGTCGATGGCGCCGAAGTTCAGGATGGTCTGGCGGATCAGGCTGTGCAGGCTGTCCATGTCGGCCACGTTGGTCTTGACGAAGATGGCGCGGTTGTTCTTCGCGATCGCGTTGAAGGACTCGGCGGTCTTCTCGCCGACGGCCTCGTTGAGGTCGGCGACGACGATGTTGGCGCCCTCCTTCATGAGGTTGCGCGCGATGCCCTCACCGAAGCCCTGGGCGGCGCCCGTCACGATGATGGTCTTGCCTTCGACACGGCCCTTGGAGCCGGCGCCGGCGACCTTGCGGCGGTAGTTCTCCACCTCCCAGTTGTCGATGAACTCGATCTGGCGCTTGGTCATCGGGTGCTGGCCGCCGAAGCTCTGGGCGTACCAGGCGATCTTCATCGCGTCATAGTAGACGTCGGTGATGATCTGCGCGTTCTTGGCGTTGTCGCCCACGGCGACGAGGCCGATGCCCTTGATCAGGAGCACCTTGGGGGTGTGGCCGCGCTTCTCGACATAGGCCTCGATCTTCTTCTCGGCCTGGGCGACGAGCTTGTCGCAGGGGCTGTCGAGGTAGATGTACTCGCTCTTGCAGTACACGATGCCGTCCGGGGTGAACGGGGACAGGACGGCGTCTGCGGCCGCCTTGCTCTCGATGAAGCCGTTGATGAGCGCGTTGTTGGTGACCTTGAGGGTCTTGAGGCCGCGGCCGCCGCGGGAGAGGATCTGGCGGATGGCCGGGATGGTCTCGCTGATGCAGTCGCAGACCGGCGCCTCACCCTGCGGGACGGGGCGCACCTCCTTCTCCAGGGTGGAGAGGATGCGGTCGTAGACCTTCTCGATCTCTTCGGTGGTGTCGGCACCCACGAAGATGCCGTGGTTCTGCAGGAAGATCACCTGCGGCTCGCAGCCGTGGGCCTTCTTGTACTCGGCCACCTTGTCGTACACCTTCTTGAAGAGGGTGTAGCCGGGATCGGTGTAAGGGATGTAGAGGGCGTCCGGGAAGAGCTGCGCGCACTTCTCGGCGGCGTCCTTGGCGCACATCAGGCCGCCCACGAGGGTCGGGTGGAGATGCACGATGTAGGCGGCCTCCAGGCAGTTGTGCATGGAGGTCTCGACGGACGGGCGGCGACCCTTGGTGATGCACGCGGCGGCGAGGTCGTTCTTGACCTGCTCCTCGCGCTCGGCGGTGTCGGCGCTGTACTTCTTCTCACCCATCGGGTTGAGAAGGGCCCTGTCCAGCACGGCGAAGCCGTCCTCGGTGATGGTGGCGAGGGCGTGGCCGCTGGCCTTGACCCAAAGGCGGTCCGCCGTCTTGTAGGACGTGTTGCCGCCGCCGGCGATGACGAACCTGTCGTCAGCGCCGTATTTCTGTGAGATGGCTATGAGAGCCTCGATTTCTTTCATTATGCGGTTACGGTTTTGGTGATGAGGGCATCGCCCTCTTCGATGGTCTTGAGACCGGCTTGGTGTGCGGCCACGGTGCAGGCGCCGCGGTAATTGATCTCCTTGAGTTTGTCGGAGAGGTCCGCCGCGTCGCGGGTGCGAAGCTTGATGGGCTCGAGGGCCGGGGTGTTGTGCTCGCTGCCGAAGGTGACGGTGAAGCCTTCATCCTCCAGGTAGCCGGCATACTGCTCCAGCACGGCCGTGGTGTTGCGGGTGGTGATGAATTCGACGGAGCGGAAGCCGCGCTTCTTCAGCGTGTCGGCCGCCTTCATGAGGTCGCCCTCGAAGTCGGTGAAGTTGCCCTTTGCGTCGTCGGCGAGGAACGGGTAGGTGGGGATGCCGCCGGCCGCCTCGATGATGCGCTGGACCGTCTCCATCGGCAGGAAGGCCTTGGGATCCTCGGGCACGAAGGCCGCGCCGCCCGCCTTGAGGAGGTTGCCGCGGATCTCGTTCTCGACGGCGGCCGCGTTGGACGGGTCGCTCTTGAGGGGCTTGCCGAAGATCTGCTCGTAGAGGGCGCGCTTGCAATTGTCGCAGCCCGGACGGGCGTCGACCGCGAGGCGCAGGGCCTTGGCGAGATGGCGCTCGCGGATGGAGCCGCGGGTGAGCGTGTCGCGCACCTCGGCGAAGGAGATGTTGAAGCCCGCCTTGACGGCATCGAGATGCTCGTTGAGCTTGGCGCACATCTTCTCGACCTGGGCGTTGGACTCGGCCTTGACGGCGGCGAGCTGCTCCGCCTCCTTTCCCTTCAGGATGACGGGATAGGCGAGACCCTTGCCGCTGAGGTAGGTGCGGCCCGGGTTGTTGGGGTCGTTGACCCGCACGCCTGCGGCCTGGTCCTCCACGTTGAGGGAGATGAACTCGATGTTGAAAAGAGGGAAGAGGTGGCGTTTGCCACACTCTTCACTCCATTCACGATATCCGTCCATCGAGTAGAAATCATTGATTCCCACGACTTTCACACCTTCCTCGGAGGCCATGTCAAGCGCCTGGCTGATGGAGGAGAAGGCACTGAAAGAATAGGGAGTATGCAGATGGGCATTTACATCAAACATAGTACGATGTTTTTATGGAAAATGTGGAATTTGCCTGCTGGCATCTGTGCCAGCAGGCAAATTCCACATTTTCAACTAGACACCTTTCTTGGCGCGGAGGATGGCCTGCGCGTCGGTCTGGTTGCTGACGGGGACGTAGTCCTTGAGCGGGACGATCTTCTCGTTGATCGCGTCGAGGAACCACTCCGGCTGCGGGAAGAACGCCTCCTCGAGCTCGTGGCAAGGGGTGATCCAGTTGCGGGAACCGAGCACGACCGGGGCAGCGTCGAGGTAGTCGAAGCAGAACTCGGTGATGTTGGCGGCGAGGTCGTTGAGGAAGGAGCCGCGGGCGCAGGCGTCGCCGGCGATGATGATGCGGCCGGTCTTCTTGACGGACTCGATGACCTTCTCGTAGTTGAACGGCACCAGGGTGCGGGCGTCGATGACCTCGGCCTCCATGCCGTACTTCTCCTTGAGCATGTCGGCGGCCTTGAGGGCACGGTAGAGCGTGGCGCCGATCGTCAGGAAGGTGACGTCCTTGCCTGCGCGCTTGATGTCCGGCTCGCCGAGCGGGATCTCATAGTATTCGGCCGGCACGCCGCCCTCGTGGAACTGCTCGCCGATGCCGTAGAGGCGCTGGCTCTCGAAGAAGATGACCGGGTCGGTGCCCTGCAGGGCGCTGTTCATCAGACCCTTGGCATCGTACGGGGTGACAGGGAAGACGACCTTCAGGCCCGGGATGTGGGTGCAGAGGGACGTCCAGTCCTGGGAGTGCTGCGCACCGTACTTGGAGCCGACGGACACGCGCACGACGACCGGCATCTTGAGGATGTTGCCGGACATGGCCTGCCACTTCGGCAGCTGGTTGAAGATCTCGTCGCCGCAGCAGCCGAGGAAGTCGCAGTACATGATTTCGGGGATCACGCGGCCGCCGCACATGGCGTAACCGATGGCGGTGCCGATGATGGCGGCCTCCGCGATCGGGGAGTTGAACAGGCGGTGGTAAGGCAGGGCCTCGGTGAGTCCGCGGTACACGGCGAAGGCGCCGCCCCACTCACGGTTCTCCTCGCCGTAGGCGATCAGCGAAGCGTCCTTGTAGAAGCGGTCCACGATGGCCTCGAACACGCCGTCGCGGAAGTTGTACATCTTCATGCTGCTGACCGGCTTGCCGTCCTTGTCCTTGTAGAAGCGCTCCTTTCCGGCGATCTGCTTGACGCGCGGGTTCTCCTCCAGCGGCATGAGCACATCGGGCTTGGCGTCGCTCAGGGAGTCGATGCTCTGGTTGGAGAACATCATGTCGCCGAGCATCTCGTTGTTCTTCACGAGGTCCATGCGCGGGGACACCTTCTCGTCGATGGCGAGTTTGTAGCAGTCGAAGATCACGTCCTTCACTTCCTTCTGGATGGCGTCGAGCGCAGCCTGGTCGGCGAGGCCGGCCTCGATGAGCTTCTTGCCATAGGCGACGATGCAGTCCTCGGCCTCCCAGGCGGCGATCTCCTCCTTGGTACGGTAGGAAGACTGGTCGCTCGGGGAGTGTCCGCTGTAGCGGTAGGTCACGACGTCGAGCAGCGCCGGGCCTTCCTTCTTCTCGAGGAGGGCCTTCTTGCGGCGGAAGGCGTCGATGACGGCGAGGGGATCATAGCCGTTGACGCGCTCGGCGTGCCAGGCCTCCGGGTTGAAGCCGGCGCCCAGGCGGGCCGGGAAGTCGTAGCCCATGGTCTCGCCGCGGGTCTGGCCACCCATGGCGTACTGGTTGTCCATCACGTTGATGAGCACGGGCAGGCCGCCCTTCATGTCGCCCTCCCAGAGGGTGTGGAACTGGTCCATGGAAGCGAAGGTCATGCCTTCGAGGACCGGGCCGCGGGCCATGGCGCCGTCACCGAGGTTGGCGACGACGATGCCCTTCTTGCGGTTGACTTTCTTGTAGAGCGCGGCGCCCACGGCGATGGAGCCGGAGCCGCCCACGATGGCGTTGTTGGGATAGATGCCGAACGGGGTGAAGAAGGTGTGCATCGATCCGCCGAGGCCCTTGTTGAAGCCGGTGGTGCGGGCGAAGATCTCCGCCATGGCACCGTAGAGCAGGAAGCGGATGCCGAGCTCCTTGGTCGTGCCCTTGAAGCCGGTCTTGGCGACGGCCACGGTGGCGCCGTCCCAGAACTCGTTCATGATCTTCTCGAGCTCCTCGTCCGGGAGGATCTGGATGGAGCGCAGGCCCTTGGCGAGGATCTCGCCGTGGGAGCGGTGGCTGCCGAAGATGAAGTCGTCGGTGTCGAGGTTGTAGGCCATGCCGACCGCTGCGGCTTCCTGGCCGGCGGAGAGGTGGGCGGGACCCGGGTTGTTGTACTCCACGCCGTTGTAGCCGCCGGTGGTCTTGACGAGGTTGAGCATCGTCTCGAACTCGCGGATCACGAACATGTCGTGGTAGATGCGCAGGAGATCTTCCTTGGTGAAGTGGCCTTCGCCAAGTTCGTCCTTGATGGTCTTGTTGTACTGCATCACGGGGATTTCAGGCAGCACGATCTTGTGCTCTTCCGGACGCAGGGTCTTGTTGGGATCGATGTAAAGAGATTTGGGCATATTGTTGTGATTTATTGGTTACTTGAGTGAAAATGCGGTTTCCTTGATGATTTCGGAGACGGTCGGGTGCGGGAAGACGACTTCCTTGAGCTGTTCGAGGGTCATCTCGCCCTCGATGGCGATGCAAGCGGCGGCCAGGATCTCGGAGCAGGGGTTGCCCAGCATGTGGACGCCCAGCACCTCGCGGTACTTCTTGCCGACGATGATCTTGCAGATGCCCTCGCCGCCTTCGTTCTCGGCGACGAAGCGGCCGGAGTAGGCCATCGGGAGCTTGACGACGGTGAAGTCGATGCCCTTGGCCTTGGCCTCGCCCTCGGTCAGGCCGACGCCGGCGACCTCCGGGTTGGTGTAGACCACGCCCGGGATGGCGTTGTAGCGCATGCGGTCCTGCTTGCCGAGGATGTTGTTGACGGCCACCTCACCCTCGCGGGAAGCGGTGTGGGCGAGCATCGAGAAGCCCGTGACGTCGCCTGCGGCGTACACGCCCGGGATGTTGGTGCGCATCTTCTCGTCGACCTTGATGCCGACGGGACGGCCGGCCTTGTTGAGGGTCATCTCCACACCGAGGTTCTCCAGGCCGAAGCCCTGGAGGTTGGCGCGGCGGCCCACGGAGACGAGGATCTTGTCACCGCTGACGCGGCAGACCTTGCCGTCCGGGTCTTCGTAGACCACGGTGTTGCCCTCGATGCCGGTCACCTTGCAGCGCAGGCAGAAGTTGATGCCGCGCTTGGCGTAGATGCCCTGGAGCATCGTGCTGATCTCGTCGTCGAGCGGGCCGAGGATCTTCGGCAGCATCTCCACGACGGTCACCTTGGTGCCGAGGGTGCTGTAGAAGGCGGCGAACTCCATGCCGATCACGCCGCCGCCGATGACGACGAGCTCCTTCGGCTGCTCCTTGAGGGCGAGGATCTCACGGTTGGTGACGATCACGTCGCCGGCCTCCTTGAGGCCCGGGAACGGAGGCACGACGGCCTCGGATCCGGAGCAGATGAGGAGGTTGCGGGCCACGTAGTCCGTGCCGGCCGCGCTGACGGTGATGCCTTCGGCGCTGCGGCCCTGGATCATGGCGGACTCGTTCACGACCTCGACCTTGAAGCCCTTCATCGCGGCCTTGATGCCGCCGACGAGCTTGCGGACGACCTTGTCCTTGCGGGACACGAATTCTTCATATTTGTAGGCGGGGTCCTTGACATAGACGCCGTAGTGGTCGCTGGTGACGGCGTAGTTGTACACCTTGGCGCTGTAGAGGAGGGTCTTGGTCGGGATGCAGCCTTCGTTGAGGCACACGCCGCCGAGCGACTTCTTCTCGAAAAGGACGACCTTGAGCCCGGCTGCGCCGGCCCGTTCTGCGGCCACATAACCACCGGGACCGCCGCCGATAATCGCTAAATCGTACATATTCATCAGGTTATTAGAATTCTACTTCGAGGTTTTCGATCTCCACGGCCACCTGCTTGAGGAAGCGGGTCGCCTCGCCGCCGTCGATGGCGCGGTGGTCATAGGTCAGGGACAGGCCCATGTACGGCACGAAGGCGTAGACTCCGCCGCCGAGGTCCTTCGGACGGGCGACGATGGTGCCGACGCCGAGGATGGCGCTCTGCGGGACGTTGATGATCGGGGTGAACCACTCGACGCCGAAGCCGCCGAGGTTGGAGACGGTGAAGGAAGCGGCCTCGCTGGCGAGCAGGTCGGGGTTGATGCTGCCCTTCTTGCAGTCGTCGGCCACCTTCTTGAGGCTCTTGCTCAGGCCCACGATGTTGAGGTTCTCGGCGCTCTTGACGCACGGGACCATCAGGCCGCGCTCGGTGTCGACCGCGCAGCCGAGGTTGACGGTGTTGAAGATGCGCATGGCGTCGCCCAGGCAGTGGGAGTTGACGCTCGGGAACTTCTTGAGGGCCTTGATGACGGCGTAGCAGACGAAGTCGTTGATGGTGATGTTGGCGTCGATCTTGCCTTCCTCGAGGGCCTTCTTGGCCTTCTTGCGCAGGGCCTGGATGCGACGGGCGTCCGCACCGAGCATGTGGGTGAGCTGGGCGGAATTCTGCAGGGAGTTGTACATGCTCTTGGCGATGAGCTTGCGCATGTTGGACATCTTCTCCACCTTGAACTCCTCGCCTTCGCCGGCGATGTCGGTGTGGTTCGGCTGCCAGACCTTGAGGTCGGAACCCTTGACCATGCCGCCGATGCCGGTGCCGCGCTCGGGGGCTGCGAAGCTGCCGTCCTGGGCCATGGCCTTCGCCAGGCCGCTCTTCGGAGCGCCGGCGGCTGCGAGCACGTCGCGCTCGATGATGCGTCCGTGAGGGCCGGAACCGGCCACCTGGGCGGTGTCGACACCCTTCTCGCCGGCAAGTTTGCGGGCGCGCGGGGACACGGGGGCGCCGGCGACCACGGGGCCGGCGGCAGGCGCCTCGGCGGCTGCGGGAGCAGCGGCGGGGGCGGCTTCGGCCTCGGCCTTCGGGGCCTCGGCGGCAGGGGCCGCAGCGGCTCCGTCCGGAGCGAATTCGGCGAAGGACTCGCCTTCGTTGCCGATCACCATCACGTTGGTGAGCACGGGGATCTCGTCGTTGTCGTTGAAGAAGCACGCGAGGACGGTGCCTTCGAATTTGGACTCCTCGTCGAAGGAGGCCTTGTCGGTTTCATAGCTGAAAAGGATGTCGCCGACGGCTACCTTGTCGCCGACTTTCTTCTTGAATTCAGTGACGATGCAACTCTCCACTGACTGGCCCTGCTTGGGCATGATCACTACATTTGCCATTGTGTTATCAGAGATTGGTTAATTGTTTGCGGTAATTGTATCCGGCCTGCTCGAGCACGGGGAACTGGTGCTCCTGCAGGACCTGCAGGAAGCGCCCCTCGTCCCGGACCCCCGGCTGGCACCACTGCACTTCGGACAGGGCGAGCAGCCGCGGCAGCAGCATGTATTCGAGATGCTCCGGGGTGCTGATGTATTCGGTCCAGAGGTTCGCCTGCACGCCGAGGATGTGGTGCGCCTGCTCCGGCGCGATCCCCTCGAGCGGGTCGAGCGAGTAGATCTTCTCCAGGGTCACGACGCCGTTGAAGCCGAGCGGCTCGGACGCCTTGTCCTCCGACTGCAGGTAGTCGAAGTAGCAGTGGGAGGTCGGGGTGAGGATGGCGTCGAAGCCCTGCGCGGCGGCCTGCTTCGCGCCGGCGGTGCCGCGCCAGGACATCACGGTCGCGCCCGGGGCGAGCTGTCCTTCGAGGATCTCGTCCCAGCCGATGATCTTCTTGCCCTTGGTGGCGAGGAAGTCCTGGACGCGCTTGGTGACGTAGTTCTGCAGGTACTGCTCGGCCGAGAAGCGCTCGTCGCCCCGGATGCCCAGGCGCTGGATCAGGGCCTGGCAGTCCGGGCATTTCTTCCACTCGGACTTGGGGCATTCGTCCCCGCCGATGTGGATGTATTCGCCCGGGAAGAGCTCCGCCACCTCGGACAGGACGGCCTCCAGGAAGCGGAAGGTGCCCTCCTTGCCGGGGCAGAGGACCTGGTCCGACACGCCCCAGATGGCCCAGGCGGCGTAGGGGCCGCCGGTGCAGCCGAGCTCCGGGTAGGCGGCCATGGCGGCCAGCATGTGGCCGGGCAGGTCGACCTCGGGGACCACGGTGATGCCGCGGGCGGCGGCGTACGCCACCACGTCGCGGATCTCGTCCTGGGTATAGAAGCCGCCGTAGCGGATGCCGTCGTTGGAGGAGAAGTCGTGGCCGACCATCGTGCCCTCACGCCAGCAGGAGATCTGGCTGAGCAAGGGGTAGGCCTTGATCTCGATGCGCCAGCCCTGGTCGTCGGTGAGGTGCCAGTGGAAGCGGTTGAGCTTGTACATGGCCATCACGTCGAGGTAGCGCTTGACCTCCTCGACGCTCCAGAAGTGGCGGGAGGAGTCGAGGTGCATCCCCCGGTAGGCGAAGCGGGGCTCGTCGCGGATCTCGCAGCAGGGCAGGACCCATTTCTCCTTCTCTGCGGCATGCTTGCCGTAGATGGCGGCCGGGAGCATCTGCCGCAGGGTCTGCAGGGCATAAAGAACGCCGTTCAATCCGCTGGCACGGACGACGGCGTGACCGGTCTCGACGAGGATGGAGTAGGCTTCGGGCGCAAGGGAAGCGTCATGCAGGAATACGAATCCCTTAAGCTTGCCGGCCGCGAGGGCCTCGGACAGTCCCAGGGGGGAGGACGTGACGCAGGTCTTGCCGCTGGCATAGCCGAGCTGGGCGGCGAAACGTCCGACAGCATCCAGCGCCGCCGCCTCGAAGGCCGGGTCGCACTTGAAGGCGATGCCGGACACGCGCAGCGACCCCTTGTGCAGCTCGGCGCTCATCGGCCTGGGAACGATCTGTTCGAGCGCGTTCGCGCGCGCGCATAATGCGAAAAAACAAAGGCTCAGGATTGCTAGTAAACGTTTCATCACGTAAAGATAATCAATAAATCAACAACCCGAGCACTCCGGCCCCCAAAATAATGGCGATCGGGCCGGCTTTTTTGGTGAATCCGAGCACGAAGGCCGCGGCGAAGATGGCCCAGGCCTTCCAGTCCGGGAAATTCTCTGTCAGCAGGCGGATGTCCGGCCGGCCGGCGGACCACTGCGTCTTCCAGATCAGCACGAGGGCGGCCGCCCCGATCAGGCCGGCGACGGCCGGCCGCAGGGCCTTCATCGCGTCGGCGAAGGTGCGGCTCTCGTGGAATTTATTGAAAACCCTGATTATCAGGAAGAAAACGATGAATGAAGGGAGTACGATGGCAAGCGTGGCGAGGGTCGACCCGAGCACGCCGGCCCAGGGACCGAACCCGGAATTCTGCATCACCTGGTACCCTACGTAGGTGGCGCAGTTGATGCCGATCGGGCCCGGCGTGGATTGCGAGATGGCGACGATGTCCGTGAACTCCGCCTGGGTGATCCACTGGTGCGCCGTCACGACCTGGCCCTGGATCAGCGAGAGCATCGCCCCGCCCCCACCGAAGTTGAACAGCCCGATGAAGAAGAAGGTGAAGAAGAGTTGTCCCAGCAGCGTGGTCATGACTTTTTCTGTTTGAGCAGGGACACGGAGACGGCCACGGAGATGGTCACGAGGATGATCCAGATGGGGGAGACCTTCAGGAAGGCGACCCCCAGCAGGGAGGCCAGGGCGATGGCCCAGGTCCACCACTCGTGGCATCCGGACTGCGCCATCCGCACGGCTGGCACGAGGATCAGGGCCACGGCGGCCGGCCGGACCGCCTGGAAGATGCGCCGCACGATGTCGTTGTCCTTGAATTCGGTGAAGAACATCGCGATCAGCAGGATGATGACCAGCGAGGGGAGCACGGCGCCGATGGCCGAGACCACGCTGCCCTTGAAGCCCTTGATCTTGTGGCCGGTGAAGATGGCCATGTTGACCGCGAGGATCCCGGGGGCGCTCTGTGCCAGCACGATGATGTCCTGGATATCCTCCTTCGAGATCCAGCCCCGCCGGGTCATCTCATCTTCGATCAGGGGAAGCATCGCGTAGCCGCCGCCGATGGTGAAGGCGCCCATCTTGGCGAATACGCAGAACAATTTCCAGAGTGATGCTTTTTCCATGGAGCGCAAAGGTACGAAAAAAAGCTATCTTTGCGGTATGCGCAAGATACTGATTTTCGTCGCGGCGCTGCTGCCGCTGCTCACCGCCTGCGGACCCCGGGTGCAGGAGTTCAGGCTGGGGGAGGGATATGCCGCCACTTCCGTCAACGCCGCGGTGTTCCGGGCGGCCTCGGTCACGAGCGACGCCCGGTACCAGTTCGCGGCCTGGTATGCTCCCGACGGGACCGTGATGGTGGCGCGGCGGGAGCTCGCTCCCGCGGGCGGCTGGGTCGTGCAGGCCACCGCCCTGAAGGGCGACTGCACCGACGCGCACAACACCATCAGCCTCGGGCTCGACGGCGCCGGCCACCTCCACATCAGCTGGGCGCAGCACGGCGTGCCCCTTCGGTATGCCCGGAGCCGGACGCCGTACCGGTCTGATTTCGAAGTCCTTGACCGGATGGTCGACGCGGAGCTGGAGCGCCACGTGACCTATCCGGAGTTCCGCCGCTTCTCGGGCGGCGACCTGCTTTTCGCCTACCGCGACGGCTCTTCCGGCAACGGCGACCTCGTGCTCAACCGCTACGAGACCGCGGCAGGACGCTGGACCCGGGTCCAGTCCCGGCTCATCGACGGGCAGGGGCAGCGCAACGCCTACTGGCAGATGTACATGGACGCGCAGGATGTGATCCACCTCTCCTGGGTCTGGCGCGAGACCTGGATGGTCGAGACCAACCACGACCTGTGCTATGCATGCTCCCGCGACGGCGGCCGCACCTGGCAGCGCTCGGACGGCTCCGCCTACGCGCTGCCCGTCACGCTGGAGACGGCCGAAGTGGCCTGGGAGATCCCCCAGGGGAGCGAGCTGATCAACCAGACCTCGATGACGGCCGATCCGCAGGGCCGCCCCTGCATCGCCACCTACTGGCGCGCCCGGGGCGACAGCATCCCGCAGTTCCGGCTGGTCCGCTACGACGGCGTCGCCTGGAGCGCCGCGCAGGTGGGGGAGCGCCGCACGCCCTTCTCCCTGTCGGGCGGCGGGACGAAATCCATCCCCATCTCCCGCCCGCAGATCGTCACGGACGGGAAACGTACCCTGCTGATTTACAGGGATGCGGAGCGTGGCAGCCGCGTCACGCTCGCGAGCAGCCGCGACCTGCGCCGCTGGCACGTGCGCGACCTCACGCAGGACCCTGTGGACGCCTGGGAGCCCAGTCTGGACTATGAGCGCTGGAAGCGCGAAGGCGTGCTGGACCTCTTCGTGCAGCGCGTCGGCCAGGGCGACGGCGAGAAGACCGTCGACCTCCCGCCCCAGCCGGTGCGGATCCTGGAGATGGGATACCCCGGATTTCCAGTCTAGAGATAATGTAACACCGCCGTCTGTTCATCATATCCAAAGTGGGTGAACTTTTGGTCGGACCGGAGGTAGATATCTTTGAGGCCTGGATTATTATTAGCCTCGAAGAATTCTAAGGATAGATTGTTAGTCAAGTCCAGGGATTGGAGCTGATTCTGCGGGCAGTAGAGGGTGATTAGCCCAGGTAGTCTACTGATGTCCAATGTCTTCAGTTGGTTAAAGCCGCAATCGAATTCCTGTAATGCTTCAAGGTTTGTCAGACCTTCGATGGACTGCAGCCGGTTGTCGTGCACAAGCAGACGCGTGAGTTCCGGACAGCCACGGACATCCAGGTGCTCCAACTTGTTTCCAGGGCATGAAATCAGCCAGAGATGCGGATTGTTCCGGGCGTAAAGGGAGACCAGGTCACAATTCACAATATCTACAGACTGTAGCTCCTGCAGTCCGGTGAAGTCAATACTTTTGACCGAACTGGAATAACACGCGAAATTGACCAGCCCCGGCAGGGCCGAAAGGTCCAGGTATTCCAATGCTGTCAGCATGAGATGGAGTTCACCAAGGTGTGTGCAACCGGACAGATTCAACTCTTTCAGGGGGGTGTCGGAGATGTTAAGGAAAGTGATGGAGGGAATTACAGACAGGTCAAGCTGGTGTATATTACAACTAAAGAGAGTCAGATACGACAGGGCGGTGCAGGCGGAAAAGTGGATGTCAGACAGGACTTTGTGGTTTTGGCAATCGAGCCATTCGAGCCGGGGTAGGCTAGAGAAAAGGGCCGTTGCCAATTTCTCGCAGTCCAGCATGGTACACTTGATCAGTCCGGGAAGCTTTTCCAAGGACAGGGAGGTAATCTGGCTCAACCCTGAGATCTGCAACTCCTGCAACGCATTACAAGACTGAATCGTTAATGCTTGGGTATCGGAAAAAGATATCTCCAGCCACTCTAGGGCCGGGCAGTCGCAAACTTCGATCGGATTCTCTCCTCCGGAGAAAACGATTCGGGCTTTTTTAAGCGATTGATGGCCGCTGAGTAGAACGGAGCGGATACCATATGTGTAAATTTCTTGCAGTTTGGGCAGTTTGCGAGTATCCATCAGGTCTACGTTGGCGCTGATGTAGAGATATTGGAGGTTTGTGAACCGATCCAGTCCCTCGATGGAACTAATTGCGCTGGGGATAGTGAGATTGGTCACGACCAATGCCTCATCGACGGAGAGCAGGCCGTCTCGGTTGGTATCGTAAACGTGAAGGCAGTATGATTCGAATTCCGTGTCTTCGAATTTAACGATGCCGCAACGTTGGCGGACGGTAATGACCTCTTCTTGACCGTTGTAATGAATATGTATGGTTCCTTCCCTGGCAGTGAAGAGGTTCTCGTCGATATTGAGCGAAAGATCGTCTTCAGTCATGGCTTTAGTCTGGGTCAAATGAATCCAGTCTTTACATGCGTCATCCACTTCCGCTCGATAGTCGGTCGTTTTCCAAATCGGAATCCGGAGTGTCGTTGCATCGGGACCGATGTCCAGGTTCCGAGAAGGGATCAGCACACCTTTCTTGTGTTGCTGGGTGACCACCACTGTTTGGGTCATGCCGTCGGCATTAAGGGTCAGTACGCATGACCTGGCATTGGGTGTGTTGTTTTCCTCGAAAAGGATGGAAAGAGCTGTCGTGGCATTTACTCTACCGTTGCCGGATTGGGGAACGACCCGGCACCAGGGAGCATCCGTCGTGGCGGTCCAGGACCGGGTGGCGGTGAATTCCAGTTGCGTCCTCCCGGCCGGGCTCTCGACGGAGAGGGCATCCTGCACGACCTCGAGCCGGGCCGGCAATTCCTTCTGGCAGGCTGCGGCCGCCAGACAAAGGATGGGGATCAGGAAGAGGGATCGTCTCATGGCTTACTTTCTTTTGATGTCCGAACTCTGGAACCACAGTTCTGCGGAGAGATTGATGGATGGGACGATTTTCCCTTGTTTCGCATTGAATAACTGGTTGCAGGAAAGCTTGAGTTGCAGGAACCGGTCGGTCTGCTCCGGGTGGCGGGAGATGAAGGAAACGCTGCGTCCCAGGAAAAAGTCGGCGCACACCCCCTCACTGGCGGAAGGGCCGCCTACGATGGTTTTAAAATTGTCCTCCTGGTAGTCGCGGAGCGAGTAGCCGGGGCCGCCATACAACGAGAAGCGCCACCGGTCCAGCCGGGACACTTCCCGCCGGTAGAATACAAACAGGCTGGCGTAAGGGACGAATTTGCGCCGTATTCCCTGATAGTGGCGTCTGAAGGGACTGGCTCCGACATTGATTTCTGCCAGGAACCTGCCCGGGCCCCGTCCGAGGTCGAAAGCCAGCGCAACGCCGGGGGTGGGGTAGACCAGCCTGCCCTGGTCGCCAAGGGGAAGGTTGGTGAACAGGCCAACGGAGACACCGTGGTCCCTGCCGGAAGTAACATAGCTGACCTGTGAGATGTCGAAGGGTTCGCGCTGCAATGCGTATCGGGAATAATCGCCCGATGCATGCGCTTCCGATTGGGCGTCCCGGAAGAGTTTGATATACTTCCGTTCCAACTCGCCGTTCCTGTCAGAAGCAAACAGAAGATCTTCCCGGAAAGCACGAGCATAATACTCAAGGATATCGAAATCGCGCCTGATGGAGGCGAGTTCGATATCATTCATCGAATCGGACCTTACCCAGGACATGTAGGGGAGCAATGCACCGGTCACATTCATGTAGCGGTATACGATGCCGTTTGTTCGGACGGTCTTTTTGTCTTTGAGCAGGGTGAATGAAGCAAACGAAGATGCCGAGTCGGCGGCTTCCGTGATACGGAAACCCGACCAGTCCGGAATGCCTTCACTCCAGCGCCGGGTGTCCTGTGCCTGGCAGAACAAGGTGCCGGCATACAGGAGCATGATGATGGGGAGCAGAGTCCTTTTCATGGTAGAGGGCTTATCTTGACTTGATCCATGAGCAATACAGACGGCCGGTACTGCAATGGAAGGAGATGGTTTTCCCTTCAATATGCATGGTCACGAATGAGGGGTCGAGTCCACATCCGGACAGGTCAGACTCTTCGAGCCGGTAGAAGAAGTATCCGCCCAGTTGCTGGTCCCATATGATCGGTTGCCGGACTTGGTGGTAGTGAAAGATGTATTTGGATGATCCGTCGGACAAGGGAATTCGCGTCATGATCGGAAGGGTATATTCGAAAATCCATTCCCTCCCCTCACCGAAGACCCGTGCATTGGCTATGACGTTTAATTCTTCCCGGGGAATCAGGTCTATCTGGTTCGAGGAGCCGAAAGACATGCTGACAAGCCGGTATTCTCCGGCTAGGTTGTCCATGCGGGTCTGCAGTTCCTGCTTGGTCTCGCAGGCGGCCAGGGAACACACGAGGAGCGCTCCGAGAAGGAGACGCGGAAAGGTTCTGAATAAGGGGCCCATACGCGAAGTTTTAGTGTTATGGGCAAATATAAGCAATCGGATAGATAAAACAAAGTCCCGCAATCTCTTGCGGGACTTGAAGAAGTGGAGGTAGTCGGATTCGAACCGGCGACCCCATGCTTGCAAAGCATGTGCTCTACCAGCTGAGCTATACCCCCGGAAAGCAAAAAAGCGAAACGACTGCGTGTGGCAGTTGCTTCGCCTTTCAGTAGGCCCGCGCGGAGTTGAACCGCGGACCTCCACATTATCAGTGTGGCGCTCTAACCAACTGAGCTACGAGCCTGTATAAATATTGAAAGACAAGTACAAGTCAAGTCTGATTGACTTGCCTTGTGGCACGAACCGCGAGCAGAGTGTCAAGGATTGAACTCCAAAAAGGAGGTGTTCCAGCCACACCTTCCGGTACGGCTACCTTGTTACGACTTAGCCCCAATTACCAGTTTTGCCCTAGGCCGCTCCTTTCGGTCACGGACTTCAGGCACCCCCGGCTTTCATGGCTTGACGGGCGGTGTGTACAAGGCCCGGGAACTTATTCACCGCGCCATGGCTGATGCGCGATTACTAGC
>Ga0310697_10003228_pt1 | contig 16603 bp, 17 predicted proteins | sample 172DNAGHGlowgp2_FD_203883 | JGI IMG/M metagenome (GOLD analysis project Ga0310697, IMG submission 203883) | Sheep rumen microbial communities from Palmerston North, Manawatu-Wanganui, New Zealand - 1728 DNA GHGlow gp2 (v2) (version 2) | ecosystem: Host-associated > Mammals > Digestive system >... | reverse complement strand
CATGCCGTCCGCTGGCACCTCAAAGGCAGCCGCGTGGCCTCGACCTACCAGTTCTACGCCACCGACTCGGTGCGCCATTTCCTCCGCGGCGCCCTCTACATCAACCACGCCCCCAACAACGACTCCCTGGCCCCCGCACTGGAATACATGCAGCGCGACATCGACCACCTCATCGAGACCCTCCGCTGGCGGCAGTAAAAAAAGTTATACACACCCGCAATATTTAGCACCGGTTCGCGTTAAAAAGAAATTATGTCGAACCAGTATGCCGACCGGAGCCATGTGGTGAAGATCATCTTCATCGTTGTAGGAGCCCTCTTTGTGGGGCGCCTGGCTGTGCTGCAGCTCTTCAATCCCGAATACAAGGAGAAGGCCGAGATGCAGTCGCTGCGCAACGTGACACAATACCCCGCCCGCGGCTTCATCTACGACCGCCACGGCGAACTCCTTGTCCACAACGAGGCCGTCTACGACCTCATGGTCATCCCCCGCATGGTGAAAAACCTCGACACCGCCTATTTCTGCCAGAGCCTCGGCATCACCCTCGACGACTTCGAGGAGCGCATGACGAAGGCCCGCAAATACTCCCCCTACTCGGCCTCCATCTTCATGAAGCAGATTTCGAAGGAGGAATACGCCAAGTTCGAGAACAAGATGTTCCGCTTCAAGGGCTTCTACATCTCGCAGCGCACCCTCCGCATCTACGACCGCCCCATCGCGGCGCAGGTGCTGGGCTATGTGGGCGAGGTGGACCAGGGCGACCTGGACCGCGACCACTACTACAAGCGCGGCGACTACATCGGCAAGAGCGGCCTCGAGAAGAGCTACGAAGAGGTGCTGCGCGGCACCAAGGGCAAGAAAATCATGCACGTCGACGCCCACAACCGCGAGATAGGCCCCTACCGCCACGGCGAATTCGACACCCTGCCCATCGAGGGCTGCAACCTCTACACCACCCTCGACGCCGACCTGCAGACCTACGCCGAGGACCTCATGGCCAACAAGCGCGGCTGCGTCGTGGCCATCGAGCCCTCCACGGGCGAAATCCTCGCCATGGTCTCCGCCCCCACCTACGACCCCAACCTCCTCGTGGGCCGCATACGCGGCAAGAACTACCTGATGCTCAACAGCGACATCTCCAAGCCCATGCTCAACCGCGCCCTCATCGGCCAGTACCCGCCGGGCTCCATCTTCAAGGTGGCGCAGTCGATGGTGGCCCTCGACCTCGGCGTCATCAACCCCAATAGCGGCTTCGCCTGCGAGAAGAGCCTCGTGGGCTGCCACAACCACCCCTCGGCGCGCTCGGTGCAGGAGGCCATCAAGATGAGCTGCAACCCATACTACTATCAGGTCTACCGCCGCGTCATCCAGCAGGGCAAATACAAGAACATCTACAAGGACGCCCAGTACGGCCTCACCGTCTGGCACAACTACATGATGCGCTTCGGCTTCGGCCAGAAGCTCGACATCGACCTGCCCAAGAGCGGCCTCTCCACGGGCAACATCCCCGACACAGCCTTCTACAACAAGTGGTACGGCAAGGAGCGCTGGGCCTTCTCCACCATCTACTCCAACTCCATCGGCCAGGGCGAAGTCACCGTGGTGCCCATCCAGATGGCCAACCTCGCGGCCATCGTGGCCAACCGCGGCTACTACATCACGCCCCACATGGTGCGCTTCTACGGCCCCGACTCGGTGCGCAACGAGAAATACCTCCAACGCCACGAGACCGGCATCGACCGCCAGTACTTCGACATCGCCGCTGCAGGCATGTACGACGTGGTGCACGTGGCCGGCGGCACGGCACGCCGCGCCCGCGTCGACGGCCTCGACATCTGCGGCAAGACCGGCACCGCCGAGAATTTCGGCAACGACCACTCCGTCTTCATCTGCTTCGCCCCCAAGGACAACCCCAAGATTGCCATGGCCGTCTACGTCGAGAACGCCCAGGGCGGCGGCGGCACCTGGGCGGCACCCATCGCGGGACTCCTGGTAGAGAAGTACCTCAACGGCGAAGTGAAACGCACCGAAGTGGAGAAGATGTACCGCGAAATCAACCCCTGCCAGAAACTCCCCCTCACTCGCAGGGTGAAGAAAAAAAAGAAGTAGCCACAAGAACATGTACCAAGAGAAACTCAAAATAGACTGGATCACCATTGCGCTCTACGCCGCCATCATGCTCTTCGGGTGGATGAACATCTACTCGGCATGCTACGACGAGAGCCATGCCGCCGTCTTCGACTTCAGCCAATACCACGGCAAGCAGCTCATCTGGATGGGCCTGGCGGCCCTCACCGCCGCCGTCATCCTGCTCACCGAACCGCGCTTCTTCTCCAATATGGCCTACCCCATCTACGGCGTAGTGCTGGGCCTGCTGGTGCTGACGCTCTTCCTCGCCGTCACCGTCAACGGCGGCAAGTCGTGGATCGACCTCGGCGGCTTCCGCTTCCAACCCTCCGAATTCGCCAAATTCGCCACGGCCCTGGCCCTGGCCAAATACCTCTCCGCCATCGAAATCGACCTCAAGGACATGCGCACCAAGACAGTGTCGCTGGCGCTTATCGCCATCCCCGCGGCCCTGGTCTTCCTGCAGCACGACACCGGCTCGGCCCTGGTCTTCGCCAGCTTCATCTTCCCCCTCTACCGCGAGGGCGTCTCGGGCACGGTACTCGTCGTCGGAGTGGCAGCCATAGCCCTCTTCGTCCTGGCCCTGCTGGTGAACAAGTACATCCTCCTCGGCATCCTGGCCTTGCTGGCCGTGGCCTACCTCTTCGTGTGGCTCAACAAGCGCACCCGCAAAGACTACCTCCGCGCCATCGGCATCTTCGTCTGCTGCGCCGCCTTCGTCATTTCGGTCGACTTCGTCTTCAACAACGTGCTCGAAAGCCACCAGCGCGAACGCATCGACGTCCTGCTGGGCAAAACCGAGGACCTCCAGGGCTCCGGCTACAACGTCAACCAGTCCAAGATAGCCATCGGCTCCGGCGGCCTCATCGGCAAAGGCTTCCTCGGCGGCACCGTCACCAAGGCCAACTTCGTCCCGGAAAAGCACACCGACTTCATCTTCTGCACCGTGGGCGAGGAATGGGGATTCCTTGGAAGCACAGTCCTCGTGGTGCTCTACGTGATGCTGCTCATACGCATCGTGAACATGGCCGAGCGGCAGCGGTCGCCCTTCTCGCGCATCTTCGGCTACTGCGTGGCCAGCATCCTCTTCATGCACCTCTTCGTCAACATAGGCATGGTCATAGGCCTCGTGCCCGTCATCGGCATCCCCCTGCCCTTCTTCAGCTACGGCGGCTCCTCGCTGCTGGCCTTCACCATCCTCCTGTTCATATTCATCAGGCAAGACGCCTCGAAAAACCAGTTATTGTAAACCAACCTCCAATGTCAAAGAAAACAACCCCCAACGAAGAACACTGCTCCTTCTGCGGACGCCCGGCGTCGCAGACCGGCATGCTGCTCAGCGGCCTCAACGGCTACATCTGCGAAGACTGCGCACGCCAGGCCGGACAGATATTCAACGAGCAACACCCCGGCCCGGCCCGCCCCCAGGACCCCGTCGACAACGAACCCATACCCACCCCGGCCGAAATCTGCGCCTTCCTCGACCAATACGTCATCGGCCAGGACGCCGCCAAGCGCGTCCTCGCCGTGGCCGTCTACAACCACTACAAGCGCCTCCGCTACAACGCCACCCACCAGGACAAGGACGACGTCGAAATCGAGAAGTCGAACATCGTCATGGTCGGCGAAACGGGCACCGGCAAAACCCTCCTGGCCCGCACCATAGCCCGCCTGCTCAAAGTGCCCTTCTGCATCGCCGACGCCACCACCCTGACCGAAGCCGGCTACGTGGGCGACGACGTCGAGAACGTCCTCGTGCGCCTGCTCCAGGCCGCCAACTACGACGTGCCCTCCTGCGAACGCGGCATCGTCTTCATCGACGAAATCGACAAAATAGCCCGCAAAAGCGAGAACACCTCCATCACCCGCGACGTCAGCGGCGAAGGCGTCCAGCAGGCCCTCCTCAAACTCCTCGAGGGCGCCCTCGTCTCCGTACCCCCCGAGGGCGGACGCAAGCACCCCGAGCAGAAACTCATCACCATCAACACCCGCAACATCCTCTTCATCTGCGGCGGCGCCTTCGACGGCATCGAACGCGCCATCGCCGCCCGCCTCAACAGCAACGTCATAGGCTTCAAAGGCGACGAAACCCGCGCCACCCTCGACCGCGACAACATGCTGCAGTACGTCCAGCCCATGGACCTCAAAAAATTCGGCCTCATCCCCGAACTCGTGGGCCGCTTCCCCATGCTCACCGCCCTCCAGCCCCTCGACCGCGAGGCACTCCGACGCATCCTCACCGAACCCAAAAACGCCCTCGTCAAACAATACCAGGAACTCTTCCGCATGGACGACGTCACCCTCGAATTCGCCCCCGCGACCCTCGACCTCATCGTCGACAACGCCGTGCGCTACCACCTCGGCGCCCGCGGCCTCCGCTCCATCATGGAAAGCATCATGACCGACCTCATGTTCGACCTCCCCACCCTCCCCAAAGGCACCACCTTCACCGTCACCCCCGAGCTGGCCCAGAGCAAACTCAAACTCTGACCCCGCCCCCACGGCGTCTCTACAATTGTAGGCCCTCTCCCTCCGCTGTAGAGACGCGGCATGCCGCGTCTCCATGTCAACCGCCCCCTCCGTAGAGACGCAGCGTGCTGCGTCTCCCTGTCAACCGCCACGTCTGTAGAGACGCAGCACGCTGCGTCTCTACAGGCGGGAACAAATCGGATATCAATCGGAAACAAATCCGATTCCCGGAGGGAACGTCTACCGGGAGACGGGGCATGCCCCGTCTCTACAAGCGGAATCGGAAAGCCAACATTTCGCCTAACTCGCCCAATTCGTCTACCAATAAATCGCCGTCCGACAGGCCACAAATTCGCCACAAGTCATATAGTATTCATATACTGTATATAAGAACTATATGAGAACTATATGAATACTATATGAATACTATATAAGAACAGTCGAATAAAACACCTCTTTGGTACCTCTTCGACACACCTATTTTTCCCCTCCGTTGGCGCTCCGTTGGTGCTCCGTTGACGTTCCGTTGGTGCACCGTTAGCGTACCGTTGGTGGGCGGTTTTTATTGCTTTTCGACGAAGAAATATTAAAAAAATGTTAAAAATCGTACCCCTCCGTAATATTTTGACATTTTTTTGGCTCTAATATGGCGTAACGAATCTTTTTCGAGGGGACATAGGGATCGGATTGATAAAAAAAAGGCGCATACACAATAATTTGGCCAAAAGGACGTTGTTACTATCAAAAAGGCGGAAAAAAGCGTTTCTTTGTTACATTTACGGGAAAAACCGTGTATTATATACATCGAAAAAAGGAGAGACCATGAAAAGAAAAACGACACTTGCAATGCTGCTGTTCCTGCTCGCCTCCGGACCGTGGGCGGCGGGGCAGATGTTCAGCTCGACGACAAGGATGAGCAACTGCACCGGTAGCCAGTCCATCGTCAGGCAGAATCAGATTGGGCAGACCGTCATCTGTCTACCTGTTCACACTCAACGGCCTTCTGCTGGAGACATATCCGATTGAATACATGGGATATGGCACAATAACCATTGACGGATCGACACTGCAACCTGGCATGTATGTCTATTCTCTGGTTGTCGACGGCCAGATTGTGGACAGCAAACGAATGATACTGACCGACTAAAAATCCTAATGATATGAAAAAGATATTGTTAACAATCGCATTGCTGATGCTCGTGGTTTCCGTCCACGGGCAGGACACCTCGGTCGTCCATGGATACAAGTCCTTCTTTGGACAGGAGAGCACAGAATGGTATGGATGGATTGAGGTTTACGATTGGGGTAGTACCGAGGTTATGTCCTGTAATCATGACACCTTAATAGACGACGTTTCCTACAAGGTAATAAACTTTATTGGGAATTCACATTTTGATTTCCTGCTGCGAGAAGATACTGTCACAGGTAAGCTTTGGTGCAGATACATTGGTGAGGATGAGGACCATCTCATTGTCGACTTGTCTCTCGCCATCGGTGACACATTGAAAATAAAAAACCTTTTGCACACTTCATGGGGCGATAGCACTTTGTATGTTGTGGCAGATACAACATATACTGATTTGGGATTAGAAATAAGTCTCAGGGATATCAGGACAGGATTCAATACCCGTTTTATCGAAGGCGTGGGTTGCTCAAATCTTTTCGAATACTCGCGTTATAATTTCTATAGCACAGTTGGAAGCGACCTGTTATGTTGTTTTCACGACGGAGCTCAAATTTACCACGAGGGATATCAGGATAGTTGCTACAAGGAATGGGTTGGACTTGATGAAACAGACCCCAATCATACAGTTGAAGTATATCCCAACCCATGCCAGGATTGGATAACGATTGGTGGGGATGACATTAAGGCTGTTAGTATTATGGATATGACGGGTATTGTATTATATTCAACCACATGTTGCCGTAATCCAATCAATGTGTCCCACCTCCCCTGCGGTTTCTATCTATTACGCACTGAAGCCAATCATCGTATACATCACATAAAACTCATTAAAATATAGCATATGAGAAAACTCGTTTGTATCTTCTGCCTAATATTAATTGCATCCTCTTCGCTTGGGCAGTTCATGTGTACCTATGAGCCGACAATTGTTACAGGATAAAGAGGAAAAGCATTCTATAACAGTTTTTCAGAATGTCACCTTCACAAGCGATGCATACGAAACAGGAGATGCAATCATGGCAGGCTACAATGTCTGTCCGGAACATTCTTTCGGCGACGTCAACATCACCAATGGGGCACATGTGATTCTCGACGGCGAGAGCGATGTGCTCTTGGACAAGCGGGTAACCGTCGAGCTTGGCTCTTCACTGGAGGTCCGGTAAGAAAATATGGAGGGAGGCAATAAAAAAATATTTTGCCATATCGGGAAAAATTCGTACTTTAGCATTTTGAATCGGCACATTGAATCGGCCCCGGAGGCCGTTTAATGCGTTGAATTAGATATTAGTACGAACAAAAAGAAAACTTGGGTACATATTATGAAAACACTCAAAAAAGGACTCTTCCTGCTCTTTGGAGCCATCCTCATGGCGTCCGTTGCCTACGCCCAGCCGAAAAGTCTCGCCGCCAAAGCCGACGACCTCTTCGACCAGCAACGCTTCATCGAGGCCGTGAGGGAATACGAGGCTGCCTACGAGAAAATCAAAGACAACAAGGCCGAGAAAAACCGCGTCTACTTCCAGATCGCCGAGTGCTATCGCCTCACCTACAACTACCCCCGCGCCGAGCGCATCTACAAACGCCTGGCCGACGACGAGTACTACAAGAGCGAGCGCAAGCTCTACTTCAACCTGGCCGAGATGTGCCGCTTCCAGGAGAAATTCGACGAGGCCGAGCTCTACTACTCCAAGTACCTCGAGCAGGAACCCAAGGACAGCTACGCCGCCAAGCGCAAACAGAGCCTCATCTACGTCAACCAGCTGGCCAACAACCGCACACGCCACACCATCACCAAACTCTCCGAATGGTGCACCGACTACAACGACTTCGCCCCGCGTTTCGTTGGTGACGACACGACGAAGATTGTCTTCACCTCCGCCCGCTTCCCCGAGGGCGAAGGGCTGGACAAGGACCCCTGGACCGACCAGGCCTTCTCGGACATCTACATGGTCTACCAGGACCGCAACGGCCAGTGGGTATCGATTCCCGAGCCGTGGGACAAGAGCGGCAAGATCAACTCCGACTTCAACGAGGGCGAGCCCTCCTTCACGCCCGACGGCAACACCGTCTTCTTCTCGCGCTGCGACGTCCGCGAAAGCGAGACCGTGCGCTGCCGCATCTATACCTCCACCCGCGCCCAGCAGGAGCTTGACAGCAAGAGCAAGAAGAAGAAAAAGAGCGTAGCCAAGAAGAATACCAAAAAGAAAAAGAAGAAAGACGCCAAGGACGAGGAGCCCGAGGTGGAGACCGCCCCGGCCGAGGAGGTCAAGCCCGGCGAGTGGAGCACACCCACCTATGTGCACCTCGGCGACACCGCCTACACCTTCCTCTACCCCGCCATCTCGTCCGACGGACTGACGCTCTACTTCTCGTCCAATATGCCCGGCGGCTTCGGCGAATACGACCTCTGGCGCGCCACGCGCAAGAGCACCGCTGACGACTTCGGCCGTCCCGTCAACCTGACCTCCATCGTCAACACCCCCGGCAAGGAGATTATGCCCGTGCTGCGCAACGATTCGCTGCTCTACTTCTCCTCCAACGGCCTGGCCGGTGTCGGCGGACAAGACCTTTTCCACACCCGCCTCAACCCCAACGGCAAGTGGTCGGTGCCCGAAAACCTCGGCATCCCCATCAACTCGTCCTACGACGAGATGTCCATCGTCTTCTATCCCGACCACTCGAAGAACAATATCCTCGAGCGCGGCTACTTCTCCTCCAACCGTCCCTACGACGACCCCCACAACCGTGCCGCCCAGAACGACAACCGCAGCACCCAGGCGCCCCCCATCAACGACGACCTCTTCTACTTCGAGCTTCCGGGCCTCAACTATGCCATCCAGGGCACCGTGCGCGACGAGAAGTCGATGCAGCTCATGAAGGATGTCCGCATCAAGCTTGTCGGTTCCGACGGCACCACCGCCGAGACCCGCACCGACAAGAAGGGATACTACAAGTTCGACAGCACCATCGTCCGTCGCGACGTGGTGTACAAGATGTACCTCTCCAAGCAGCGGTACTACTCCGTCGAGGGTTCCGAGAGCACCCGCGGCTACAACACCAACAAGACCATCGTGCACGACTTCCGCATGGAGCCCGTGCCGCGCCGTCCCATCGTGCTGCCGCAAATCAACTTCGAGCTGGCCAAGACCGACATCCAGTCGCAGTTCATGGACTCGCTGATGGACCTCTACCTCATCATGGAGAACAACCCCAACCTCGTGGTTGAGGTGCGCGCCCATACCGACTGCCAGCCCTATGTGGGCCTCACCAACGACACCCTCTCGCAGCGCCGCGCACAGAGCGTGGTGGACTACCTCGTCAGCCGCGGCATCGAGCGCGAGCGCCTCGTGGCCAAAGGCTATGCCGATCGTGTGCCCCGCACCCTCGACGAGGACATGACCGTCACCTACAACGGCAAGAAATACGAGTTCTCCGCCGGCACGGTGATGGAGTGCGACTACATCGCCACCCTCAGCGGCGACCGCCAGCAGGCAGCCCACTCGCTCAACCGCCGCATCGAGTTCCTCGTGCTCCGCGAGGACTACGTGCCGCGCAGCCTTGTCGAGAACCTCACCGCCACCGAGCAGCCCGCCAAGGACAGCAAAGGCAAGGGCAAGGACGGCAAGGTGGTCGACCTCGTGGACCGTCCCACCGACGAGGAACCCGAGATACAGCCCACCATCGTCCACGACGAGAGCACCCTCTACGTCACTATGATCAACTCCACCAGCGGCGAAATCACCTGCATCGCCAACGGCTTCCAGGTGCCCATGCTCATCGACGAACGCTATGCCGAACCCATCGCCATCTCCTGGGAGGAGGCCATGAGCCTGCTCTACCAGCAGCGCCTCAACAAGGAGGACTTCCCCCTGCGCGACAAGTCCTTCGACCCCGAGGGCAACATCATCGACCGCACCACCATCGTCTTCAAGCACATGCAGATCGGCGAACAGCGCCGCGAGAACGTCGAGGTGGTCGTCGTCAAAGGCATCGACTACAAGTTCATCATCAACCGCACCGGCCTGCAGCAGTTCGGAAACTACGAGTTCGACAAGCAACGCTCCAAGCTGATCTTCCTGGATGAATAAACGAGACAACGCCCGTTTCTTTTGAAGACAAGAATGACAAGAAAGACAATCAATACCTGATTATTTTGTTTTTCTTGTCATTCTTGTCTTCAGAAAAAAATATACATAATTGTCTTCCATGCCCGCGCTAATCACTATCCTCGGACCCACGGCCACCGGCAAGACCGCCCTGGCGGCCGAGGTGGCCTATCGCCTGGGCGGCGAAATCATCAGCGCCGACTCGCGCCAGGTGTTCCGTGGCATGGACATCGGCACCGGCAAGGACCTCGCCGACTACGACCTCCACGGCGTCCACATCCCCTACCACCTCATCGACATCTGCGACCCCGGCGAGGAGTACAGTGCCTACCGTTTCCTGTGCAATTTCAATGCCGCCTTAGCCGACATCCAGAGCCGCCGGCGGCAACCCATCCTCTGCGGCGGCACAGGCCTCTACATCGACGCCGTCCTTCGCCGCTACCGCCTGGCCGACGCCCCCGTCGACCCCGACTACCGCCGCTCCCTGGAACCCTACAGCGACGAGGAACTCACCGCACGCCTCGCAGCCCTCGGCCCTCTGCACAACCACACCGACACCGAGACGCGCGACCGCTTGGTCCGCGCCCTCGAGATACAGGAATTCGCCCTCGCCCACCCCGACGCCTGCACCCAGGCGCCGGACCTGGAGCACCGCATCTACGGACTCCTCCTGCCACGCGAAGAAGTAATAGCCCGCATCGAGGCACGCCTCCGCCGCCGCATGGACGAAGGCATGACCTCCGAAGTACAGCATCTCCTGGACCAGGGCATAGCCCCGGAGCGCCTGATGCGTTACGGACTGGAATACCGCCACGTCACCCGTTTCCTCCTCGGCCAGTGCACCCGGGAGGAACTCTTCCGCGACCTCTTCACCGACATCCGCCGCTTCGCCAAGCGCCAGATGACCTGGTTCCGCCGCATGGAACGCAGCGGAGTGCCCATCCAATGGATCGACGGCACCCTGCCCCTCGAGGAGAAAGCAGAGATTATCGTAAAAGCATTATGAATAAAGCACGGCATTTACTGTTTCTAGCGTCGCTCCTGCTCATCATGGGCACCGGCAACGCACAGAAAACTCCGCAGGTGGAAGGACACTACACCTACGAGCATGCATTCAACTATGACTGGGAGGGCAACCATTTCGACGTCCACGAAACCGGCACCATGGACATCTATGTCGGCGGCACCGCCGTCGACTCCGCCCGCCAGGTATATACCGTGACGCTGAAGGACGGCCGGACAATAAAGTGGGTGTTCAACTACATAAGTCCCAGCATCTGGCTTCTGAAAGGCGACGACTTCCACTTCGGCAGCCTCACGAAGGACACCTTCCGCATGGAGGTGATAGAGGGCGACCAGGAACTCGAGCTGGCGCAGAAGATTATCAACCTCTACCGCAACAGCATCGACCGCGACACCAAGTACCACCTCGACGCGCTGACTCCCGACCTGTTGCAATGGAGCCTCACCTACCCCGACGGTCACAGCGACACATGGAAATTCTATAGAAAATGAAGCAACTTCGCGAAATATTGGGTTATCTACCTGGCAGGCGTGGTCGTCTGGCTTTGGACCTGGCAGGCGGCAGCGGTATGGGTGGCCTTCCTGGCGGTGATGTTGGTGCAGGTAATCAGCGAGGAGCACCGCCTCAGGCGCAACTTCGGCGAGGAATACGACGCCTACTGCCGCCACACCCACAGATTTTGAAAAAAAAACAACTATGAACATACGACTAGAACAACCCAATGACTGGCGCGAGGTGGAGAACCTCACGCGTGAGGCGTTCTGGAACATCTACCGGCCAGGATGCACGGAGCATTATGTGCTCAACCAATACAGAAACAATCCCGATTTCATTCCCGAGCTGGACTTCGTGATGGAGGAAGATGGAAAGATTATCGGGCATGTTATGTTCTCGAAGGCGGAGATAGTGCTGGAAGACGGAACGACGTTCCCCTCCTGGACCTTCGGCCCCATCAGCATCCACCCCGACCTTAAACGCATGGGCTACGGGCTGAAGTTGCTGAGCTATGCAATTGAAAGAGCCAAAGCGATGGGTATCGGTCTGTTGCAGATGGAGGGCAACATCGACTTCTACCGACACGCAGGCTTCGACCTCGCAAGCAAACTCCGCATCCACTATCATGAGATGCCTAAGGAGGATGAGGTTCCCTTCTTCCTTGCCCAGGAGCTCATCCCTGGCTACTGGGGCGACCGCGAGGGTACCTACTGCCCGCCCAAGGGCTACTTCGTCGCCGACGAGAACCCCGAAGCCTTCGAAGCATACGAATCCACCTTCCCACCAAAGGAGAAACTCCGCCTGCCGGGACAGTTAGGTTATGAGGGATAGAAAGAGAACAATCGATATGCAAACAAAGGCACTTGTCATTATTGACATCCAAAACGACATTACCAAACATTACCTCGACATTGTGGATAACATCAATGCCGCCATCGACTGGGCGCAGAGCGAGGGAATGCACGTCGTGTATATCAAGCACAACAATATCACTGCCGCCACACGAACTTTCAAGCCCCGCACCCGCGGTGAGGAGTTGGCACCTGAACTGAAGGTGGTGTCGGACAATGTCTTCGTGAAGACGAAAAGCAACGCCCTTACCAGCGAGGCGTTTTCTGCTTTCATCGCGGCAAACGGCATCAATGAGTTCTACGTGGCTGGTGCTGATGCTACGGCCTGTGTAAAATCGACGTGTTTCAACATGGCCAAGGCAGGCTTCACGGTACATGTCCTCTCCGACTGCATCACCAGCTACGACCTGAAGAAACTGCCAGTGATGCTCGCCTATTATGAAAGCAAAGGCTGTGAGGTGAAGACACTTGCTGAGTACCGATGAAACAGTTGCCGAACATCATAACGCTGCTTAGGATTGCAGGTTCTTTAGGTCTGCTCCTATGTGATGTGATGGGTGTGGTGTTTTGGCTCATCTATGGTCTCTGCGGCATTAGCGACATAGCTGACGGATGGCTGGCCCGGAAGCTGAAATGTGTCACCAAGACGGGAGCATTGCTGGATAGTTTGGCAGACATCTGCTTCGTAACGTGTTGTGCTTGGAAACTCCTGCCGATACTCGAACTGCCGCAATGGCTATGGCTGTGGGCAGGAGTAATTGTCGTGATAAAAATCGTGAATCAACTTTCGGTCCTTGTGATGTACGGGCGTTGCTGTTTCCCTCACACCACAGCGAGTAAAGTAACGGGATTCCTGCTATTCATTGCAGTCCCAATGACTGTATGGTCAACCATTCCTCTCGCCATTGTGGCTGCCTTCGCCACGTTTGCTGCCATTCACGAAGGGCATTATATAAGAACGAATAAGATAAAACAATGAAAAGATTTAACTTCAACACCGTAGGGATTTTTACCCGCGACAACAAAGCAACTGTAGAGTTTTACACGAAAACCTTCGGCTTTACTACCGATTGGGATGGTATTCTGCCCAATGTGGAGATGATGTTGGGCGACATGCGAATCATCCTCTTCCCGCGTGACGCTTTCGAACAGATGGTTTCTCGGAAGTTCCAATATCCCGAGGGGTTCAATGGTACGATGGAATTGGCATTCGATGTACCCACATATGCTGATGTCGACATGGAATACCAGCATGCGCTTGCAAATGGTGCTGCCCCCGTTCTTCCTCCCACCACAGAGCCTTGGGGACAGCGTACCTGCTATGTGGCCGACCCAGACGGAAATCTGATAGAAATAGGTTCATTTAACGAGAAGTAATGAAACAGGAAATCGATCCCAAGGACACCAGTCGGGCGCAGGCATTTGAACTGTGGATGAAGTCGCCCATGCCAATGGTGACGCTCACAAAGACCTTCGATGTGACGAGACTTCGTATGGTGAGCAGGCGAAGGGAGATTAAGTTTAATCTTCTCCTGTGCTGGTGCATCGGCAAGGCTGCCAGTCGGATGGACGAGTTCTATTTGCTGCCTGAGCAAGGGAAACTGATGAAGTACGACCGCCTTGCCATCAACGTGATAGTGAACAACAAAGAAGGTGGCATAAACTCATGTGACATTCCCTATACTGAAGATTTAGAGAAGTTCCGTTTGGACTATATGAACTTAACGCAATCGGCAATTATTGCATGTCAGAGTACCTATGTGGACGATGCGATGGTGATAGGAACTTCAGCAATGACAGAGACGGAACTCGACGGCATCGTCAACCAGTACACCGACCAGTTCTGCAATCCGATGGTAATGTGGGGCCGCTACCGCAAGGGCTGGCTGAGGACATCCTTGCCCATTTCCTTCCAGTTCCACCACGTTCAGATGGACGGCGGACATGCCGCCCGCTTCCTCGATGAACTACAAAAGACAATAAACACTATATGAATAAAATGATTGCATGCTGTGGTATTAACTGCGAAACCTGCGAGGCTCGCATTGCCACAATTAAAAATGACGACAAGATGCGCGTTGAGGTCGCGAAGAAATGGCGCGAAATGAATCATACTGATCAGATTACACCGGAGAGTATTAATTGTACTGGTTGTCGCATGGAAGGCGTCAAGTTCTATTTCTGCAGCCACATGTGCGAGGTACATAAATGTGTTACATCTAAAGGCTACGAGACTTGTGCCGAATGTCTCGATAAGAACACCTGCAAGAGGGTTGGCACAATCTGGGAGAATTGTGCCGAGGCGAAGGGAAATTTGGAAACTATGCGCTATAGAGAAGAAGCAATCGAATGTGTAAAAGATCATGTTCTCCAAATACATAAGCAAATATATGCCAAGTATGATGGGGATTTTGACAGAATCTATACGGAGGGGTACAACAACAAGTCCTATACGGGTAGGGTGATTGAGCCAGGGAAGGTATATGAACTGAGTTATTTGGAATGTACGTGCCCTAAAGTTAAATGTGGGCTGAGAACCCATCCACAGCAATGCGAGTGTTCGCGACAGAGCATTTTATATATCTTGTCGCAACTTGAACCAGACAGCCATTTCGAGGTTCAGGTTGAGAATACAATTCTTAGGGGGAACGACCGCTGTACATTCCGAATAACAAGACATGCAGACACAAAACGAACAGATTGAAAAGAAAGTTAAAGTTTGTTAAAGACCTTGACTCGTCCCTTGGGTCATGCATTAATTTTGCAGCCGATATCAAACAAGCATTATTATCGTACGATAATGATTTACAGAACAAAATTAAAAATCGGAGAGTTTTCGAAGTTGATGCAGACGACCGTGAAAACCTTGCGCCACTACGAACAGAAGGGGCTGTTGATGCCCCACGAGGTGGACGAGTGGACGGGCTACCGCTACTACAGCATCGACCAGATGCAGCGGCTGCAAAGCATCCGCGACATGCAGCGGCTCGGCTTCTCGCTCGAGGAAATCAAGGACCTGCTGGACGACGACTCGTCTACGCCCAGCATCCAACAGATGGACGAGAAAATCAGCGAAACGGAACGACAGCTGCGGATGTTGGTTGCCCGCCGCGAGCGGCTACTCAACTGGAGGGACTCCCGCAAACAAATCACAACAATGGAAAAGTTTAGCATTCAAAGCCTCCCGTCAATTATCGTCGCCTCGCACCGCGAGGTCATCCCCAACTACGCCGCGCTCGGCCCGCTTTGTGTCGAGAAGATCGGTCCCGAGATGCAGCGACTTGGCTGCAAGTGTCCGCCACCGGGTTACTGTTTTACCGTCGAGCATAACAAAGAGTACACGCCAACGGACATCGACATCGAGTATTGCGAGCAGGTGGAGGAGATGGGACACAACAGCGCCATCATCCTGTTCAAGCGGCTGCCCGAGGTGCCCAAGGCTCTCTGCATGAAGCATGTCGGTCCCTACGAACGTTTCTACGAGTCGTATGTCGAGGCCTTCCGCTACATTGAGGAGCAAGGCTACCGGGTTGTCGGCCAGCACCGCACATGCTACATCGATGGTGCCTGGAACCAGAAAGATCCCGAGAAGTGGCTGTCTTTGATACAGATACCCATAGAGTGAGTGATTGATATTCGAAAGCCAAGGCTGTTTCTCGCCTTGGTTTTCGTCTTCTGCTACAATAAAAACCATCAGCGTTCCGTTAATACTGCATGTCCGAACATTGGGAGATATACGCCGACTGGAACCCGTGGCACGGGTGCACCAAGATTAGTCCTGGCTGCAAGTACTGCTATGTCTACCGACAAGATGAAATGTATGGCAGCGAGATTGCAAGCAGCGTGTGCCGCAAGACAGGCAATTTCAACCTGCCCATTAAGAAGAAGCGCGACAAGTCGTGGAAGATTGAGAGCGGCAAGGTGGTCTTCACCTGCTTCACTTCCGACTTCCTGCTGAAGGACGCCGACGCGTGGCGCCCCGAATGCTGGGAGATGATGCGACTGCGGAGCGACCTCTGGTTTTTCTTCTTCACCAAGCGCATAGACCGCTTCATGGAGTGTGTGCCCGACGACTGGGGCGACGGCTACGAGAACGTCATTGTGGGCTGCACCGTTGAGAACCAGGCGATGGCCGACTACCGCCTACCCATCTTCCGCTCGCTGCCCATCCGCCACAAGGCCATCATCGCATCGCCACTGCTCACGGCGATGGACATCACGCCGTGGCTCGACGAAACGATAGAGGAGGTATCGGTGGGAGGAGAGTCGGGCGTCGACGCGCGGCCCTGCGACTACGACTGGGTACTCTCGCTCCGTGAGCAGTGCATGGCGAAGGATGTCCCTT
>Ga0310697_10003226_pt1 | contig 16617 bp, 4 predicted proteins | sample 172DNAGHGlowgp2_FD_203883 | JGI IMG/M metagenome (GOLD analysis project Ga0310697, IMG submission 203883) | Sheep rumen microbial communities from Palmerston North, Manawatu-Wanganui, New Zealand - 1728 DNA GHGlow gp2 (v2) (version 2) | ecosystem: Host-associated > Mammals > Digestive system >... | reverse complement strand
CTTCTGCTTCTATACATCGCCAAGACTCCAAAGCTTGCAAGTAGGCATGATCAGATTGCCATTCAGCCATTTTCCGATTCAGATCCGTAATCTCGGCCTCATGAATCTTAAAATAGCCGCCAGGGGCGAGGAAGTCGAAGACAGGCGGCACGAAGCCAGGCTGGTCGTAGCGGTCGTCAATCTGCCCCGAAAAGGCCGCCAAATAATATAATGATGAATCACCCTCTTTCGTCACCACCAGCACCCCGAACATCTTGCCTTCGGGATTCCCGCGCATCAGCTCCGCCACATGCGGCAGCAGATCCGCCACGGCCGCCTCGCACACGGGATGCGGCACATAATCAAACGGGTTGTTGAACGTTTCCGGCAACAACCCGTGATATGAAAAAGGGTGCAATGTTGGCATTTCAAGTTTCAGGTTTCAAGTTTCAAGTTTCAGGTTTCAGGTTTCAGGTTTCAACAGCCAAAAGCCAAAAGCCAACAGCCAAAAGCCAAAAGCCAAAAGCTATTTCACCCAATACACCCAATTCTCTTTGCGCGGCTTCGCTTCGGGGTAGTCACCGTCGGTGTAGCCGAGGATGCAGTTGCCGATACCCACATAGTTGCCCTCGATGCCGAGGTCGGCGAGGATCTGCTTGCCTTCCTTCGTCTCAAACATCTCCTTGGCGCGGTGGATCCAGCAGGAGCCGAGCCCTTTGGCATGGGCGGCGTTCATCAGGTTGCCCATCACGAGGCTGCCATCCTCCAGGTAGGTGTATGACGTGTCGCGGTTGGCGAGGACCACCAGCACCACGGGAGCTCCGTAAAATGGGTCGATGCTGTCGTTGCCGAGCACACGGGCATTCATGCGGCTGAGGCTGTCACGCATCTCCCTGTTGGTCACGGCTATGATAATCGGGCTCTGTTTGTTCTTGCCGGTGGGGGCGTACGTGCCCGCCTTGCAGATTTCCTCAATCACCTCCATCGGAGGTATCTCTGCAGTGTATTGACGCACACTGCGGCGTGTCAGTAAATTCTCCATTGCGGTGTTTTTTGCAGGTTTGTTGTCGATGAACTCCGGCACCGTTTTCTCCTGCTTGCAGGAGGCGCACAGCACCAAGGCCGCCGCGCATAAAATCATGGGGAAGAAACGCTTCATGATGGGTTTGTGATTTGTGAATGATGATTCTTGAATGGTTAAAGGACGGTCACGGTGCCTTTATAGACAAACGGTTTGCCGTCCAGATTCTTGACTGTGATAATCCAGATATAGGTATCAGAGACATGGGCTTTTTCACCGGCCCAGCGGAAATTGGGATCGTTGGTCTTGTAGATCAGCTCGCCCCACCGGTCGAAAATCTCGATGTCGAACTCCGTGATAAAGCGGTGCACATATTCGGGGAGGTAAAGGTAATCGTTAAGGCCGTCGGACCGCGACGGAGTTATCGTGTTCGGTATGTACAGCGTAAATTCACAGGCCGGCACCGTATAGTGGTCGTTTGCCTGGCATTCGCCCTGGGTGACCGTCACGGTGTAGAGCCCCGGCTGGGTGGCGGTGATAAACGGGGTGGTTTCGCCGGTGTTCCAGATATACTCTTCATAGACCGTCTCGGCATTCAAGATCAGTTCGCCGTGCTCGCAGAAGTCATCGCCGTTGGTGGTGATGACCACGGCAGGCGTGTCGATTTCCAGATGCAGGGTCACGATGCTGTCGCAGCCGAACCGGTCCACGAGGGTCTGCTGGTAATCGCCGGTCTCCACGTAAGTGTGCCCGTTCCAGGTGAACTGGTTGCAGGCAAACTTGCTGAATTCCGACCGCACGCTGTCGCGGACGGTGAGTTCGAGAATCAGCAGGCTGTCGCAGGCGCCCTCCCCTTGCGGGGTAAGATGCACGGTGTCGAGGATAGTGCGCACTTGCATCGCGCTGTCGGCCGGAAAGCTGAAGAGCCCGCCGAAACCGGTGTAGGCGGCACCGTAACAAACCGAGTCATAGACCGTATGTTTTTTCACGCTGTCGCGGACATTAAGTTCAAGCACCAGAAAGCTGTCGCACACGCACACCACCGGCTCCAATTCCAACGTGTCATACACGGTCCCGATGGCGGCAGTCTGCGCAGCGGTGAGATCGAAGCCATAGCCAGAATAGGCCGTTCCGGGGCAGATCGTATCATACACGGTTGAATAGACCGGCGGGTGGATGGTGATTTCGGTCGTGTCGTATTGGGTCGGGGTGCAGAGGCCGATGTCTTCCGCCACGACCACATATTGACCGCTTTGCGACGGCATGGCGTTGGGAATATAGAAGGGCGGTTCGGTAAGGTCGAAGCCGTCCGGCCCAAGAATACGGGTAATAGTGACATCAACGCTGTCGAAGGCGAAAAAGATGGTGTCGCCCTGGGCATAGTCGTGCAGCGTGATGAGCGTGTCAAATTGGATATGGCTTTCCGGCGCATAATTGCTGAAATAGCTGATGGAGCAGTCGTCGTAGTTGTTGGCGTCCTGTCTGTTGACATCAAAGACACCCATGTGGAACTTCCCGAGGGAGTTCGTGACCCTGAAAGGGATCATATTGGAGACGGTAGGGGCGAAATTGCTGGACACATTCTTGCGGCAGAACTTGTATTCCGGCATGCCAGGCACTTCTTGCCAATCGCTGGCCGCAAAGAAATTCGCATTCCCGTTCACCTGGAAGCCAGTTGTATAGTCTGTATGGCACAACAGCGTCATATACAGCAATTTCGAATGGTCGTGGTAGGATTTGATGGGACGGTAACTGACCGCCTCGGAGCCCGTACATACAATCTGCGGCAGCTGGGTGCCTCCGAACTCCCTGCCGCTCCCCGTCACCTGGAACACGAACACCTTTTTTTCGACGCGTTCCAACGTCACCGGATCTTCACTGTAAGCATCCACTGTGATAGGGAAGTCGTTGGTGAAATGGTACTTGATCTTGTCGCCTCTGTTCATGGTATAGGTCTCGCTCTGGTAGTTTTGCTTCCAGATTTTCACCGTGGTGTTGTCTTCCAAAGCAAAGACGAAAGCATAGTCTAAATAGTAGTTACCGCCTCCACTGCTGGCCGTTGCGTTATTGTTGCACGCGGAAGGCGAAGGCATGACGACATACGTGCTGCCTGCCTTGCTTTCCGGGACGAGCTGGTCCGCCACCAAATCCGCGCTGCCATTGCCGTCATTCGTAGTTTGGTTAGGCGTGCTGTGTGGCGTCACGGAGTCGTCGGAGACATCCACCACCACGGGCTTGTCGGAAACTATCGTACTGCCACACAAATGGTTGGATCCAAGCTGGGAATTGGACGCGAAGCAATAGACCTGCCCCTTCTGCAAAGTGACAGTAAAGGGAACATTGGCCGGATGGGTTCCGCAAGTGGCTGAAGGGGTAATGGTTACTGTCGTATTATTTTCCGTGGCTATCACCTCCACGCTGTTGCGCGCCTGCCCATAAGAGCCTGAGCCCGAACCGTTTCCGTTATCGTAATGATATTGCATCGCGACATAGAATTGGGTACCCAATCCGTTGCCGCCTTTCAAGGCATAAATCTCACTGTTGTTCTGCTGCACTGCCACATACGCATTGATTTTGGCCGTTGAATGGACGTAAAGTCCATTGTTGGAGGTGGTGTTATGGTTACATTCGAAATTCGACAGCCCGCTGGAATTTGCGACAATGGTCAGCGTCTGCGACGAATTGGCGGGCACAGTCAACGTATTCCCAACTTGCACACCGTTATAAGCCCTGGTCAGCTTCACCGTGGCGGGTTCATTCAGCGTGGAAACGACCAGCGTGATGGGATCGTGTGCATGGCTGCACAATTTCGGTACCGCGAACCAAAAAGCCGTATCGACCTGCGCACGGACGGGCAACGCGAAAAGCAGCACTGCAAAGGCCGTGACAAGCCGCAAAATTATCTTTTTCATGTCCAATTTTCTTGATGAATTATGGCCGCAAAGATATGATTTTTTTCATTCACACGACATGAGGATGAAAACAATCACCACACCAACCATACTCTCTACCGAAGAAAATCCATCTTGCCGCGTAAAAACCACCTCTATGACTAATGACTATGACAAGTAACTATGACTAATGACTATGACTAATGACTATAACAAATAACTATAACAAATGACTATAACAAATGACTAAAAGACTTCTAAACCACTAAACCTACTAACCCACTAAACCTACTAAACTTCTAAACCTACTAAACTTCTAAACCTACTAAACCTTCTAACCCGAAAAAGGCTGTCCGCGACACCTCGCAGACAGCCTTCTTTTTTTCACACAGCCGAAGGAACCGCTACTGTTTCTTCACGCAGCGCACGCCCTGACGGTCTGTCTTGGGATAGCCCTGCGTCAGGATGGACGAGCAGTAGTAGTTGATCTCGGCACCGACAGCGACGGAGCTGTTGGGCGTGGCATCCGAAGCCCAGAAATAGGAGTTCGAATAGATGCCCTCATAGCGGCCGAGGGTGCTGTTGTAGCGGCCATTGGCGCGATCCTTGAAGCCCGTGTTCGGTTCCTGGCCGGGAGTGCCCGCCGACCAGTACTGCGGATCCGTATCCTTCAGATATGCAGCGTCTCCAGCCGTATAATTGAGGATGCTGATGTCGGCGGAGGAGGCCACGCCCCATCCTTCCGGACAGATGCCCTGCACATAAGGCTGGCCGTCGGCACCGACCTTGGTGGTCGGAGCGGCGGAATCGTCGCCCTCCGGCACGCCCACTGCGGAATACCAGGTGTAGAGGTAGCCGAACTTCTCCATGTTGTCCGGATTCTCCTTGTAGGCATGGTAGTCGGCAATCGGGTGGCCATCGGCATCCACCGTGTTGCGCAGGTTCTCGGTGAGCCAGCACTGGTAGCCGATACGCACGGCATCGTAGTCGTGTCCATCGTAACCAAGCACCGGTTCGCACGGCGCATACTCCACGGTGACGACCTGCTCGCAGGAGGTCATCGCGTTGCCGCAGTCGTCACGCAGCGTCCAGATGACGGTATGGTCGCCCGCCGTCATCGGGTTGAGCGCATTGAGGTTGTTCGTGGCGTGAGCGTGGCCCGCCGTCATCAAATCATGACTCGGGGTGCCGAGCAGGCTTTGCGGCACGATAGTGTCGAACTTGCCTTCCGTCAGGGTGATCGTGATGGCAGCCGGACAGCTGAAGCCCGAAGTCACCGGAGTCACCTTGAGATCACCATCGGTCAGCGTGACGGGACCATAGCTTGAGGTGACATCCGTGAATGTTCCGTCATCGTTGTCGTGCATCACCTGCACCGTGGCGGGATCAATCACGTTGGCACTCTCACCCACACAAGTCTGCGAACCGTTCACCGTGGCAGACACGGCATCGCCTGTGCCCAACGTACTGGTAAGCGTGAAGCCGTTGCTTGTCAGCGGCGTGCCGTCATACACCTTGGTGGCGTCGTCGGCGGCGAGGGTAAGCGGACGAAGCGTGATTCGAAGCGTGATGGTGAATGTCGGGGAGTAGCTGGCAAGGGCTCTCGCCAGTTCGCCGCTGCTATGCTTGATGGAGAAGCCGCTCTTGGTAGAGTATTTCTCCGCCATCATACGGAACATATTGCCGTCGGTGATCGGGTAGTCGCCCACCACGAAGTCGTTGGTCGTGATGGTACCGGCAATCAGCTGGTCGGTTGAGGCAAGACCCGACACAATCAGCAGGCTGTAGTCAACCGTCAGCGGCGTGCCGTCATACACCTTCGAAGCATCATCCGCCGCGATGGTGAAGCTGATCGGACGCTTGCCGATGGTCAGCGTGCCAGGCACCTGATTGACCGTGAACTGGTCAGTGACATCGTTACCGTACGCATCTTTCACGACAGGCGTACCCGTGATGGTGTTCGGGTAGGTGCCTGCGAAGATTTCCGTCACGGAGGCATTGAGGCCTTCCACCGTATAGGTGTTGCCGTCAACGGTGGTGAACGTGTTGGTCACAAAGCCATTGACATTGTGTGACAGACCGTCGTAGGTAATCGCCGAGGCGTTGGACTTGGAGGTCATCGTGACTTCGTACGGCGTAGTACGGTTGGTCACGGTGAGCGTGCCGAACACCACGTTGATGTCATAGTTGGAAGCCAGCGTGTTGCTGTTCAGCGTGTAGGTGAACGTGTTGTCGCTGGTGCCAGGCAGGAGTTGCTTGCCGGTGAAGTTGTAGGTCGCGCCTTCGCCGTTGGCCCAGCCCTGGCCGCCCACAGTGACATTGTGGTTGGTGAGCCAGTTGCCGTTATACTCGCGGGAGTCGGTGGCGGAGGTGAGGGTGAGGGAACGCTTGGTGACCTTCATGTAGCCGTCAGCCGCGATGGCGAAGGTCACGGTGAAGTTGCTGTTGTGGTTCTCGAACTTGGCCGGGGTGAGGCCCATGTTGGTCGTGCCGACGTCGGTGCGTTTCGCGCTGGCCGTCTCCCCGCTCTTCAGGCCGAAGTCGGGCGTCGAGCCGCTCACCTTGTACAGCGGGCTGGTGGCTGTGGCCGTGTACCCCGTCACCTCATGCTCCTCACCGTCGTAGGTCTTGGTGTCGTTGTTGCCCGTGATGTTCACCGTCACCGCCAGCGGGTCGATCGTCATGTAGCCGTCCGCCGCAATCTCAAAGGTCACCGTGAAGTTGTCGTTGTGGTTCTCGAACTTGGCCGTGGTGAGGCCCATGTTGGTCGTGCCGACGTCGGTGCGTTTCGCGCTGGCCGTCTCCCCGCTCTTCAGGCCGAAGTCGGGCGTCGAGCCGCTCACCTTGTACAGCGGGCTGGTGGCCGTGGCCGTGTAGCCCGTCACCTCGTGCTCGGTGGCGTCGTAGGTCTTGGTGTCGTTGTTGCCCGTGATGCTCACCGTCACCGCCAGCGGGTCGATCTTCATGTAGCCGTCAGCCGCGATGGCAAAAGTCACGGTGAAGTTGCTGTTGTGGTTCTCGAACTTGGCCGGGGTGAGGCCCATATTGGTCGTGCCGACGTCGGTGCGTTTCGCGCTGGCCGTCTCCCCGCTCTTCAGGCCGAAGTCGGGCGTCGAGCCGTCCACCTTGTACAGCATGCTGGTGGCCGTGGCCGTGTACCCCGTCACCTCATGCTCGGTGGCGTCGTAGGTCTTGGTGTCGTTGTTGCCCGTGATGTTCACCGTCACCGCCAGCGGGTCGATCTTCATGTAGCCGTCAGCCGCGATGGCGAAGGTCACGGTGAAGTTGCCGTTGTGGTTCTCGAACATGTCCGTGGTGAGGCCCATGTCGGTCGTGCCGACGTCGGCGCGTTTCGCGCTGGCCGTCTCCCCGCTCTTCAGGCCGAAGTCGGGCGTGTCGCCACTCACCTTGTAGAGTGCGCTGGTGGCCGTGGCGGTGTAGCCCGTCACTTCATGCTCGGCGGCGTCGTACGTCTTGGTGTCGTTGTTGCCGGTGATGTTCACCGTCACCGCCAGCGGGTCGATCGTCATGTAGCCGTCCGCCGCGATGGCGAAGGTCACGGTGAAGTTGCCGTTGTGGTTCTCGAACATGTCCGTGGTGAGGCCCATGCCGGTCGTGCCGACGTCGGTGCGTTTCGCGCTGGCCGTCTCCCCGCTCTTCAGGCCGAAGTCGGGCGTCGAGCCGTCCACCTTGTACAGCGGGCTGGTGGCCGTGGCGGTGTAGCCCGTCACCTCGTGCTCGGTGGCGTCGTACGTCTTGGTGTCGTTGTTGCCGGTGATGTTCACCGTCACCGCCAGCGGGTCAACCACCACCTTCACGGTCTTTTCCACCGGATCGCAGCCTTGCGTGCTGGTGGCCGTCACCGTCACCTCGTAGGTGCCGGCGGCCGTGGGGGTGCCGCTGAGCGCCAGCGTGCCAGTCCCTTCGGTGCTGGTCATCCAGTCGGGTTTGTTAGTCAAGGAAACCGTGGCGTTCGTGTAAGTGACGTTGACGGTCTCCATGTCTTGTCCATACGTCTTGGTTTGCGTAGGTTTGTCAATGTCCAACGTGGGCACGGGCTTCAGCGTGATCGTGCCCTGCTTGGAGTCTGTGCTGCATTCATACTGGTCGGAGGCCTTGACTGTGTAGGTGCCTTCTTCGGTAGGTGTACCGCTGAGGGTTCGGGGCGTTGTTTCACTGAACGTCAGTCCGGCAGGTAAACCCTGCGCTGTCAGCGTGCCGTTACTGTTGAACACGACGGGGGTGATAGCCTGACCCACACACACAGCCTGCGAGACGTCCCCGCCGGTCGTGCTGATGGTTGCGTCCGTCACAGGGTTCACCGTGATCGTGACCGTCTGCTCCACATTGTTGCCCGTGCAGGTCGCGCCTTCGCCGTCCACTTGGTTGGAAGCGGCCTTGACCTTGAAAGAATAGGTAGCCTGTGTCGTACCCGTGTTTTGGGGCATGCCGGAAAAGGTGATCGTGCCGGTGCCCGCGGCAGGAGCGGCGGGGGTCATCGTCACACCGGCGGGCAGACTGCCTTCCGTGGTGATAGTGGCGTTGGCATAGTTGAACACGATGTTATCCATAGTCGTGTTATGACAGATGGTGATTTCAGGGTTGTCCGTGCCAACAGAAGGTGTCAACGTCGGGTTGGGCAGGACGGTGATGGTGAAAGAACAGGTGTCGCCGAGGTGACATTCGGCATCAAGATTAACCATATAATCAACTGTGTATGGACTGTTATTTGAATTATACTGGTTATTTGTATGGGCGTTGTTTCGAATCTGTCTATCGGGGCGTAAGATATTCGCCTCCGTGTTAAGATAAGGTTTTGGGAAGTGCTCCCCTGGCAAAAGGTATGCATAATCCTCACCAGGTTCACAACACACAATAATGTCGTTCGGGCAGTTCTGCCATCTCACTCTCGCCGGCGAGAAAACCGTCACCGTGGTCTCCGCCACGCAGTTGTTGGCGTCCTTGACCTTCACCGTGTAGTCGCCCGTGACCGTCTCCCAGTCGGGATGGTTCGGATCCGTGCCGGAGGTATTGACCGCAGGAACAGGCATGCCGCTGAATACACCATCGTTGTTGGACGTCGTCCAGTCATCAACGGTGTAGGAACAACCAGCCGTGCCGCCAGCAGCCACCACCGTGAAGGCACCGTTGCTGCCGCCGAAGCAGGTCACGTCCGTGTGCGCGGTCGTGGTCTCCGCCAACGTCACCTTGGTGACGTGCACTTGCGAGGTGCAGACCGCCGTGCAGATTCCGTCATTGTAGTTGATGACGAACGGTTTGTCCGTTGTCGCGCTCACCTCCGGAACCGTCACCGTTGCGGTGACATTCTGCGTGGCAGCAGCCGTGGTGGAGGTCTTTTGTTCGCCCGCGTTGAACGTCCAGGTCAGCGTGTTGTTGCCTGCCTGCGCGTTGGTCACCGTGGCGCTCAGCGTCAACGGCTCGCCCTGGTTCTCGGCACAAGCCTGAACCACCGGGGCTGTGATGCCGACGGCAGGACGCACCGTGATGGTGTAACTGAACGATTCACAGGAATACACTACCCCACCACGAGTACACTTGGGCGTGACCGCGACCGTGGCCGTCTTAACCGTGTTGCCGGTGTTGGAAGCTGTGAACGAAGGAATATTGCCCGTGCCAGAGGTCACCGACATGCCGATGGCATCACCACCCGTGGCCGACCATTCGTAGCTCATTCCTGTCTCGGAACCGAAATCAACGGCTGCCACTGAAGCACCGTTACACACCAAGACATCAGCCGGTTTAATCGTCTGGTAACCCGGCGTGACATTGAAAACGACATTGCTGAAGTTGTTGTTCGTGTTCACGAAGTCCGCCGCACTCAGCGCCATCATCGTGGTGCCGACATTTGTACGGTTGGCCGTGGCCACCGCTGCATCCTGTGCGGGCTTCGTGAAATCAGTCGCCGTGTACAATGAATTGCTGATGCTGTTGATCGTGTAGCCGTTTATACTATGCGCCGTCCCATCATGCACTTTGCTGTCGTGCGCACCCACGATGTTCACCGTCACCACGTCCGTCACCGGCGTGATCTTCAGCCAGCCGTCCTCGACTTCGAACGTTACAATGAAATTCGGGTTGTTGTTCGTGAAATCCGAGGGTGTCAGACCCATCATGTACTTGCCGTCATTTTCCGTCTTGACATTCGTGCCGGATGCCGTCACAGATGCCTGTGCAGGAGCAGTGAAGTCGCTGATCGACAATCCCGCGGGAAGCGTGCCGAAATCATAACCGCTTACACTCTGAAGCGTACCGTTGTAAGTCACCATGCTGGTGTGGCCTGTCACCGTAACTGTCACGTTGGGACGGGCTTTGATCGTTAATTTGCCGGGGACAAATGTCACACAATAGTTGCCCTGTGTGGTATTCCCTGACACGGTGATGGTGTGGTCGCCCACAGTTTCGCCCACCGTTGTACCGACATCCGCACGCGCCACCGAGTACGTGATGGGGTCATTGTTGAGTGTACCACTCACCGTAGCCGTCAATTCGGGATCCGGATCGTTATAGTACTTCTCTTTGTTGACGGCCGTCACTGTCACCGGTTTGCAGGTGATCGTGAACGTCCCCCCCTGCACCGTGATGTTATAGTTCGGGTTGCTGGCAGCGTTTGCTGTCACTGTGAGGGTGTGGGGACCGACATTTTCGCCCGCCGTCGTGCCGGCATCCGGACGTGTCACTGTATAGACCGGATTCACACCGTTCGCCGGCTTGCCCGTCACCGTGGCGGTGAAACTGCTGGGGTCAGCCGTGCCATAAACCTTCGAGGCATCGTTGGCCTTGATGATGATGGAAGCCTTGTCAATTGTCAGCGTACCGGCATTATAGGTGAAACTGTAGTTGCTGGTATTGCCACCGACAGCCGCCGCGCTCGGCACAATCTTGCCGTTGTACGTGCCCGCGTTCGTCTCCCGACCGTTCAGCTTGATGCTCGTCAATGAGTGGCCTGACACCAGACCGCTTACCTCCACCTTGCTGGCAATGTTGCTGGTGTAGGTCGCATTGTTCTCGCCCTGCGCCTGACCGGTGTAGGTATAGGTCTGCGGCTTCGCGGTTATAGTCACTGCCTTGGGGTTGATCTTCAGCTGGCCGGCAGTATAGGTGATGTTATAGTTGCCGGCTCCGCCGCTGATGGCGGCCGCACTCGGCACGATCTTGCTGCTATACGTGTCCGCGTTCGTCTCACGACCGTTCAGCGTAATGCTCGTCAATGCATCGCTGCCCACCAGACCGCTTACCGTCACCTTGCTGCTGATGTTGCTGGTGTACGTCTGGTTGTTTTCGCCCTGCGCCGAACCATTGTACGTGTATTCCTGCGCTTTGGCCGTGATGGTCAAACTCTTTTGGTTAATCGTCAGCTTGCCCTTCGATTTCGTGGTGAGATTATAGTTGGCCGTCACATCCGTGCTGCCGCTCATCACCTTGAAATTGGTGCCATACGAACCGTTGTCGTAGGGCGTAGTGGATGCGTTCGTGCCCTTAGCTGGGGTATAGGAAATGGAGCCCGTGTGACCGGTCAACAGGCCGCTGAACGAGAGTTCCGTGTTACCCGACTGCTCGCTGCCGTTGTACGTCTTGGTCGCGTCCGCCACGGAAACCGTGACCGTACGTTTGTTTACCGTAATAGAAATCGGCTGTCCCGTAGATGTGCAGGTTACCCCCCCAGACGTATAACTGGCGGACACCGAGTAACTGTACGGGGTCGTGCTGGCTGCAGGGGGCGTTCCGATAATCGTGCTATTGCTATAACTCAACCAGTTTGGCAAGCCGCTGATGGTGGCGCCAGAAGGAGACTTGGTAACCGTAATGGGCGTGATGGCCTCCCCATAAGTCTTGGTCTGCGTGGCATTGGTCAGCGTTAGCGTGACTTCCGGCAGCACCGTGAGGGTATAGCTGCCCGCAGATGCTGCATTAGTATTGTTTGTTACGTCGCCCACATTGCGGGTAAAGACGTAGGTGCCTGGATGGGTTTTATAATCATTGATGTTCGGTTGATAAGTCGAAAATATGGCACCGTTTATCGGCTCGCGTGCACCGCCATCCTTCGAGTAAAACCATTGGTAGGCGAAATTGCCGCTACCACCCGACGGAGCAACAGATTGTGTGATGTTCGGTAGTGTGGTTGTTCCATCATTGTAACAGATCGTATTGCTTGTGGGATTGGCAGCAATAGTTCCGGGATCGAAAGCAGGTAGAACAGTTATAACATGTTTTACATAACTGGTTGAACCCCAACCACCATCAATACGATCGGAATAGTAAATGTATGTTCCTGGTGTATCAAAAGAAACATCTTTTGTATTTCCTTCTGAAGAAGATTTACTTGTAAGGGCAATATAGTCTATAGCCATGTGCACCGTGTACTTGTTAATTGGATCCAATCTCCAGCCTGTAATATTAGCCGTACTCCAATCAGTATGACTCGAAGCATCCACTGTTTTCTCATGCCATGACTGATCTTTATGCAATGTAAAGCTAACACTCTGTCCTCCGTATGCAGTGTCACCATGAGTTCCATTCGTGAAGAATATTTCCATTGTTAGATCACCACTATTGGCTTGGTCAGCTGTGGAATTCACCCTATATCGAACCTTGAAATACTTATAATGAGTTTGGTCAAAATGGCCCAAATTATACATCCATATTTGCGGATCACCGTTTGCATTATAGGGTGAACCATTATGATAGCCCACATAAGTTTGATTATACATATTATGAACAATCAAAGAATTTGGATAGGAGCTTTCTTGAGCCCCAACCGCGGTAAACTTAACGGTATAGTCGGTAGTGAAACTGGGATCAAGAGTATTCCCACTAACATATTGGCTGAAATCCTCAGAGTATGCCACTGGTGGATAATTTTGCTGCCAAAAGATACCACCATCACCAGAAGCGCCCCCATCTGTTAGGGTTACAGTTTGTCCGATTTGTGCTGTATAATTTTTCACCGTCTGTCCCCAGCTCTTCCCCACTCCGAGTGTCATCACCAGGGCGAGGAGGAGTGCGCAGGAGAAGCGTGCGGAGCGGGTGCGGGGCCGCGAGGGGGCCGCCTGCCGTCCGTTTGTTCCCATTCTGTTTTCCGTTTCTGCAAAAGTAGATTTTTGGTCCATATTGTGTATTTTTTACTATTTTCAATAAAAATTATACCTTACTATAAAGGGGGCAAAAATACAAAAAAATTGTTTATTTCGCCCCCTTTTTTTTAACTTTTTATCAACGCACCCCGCCACCGTCATTCCGCAAGGCGCTTGCGCCTTGCGGAACCTCATCCTCGCAAGTGTGTTTGCTTGCGCCTTGCGGAATGACGGCACGCTTTCTCGATAAAACCTCATTGATAAAATTAACTATTCAAAATCGAATTGTTAAATTAAATATTGCAACCTACTGATTCACAACCAACAAAAAATTTCGCAAAATCCTTGACAGAAGCGGTTTTATGTTGTATCTTTGCGGTAAAAAAAACATGAAATCAGGATTCACATACATCATGACAAACAAACGGCACACCGTGCTGTACACCGGTTGCACCTCTGACATCGTCAAACGAGTCACACAACATAAGAACCATTATTTCAAGGGTTCCTTTTCCGACAAATACAACTGCGAATACTGCGTGTATTTTGAAGAATTCCCTTACATCACCAGTGCCATCAAGCGCGAAAAGCAAATAAAGAACATGTCCAGGAACAAGAAGATTGCTCTTATCAACGAGCGTAATCCGGAATGGAAAGAATTGGTTACGGAACACGGCTTTTGCGAAAAGCCTGCGCTATGGGCGGAGCTAACAAAACAAACTATGGCTGAAATAATCGCTGCCACCGCAGGAGAGTGATCGCTTCGCCGCTATAAACGAGCCTCACTTGCGAGACTGAGATTCCGCGAAACGCGATTATTATCACTTGCGAGGACGAGGTTCCGCGAAACGCTATCGCGTTTCGCGGAATGACGGACTCGCAAGTGAATAACTAAAAAACAACTCCCGGTGTCTTTCGACATCGGGAGTTGTTATAAGGGATAATCGTCAATCGACTTCCCGCTTCGCCGCACGACGCGGGAAGGGGACGTGCAGTCGATTAGTCGTTGTTACGGATGCAGCGCACGGAACGTCCGATCAGATAGTCTCTGTAGTTTACGTCACGAGCAATACCTGCCTTGTCAAATGTGATATCGTAGTTATAGGCAGCTCCTGAATCCGGATAATCCGGGTGTTTAAAGCGGGTGCTGCTCCAGAAGAACGCCCAAATGCCAGCGTATGCAAACTGGTCGGCATCGTAATGGGTGCCATCCACATCGTGCGCGACGTCAAGGAAACAGCCGGCGGGACGGACGCTGAAGTTGGTAGCATTACGGCCCATGGCGGAATAGTCACCGGGAGTGCCAGACACGTTGGATTGTTTCCACTCGCAGCCCGTCACCAACTGGATAGCGGAATTGCCCACGAAAATGTGCTCCGTCTCGCTGTGCTGACCGTAGAAGCCGGCGGAGCGCTCCAAGGTCTGCCACTCGGCAGTGTCGGGCAGGTGCCAGCCGTCAGGACAGATACCCTGGACATTGCTCAGACCGAAACCAGGATTGGCATTGTCCATAGCCGTGTACCAGTTATACATCAAGCCATAGCGATCTGTATGTTGTTCGAAAGTGAGGTTGCCATCGCAGGGGCCTTTGCTGTAAATGTTGCCGTTGGTGGCGTAGTAGATATCTGCCCTTTGGCCTTCCGAAACGCTATAGGCGGGACTCAAAGCACGACCGTCTGCAAAGTGCTTCACGCGGAGGTTCTCTTTCATCCAGCATTGGTTGCCGATTTGCACCACATGATAGACGTTGCCGTCAACGTCGCTGACGGTTTCCAGACCGGAACCGTTACCCGTTTCATTGCTACGGTACGAGGTGACACCCGTACAGGTCGTGGGGGCCTCGCTGGAGGCGGACCAAGTCTTAAGGGTGATCTTCAAGACACTGTCGCATCCCTGCGCTGTTGTCAAAGTACGCGTTCTTGTGATTCTGTCTTCCTGTCCGCTTGCCAGATCTGCTGCGGTCCAAGTCTCATTCCATCCGTCCTTGTTATAGGTATAGGGCAGCTGGCAGTCGCAGATCTCCAGCGTGTTTTCGGTCAAATAGGGTCCCATCACAACGACCTGGGTACTGACGCTGCCGTCCTTGGTGGTGCCGTCAGCGGTGACTTCGCACTTGATGACCGCAGTGCCTTCGTCAGCGCTGGTGTAAGACTTGGTATAGGTGGCGGACTGTGCACCGTTAACGGCGGTGCCGTTCACATACCATTGGTAGGTGGCAGTAGCAATCGCGGGGTCAAGCACGGCCGTATAAGTGGCGGAAACAGGTGCATCGCTGCTCGCGCAGATGGAGACCTTATCGGGACCGTTCACATTTACGTTGAAGCTGGTAGCCGGAATGTCCGAAACGGTCTTCCGGATACAACGCACGCTCAGCTTGCTGTCCTGGGGCAAAACCTTATGGATGAACTCGCTGCAATAGTACTCGTCAACGTAAGCCAGGGCCATGCCTGCGGTGTATGCATCGGGATTGAGCAAAGACTCGCTGGTCCAGAAATAGGCGGCGCTCTTTAGCTCCTCGTAACGTGCGGTTGCACTGTTGTAGAAGCCACCGCCGCGTTCGTCGAAGCCCGTGGTGTTTTCGCCCACGTAGCTCGGAAGCCAATATTGCGTACTGGTGGAACGGATACCCTTCACACCCAACGCTGTGGTTTGCAGCGTGTTGAAGTCATCAGCGGTGGGAATACCCCAACCGTCAGGACAGACACCCTGCACATAGCTGCCGAGACACGGATCAGTCTCGACCGTGCCGTTGGTGGACAACGCGGCGGTCCAGTCATAGAGGTAACCGAATTTCGTCATGTTCGCATCTTCACCCTTATAGGCCACGCCACCGTTGGCGCGGAGATTCTCGACGAACCAGCACTGGCCGTTGATCTGCACAAGCGGATAGGTGTAGCCCTCGTATTCCAAAGTGGCGGGACAAGGCAGCGGGTCAACTGTGAGCGTGCCCGTCTTCTTGGTGATCGTGTAACAATCCGTCACATCCTCGTTGTCGCTCGTATGGGTGATCTTCACGTCAGTCACTTTGTTCTCACTGCTGCCGGGACAGAGCTGCTCACCCACCACCGTGACTTCCGCCTCATCAGTGGATGCCAAAGAAGTGCCGTTCGTGTATGTCCAGCCAGAATTCGTCAGCGGGGTGGCGTCATACGGCTTGGAGGCGCTGTTGGCGGTGATCTCCAACGGACGCGAAGTGATGGTGAGTATCACGTTGAATTGCACGTTGTATTTCGACGTCACGCTGGCCGGAGCGAAGGCGCTCGGAACAGCCACGCCGTCAGCCATCATCCGTTCAAAGGAGCCGGCATTGCAGACGTAGGTGCCCACTTTGTAACCGTCGGTCGTGATGACACCGGCGGTGAAGGCGTCACCGGATTCAAGTCCGGTAAACGTAAGTTTGTCGTAGCTCAGGGTCAGCGGAGTGCCGTCATACACTTTGGTGTTCGCGGCTTCCGTTCCCGTGTAGGTGACGGTAAGATTCTTCTTGCCCACATTGATGGTGATCGGGGTCGTGGCCGTGCAGTCTTCGACCGTAGCCGTGGCCGTGATGGTGTAGCTACCCACATTGGTCGGTTTGCCGGAAATCGCGGATGAGGCGTAGGTCAAGCCGTCAGGAAGGGTGGTCGTTGTGACC
>Ga0310697_10003224_pt1 | contig 16620 bp, 9 predicted proteins | sample 172DNAGHGlowgp2_FD_203883 | JGI IMG/M metagenome (GOLD analysis project Ga0310697, IMG submission 203883) | Sheep rumen microbial communities from Palmerston North, Manawatu-Wanganui, New Zealand - 1728 DNA GHGlow gp2 (v2) (version 2) | ecosystem: Host-associated > Mammals > Digestive system >... | reverse complement strand
GGCCGGGCCCGGGACTTTTCCGAAGGGAAGTCGTAGAGGGCGAAAAGGCCGCAGGGGGTTCGGGGGAAGCTCTGCTGCCCCCGTATGATAAGCCGCCCCGACGAGCTCGGCGCAGCGCGATCTGGCGCATTCTAGGAATTCCGTCAGTAAATCGGCTGATTTGCTGACGGAATGGGTGTTCGAAAGTGATTTGGTCAGTAAAATGGCCGATTTACTAACGGAATGGGGTTCCGAAAGTGATTTGGTCAGTAAAATGGCCGATTTACTAACGGAATGGGGTTCCGAAAGTGATTTGGTTAGTAAAATGGCCTATTTACTGACGGATAAGGGCGTCAGGCGTGCAAGGTGTGATTTTATGCCGCACACCATGAACGCTCTGAATGGGCAGAGGGTATTGAGAGGCAGATTGGCTGTGCAAGGTGGTAAACACGAAAGCACACCTTGCACAAAAGCGGTGGATTAGGGGGCGCTACCATGACTCGTGCGCAATCATATTTCGGGTTCGGGAGTGCTACCATCACTCCTACGCGATTAGCAAGTTGCGGGCTGGAGTGTCCGCGGGGCTCGGTGGTTTCGTCGGTTTTCGGCAGTTACCAGATCGGCCTGACGAGTGCGACGGGCTCGCCAAGATCGATCGGGCAAGCGGGAGCGAGCGGTCTACTAAGGTAACTGCCGAAAACCTCCGCTCCCGCCGACCGGAATTCCTTGCCCGGGCACGAGGCCCTCGCGCCACTCGCGCGGGGCCGGGAGAGGGGTGCGAAGGGCGTGCCACACGCGAAGTTTCGCTTCGCTCAACGGGGGGCGGGTACGGAAGTTATACATTTTTGCGAAGGGGGGCAAAGGTCGCGGCAAGCCGCGAGGAGCCGAAGATAGCAGCAACCCGGGCGGGAACAAGGCGCGAAGGGGCAAAGGTCGCAGCAGCCCGAGCGTGAGCAAGCCGCGAGGGGCCGAAGATAGCGGCAACCCGGGCGGGAGCAAGGCGCGAGGGAGCGGGAGCAGGGAGGCTACTTCTTAAGGTACGGATTGTACTTGTCGAAGGGGGTGTAGGACATCCAGTCGATCTCGAGCTCGTAGGGGTAGAGGGGCTTTTCGATGGAGGCGGGATTGGTTTCGACAGGCCAGTTGTTTGTGTGCCAGAAGTTGAGGCGATACTTGCTCTTCAGGCAAGGCACACCGGTCTTTGAGGGCTGGTCGGGGAAGACCACTTTGCCCTTGTAATCCCACAGGACGATACGTTTTCCGGTTTCGGGGTGTTCCATCCACCACACGAGGCGGTCGGGGTACCAGTCCCAGCCGTAGACATAGAAGCGGGCAGAGGCATCGTAGTCCTCGATTGGAGCAATACGCGAAGGCCTGTTCTGACGGCCCTTGAACGACGTGTTGGGCACACGGGTTACCGTGCCGTCGGGATGGCGGACTTCGCTGCGCCAGATAGTCTCGAGTATCTCTCCGGTTGCAAGGTTGATGATGCGGCCTACGCGGTTGTGGGCTCCCCTCTTGCCTGTCCATGTGCCCACATAGATGATGCGCGGGTCGGCGATGAGCCATTCGATGTCGATCTCGCTCTGGCCGAACTCACGGTCGATGTTGTAGGTGAAATACCCCACCACCGCGCCCACGTTGGGCTGGACATCACGCACATCGGGCACCTTTATGCGCGCACTGTACGAGCCATAGAAAGTATAGTCCTTGGAGATGATCTCCGGTCCGCGGCCTGCGCCGGCAGGATCGGCGGGATCGATCCGGTAGAGCATTACTTCCGTGCCGGGTTCGCTAAGGGATGAGAAACCAGAAAAGTAACGGAAATCTTCGCCGGAAGGGCGATAATTGTAGTTGAAGTACTCCGATGCGGGGCCGGAAAAATCTTCGGTAAATGCTCCGTGGAACACGGGTGCCTGCTGGGCATAAGCCAATGTGCCGAGCAGAAGCGCCGCGAGGGCGAGTATTTGTCTTTTCATCAGTCTTTCTGGTATGTTACCCAATCCACCTCGGCCTCGTAGGGATAGAGGGCTGCGGGAGAGGTGTGGAAGAAACGAATGACAGGGCGAAGGGGCCCGGAAGGCAGGCCTTCGGTAAACTCGGCGAGCACCGTCTTTTCGGCGGAGGCGGAAGCCTTGACCCAGACGCTGACAGAGCCGGCCCCAAGGTCGATCCCGTAGATATAGAACTTCGACGAGGACTTGAATCCCGACAACGATGGGGTCAGAGTCTGCTCGTTTTCGCTAATACTGACCGTGACTTTTGAGCTCTGGGCAAGAGGCAGGCTCAGCTTCACGGCGTCGGTCCCGTCCGGAGCACATAGGGCGAGCTCAAAAGCAGCAGCGAGTTTGGGCTGTACCGAGGAAATATCGGGGATGCGCACCCGCGCGCTGACGGAGCCCTCCTCGAAAAAACCTTGGGCAGAGGCAAGCGCTCCGACGCCGGAAGGATCAGCAGGATTGAGTCTCAGCATCAGGACAGTCTTGCCTGACTCGCTCAGCGAAGGGAATCCGCTGAAATAGCGGTAGTCGGGCTTAAGGGGGTCGCGTGAAAACACAAGCTTGTCGGTAGAGAGCGCATCGAACTCTTCGGTGAAAGGGTCCAGCAGCGTTACCTCGACCGGGGTCGGCGGAGCGGGCGGCTGCGGAACATCGGTCGTGTCGACCGGGCCGGGAGGAGTCGCGCCGGTGTCTGCAGGATTGGTATGGACAGGGCCCCTGTATGTATAAGGGTCCTTGCCTCCGCAGGCGGACAGCAGCAGCGATGATGCAATCAACAAGATTATGGTCTTACCTGTCCTCATAGATATCAATAGTTGTTTTTCTGCCTCCACTCGATATTGAGCGCATCGTAGGGCTCGTACTTCATCCAGTCAACCTCGAGCATGTAAGGATACTTGGGAGCTTCCTTGGAGCGGGGATTGGTGTCGACAGCCCAGTCGTTGGTATGCCAGAAGTTGAGCAGATAGGTGGTCGGGGGCTGGGGGATACCGGAGAAATTGGGGGTAGTCCCCTGGTAGTCCCACAGGACGATCTTCTCGCCCGTATCGGGGTGCTCGATCCACCAGGTGAGCCTGTCGGGATACCAGTCGAAACCGTAGACATAGAACTGCTTGGAGGCATCGTAGCCGCTGATGGCAGGGATGGTGCGCGGCGAGAGCGCAGCATCGTCGTCGGCGCTGAAGTCGTGGTTGCGGTTGCCGTCGTGGTAGGAACGGTAGTTGGTATAGAGGATCTGACCCTTCGCAAGGTTGACAGTCCTTCCTACCCGCTGAAGGTTATTGACGTTGTTGGGGTCGGAGGTCCATGTGCCGATATAGATAAGAGTAGGGTCTGCGATGAGCCACTCGAAGTCTATCTCACTGAGGCCGAAACCGCGGGTAAACCGGTAGGTGAAATAACCGACCACGACGCCGACATTGGGCTGCGCTGCCTTCACGTCAGGGACCCGGATGCGGGCTGAATAGGTGCCGAAATGAGTCAGCTTGGGAGTCGAGATCTCAGGGCCGCGGCCTGCTCCGGCAGGATCGGAGGGGTTGATGCGCATAAGCATCACGTCGGAATTCTCTTCACACAGGGAATGTACTCCGCTGAAGTAGCGCAGAGCGCTGCCGTTGGTGCCGAAATTTGCAGGCTTGGAGCCGCTGAAATTCTCTGTGAATGACTTCATGAAACGGCTGTCGGAGTCCTGAGCGTAAACCCAGAGGGCCGCCAGGCACAGCGCGACAATAATGATGGTCGGTTTTCTCATCGTACAAATGTAATAATAAATAGGGATACAGGGCAGGGTCAGCCGCCCTGTACCAAAAAGACTAAAGGACGATCTGTGCGCTCACTTCGTCGATGAAGTAAGGCTTGCCGAAGTAGGTGAAACTCCATACATTGCGGACCTCGAACATTATGTAGTATGTTCCGTCGGCAGGAGCGGTAAAGCATACGCCTGTACCTTCTCCGAGTGCATCGACCGGTGATGAGAATCCCCAGTCGTCACCCTGAGAGTAACCCTCGCTACCGGTAAGGTCTCCGTCATACGGGGGAACAGGTGTGCCTGGGGTTTCATCGCCCTGTGACCACCAGTTGAAGAACTGAACGAAGATATTGTCATCAGTTGCGGTCGGATGTTCATCCTCTTTATTTGCTTTGGGGCCGATGCACAGCCAGAAGAGACCGTTGTCGTTGGTGTCGGCTCCCCACTTCAGCTGTGCGGAAAGACGGATGATTTCACCTTCTTTAAGGTCGACGCCCTGATAAACGGTGATGTTGTCGGCCCAGTCGTGGAACTGGTTTTCTCCGCCAAGACGCAGGCATCCGCCCTTGCCGCCCTTTGGACCGTCCTCGGTATAGCCGAAGGTGGTGGTAAATGAAGGCAGACCTTCGGTTCCGCTATATCCATCATCCATAGTGGAGGCATCTGCGCTGCGAACGCCCCAATACTGAGCGTCATCCTCTTCCATCGAGCCGCCCTTGAGAAGTTCGGTAAGCGGAACAACCTCTACGGTTGCAGTATAGGTGTCGCTCTCCTCGCCTCCGGTAACGGTGGCCTTGACGGTGTATGTGCCGTACTCGGCAAAAGTATGGGACATCTTGAACTCAGAGCCCTTCTCGCCGTCACCGAAATCCCATGCGATGGAGCTGCCGCCCTGGGAAGCGGAAGCATCGAAAGCTACGGTACGGCCGAAATTACCCTCGCGGTAAGCCTGAGCGGTAGCCGAGAAGAAAGCCTTCACCGAGCCGGATCCGCCTTCGAGGGTGATGGAAGCCTCTTTGGTGTCCCTCTCACCGTCGGCGTTGGCTACGGTAAGGGTAACAGTGTAAGAACCGCCTGCGAGATACTCGTGGGTAGGGGAAGCGGTCTTTGCGGACTCGCCATCGCCGAAATCCCACTTGTACGAAGTTGCATTCTCGGACTTGTCGGTGAAGGTGACCGTCAGGCCGTCGATTGCATACTCAAAGTCTGCCTTGGGGGTGCCTCCGGTAGGGGTAGGGTCGTCTCCGCCGGCATTGGGATCTGTGCATGCAACCATCATGATGGAAGCAAATGCAAGAAGTGAAAATAATTTTTTCATAAAAACAATGATTGATTGGTGTTGTTATTCTATAGGGAAAAGTGTGCGGATTTCGCTTTCGGGCTTGTCGGCTCCGACGGTATCCCAGTGGGAGCTGTTGAGGTCGAGAACGATTACGACACTAGTGTTTTTCTCCGCGAGCTCATACTCGGTGGGCTCGGAAATCTCCAGCCCGAGGACGAGCAGTTTGTATCTGTCGGTGACCCAGAGCGAACTCTTCTGCAGGGCGAGAGCCTTCATGTCCACATCGACCGTGCAGGTACCGCCGTTGGTCCCTGCCTCAACCTCTATCGTGGAAGGGATAGTGCAGAGGCTGGTCGGAAGAGCCTGGGCAGGAGTACCTTTCTCGGAGTACTCGCCAAGCTTGCTGTCGGTCTCGCTCTGGCTGAAGGCAAGGCTCACGCTGAAGGCCTTCTGCTCGGCAAGATATCCAGAGCGGATCACTCCAAGCACGATGCTGAGCTTGCCCGAAGCCTTGTCGTAGCTGCAGGTGTAGACGGAGTTCTGGTAAAACGGTCCAAGCGGAATAGGATAGGTATTGTCAAGCCCCGTCACGGTAGCCTGAGGGATGTAAACCTTGGCAAAGCCGTAGTCGCGGGTGGCGTCGTCGGGGCTGCATGCGGCAAAACTCAGAGCCGCGGCGAGCATTATCAAAATACGGTTCTTTTTCATGGCGCTCTTCTAATTGTAGAAAGGATTCTGGGTAAGGGTGCCGCCTGCATTGGCTATCTCCTTGCGGGAGAACGGCAGGTAGTAGTTCTTCTCTTCGAAGACCCTTGTACCCACATACTTATAGGTGTACTGGTAGCCGCCGAGGCTGTTCTTGGTCACAACCACGCCCTTGACCGAACGGTTGAGCACGGTCTCGGCGTCTTCCCAGCGGAGAAGATCCCAGTAGCGGTGGTCTTCGAAGGCAAGTTCGACCTGCCTTTCGTTCTTGACCGCCTTGCGGAAATCGGCCTTGGAAGATGCGGTTACCGCCGGCAGAAGGGTGCTGGCGCTGTTGCGCACCTCGGTAAGGGCGTCGCGTGCGGTCATACCGTAGCCGGCGGGGTCGGCATCGGGGCCGTAGGCCTCGTTCATGGCCTCGGCGTAGTTCAGAAGCACCTCCGCATAGCGGTACAGCGGCCAGATATGGTCAGTGCTGCCGCCCTCGACGAGGTTGAGGTTGGGAGCGAGGAACTTCTTGAGGTAGTATCCGGTCTTGGATGCGCCGTTGACCCGCTGGTCGTAGGCGGCTCCGGCCGATTCGTCGATGATGTTGCCGTTCCAGACGCTGCCGTTGTAGACTATAGTCGCATAGAAGCGGGGATCTCTGTTGATATAGGGGTCGGGGGCCTCGGGGCCGACATAGCCGTAGGCATCGACCAGGTTCTGCGTAGGACATACGCCGCTGGAGCCTCCGCGCGTGCCGACCGGGTAGTTGGCCTGTTCTGGAGCGCTTCCGGCTGCGCGTCGGATAAGGAAGATCGACTCGACATCGTTAGCGGCGTTGTTCTTAAGGAAATAATCGCCGTAGTTGCGGTTGGCGGGCATGTGCCATGAGGGTTTCGTGCGCGCGCCGGTGCCGAAGCCGAAGCCCTTGTTGAAGATGTCCTGGCGGACCTTGATCACGTCGTATGCGGCCTTGGCAGCATCTTTCCACTTCTGCACATCACCGTCGGGGTTATTTCGGGGGCTGGCGGCATAGAGCAGCACGCGGGCCTTGATGGCAAGGGCCGTAGTCTTGTCGAAACGGCCGATCTCGTCGCGGAAGTTCCAGTTGTTAACGTCGGCGATGGCATTGTCGGGTGTCTCGTCGAGTCCCACCCTCCAGTCGAGGTTGACCTTGTCGGCATTCTCGTCGATGAGGCTGACTATGTGGTCCACGACCTCGTCGTAGGTAGCCTGGCGGACGAGACCGTCGCTTTCGCCTACAATGGGCACTGCGCCGTACATCTTCAGAAGCTCACCGTAGTAGTAGGCCTCCGCAACTGCGGCTTCGGCCCTGAGCCATCCGAGGTTGATAAGGTCGCGCTTGTAGGCCTTGGGCTTTTCGGTACTGTAGACCGTGCCGTCGGGGTTGTAGACCGTGCTGGTGTCGCGGTTCAGGGCGAGGAACTTCTCGCCTTCCTTGGCATAGTCGAGGAAGAAACGCGCGGCGCGGATACCTTCGTAGCAGTTGTTGTAGAGGTAGCCGATGGGGTTGACATCCGGGGAGATGAGTCCGCGGGTGAAGTACGACACGTCGGAGACGGGCGCCGCCTGCTCCGCTTCGTCGGAAGCGGTTGCGAAGAGGTTGCCGTCGATCACGTTGAAGCCGTACTGCATCGGGGTGTAGAAGGCATACGCGAAACTGTTAAGCGTGCTCGGACGGGTCTGGAGCCTGTCTTCGGTGTCGAACACGTCCATGCGCGTATCGAGAAAATCCGAGCATGAGACGGCGCAAAGCGCTGAAAGTGTGAGAATGATTATTCCGTGTTTCATATCGCTGCCTTTTTAGAATGTGAGCTGTACTCCGGCACAGATGCTCCGCGCGGCCGGGTAGCCGTAGGAGACCGCTTCGGGGTCCATCTTGTATTTGCTGAGAACGGAACTGAGAGTAAGGAGATTGCTTCCCGACAGGTAGACGCGCAGAGCGTCGACCCCGCGCATCGGGATCGTGTATCCCAACTCGAGGTTCTTGAGCCTCAGGAAGTTGTTGTTCTTGACCCAGAACGAACTTGCCCTGTAGTTGTGGTCGTTCTGCTTGGTGGTGAGCCTGGGGAAGGTCGCTCTCTTACGGGTGTCCAGACCAGCCTCAGGGTAGTAGGCCCATGCACCTTCGGCCCACTCGAATGCGGTGGAGTAGCCGATGAAGGGCTTCCATTCGGAGTAGTCGAGCAGATTGACGGTTGAGCCGAACGAGGAAGTGAAGAGGATATTCAGATCGAAGTTCTTCCACTTGAGCTCGCCTCCGAAGTCGACGGTAAGCATCGGGTAGGAAGGATTGCCCAGCCAGACCACGTCGGTCTCGTCGATGTAGCCGTCGCCGTCCTGGTCTTTGTACTTGAGGTCGCCAGGCTGAACGCTTCCGAAGAGCGGAACCGGCAGGCCTTCTGCGACTGCGCCGTCGAGGTCGAAGTCCTTGAGCTCGTAGAACCCTATGCACTCAAGACCCATGCGCGAGCCGTAAGGATGGCCTGTAGCGGCGTTGTAGGGGAACTTCGCTCCGACTTCGCCCATCTCGAGGATGGTGTTCCTCGCAAAAAGGATATTGGCGAAGGCCGAATAGTCGAGCTCTCCCTGGCGGTCGGCCCAGACGAGCGAGAGGTCGACTCCCGCGTTGAGCATCCGGCCGAGGTTGGTGTAGGCCGAATTGAGCCCGTGGTAGTCCAGCAGGGTCCGGTCGAGAGTGAGGATGCCGCTGCGAAGGTCGACGAAGACATCGCCCGTGACGGTGAGCTTGCCGAGCACCTTGGCGTCGGCGCCGATATTGGCCTTGAGACTCTTTTCGGCCGTGACGTCGGGCGTGGCATTGAAGTAAGGACGGATGCCGCTCACCCCACCGCCGAAGTTGGGACCCATGCCGGTGACGAAGCTGCCCGTCCAGGTGTAGTACTGCTCGTAGAGGTAGCGGCCGTCGGTCTGGAAGCCGTCGATGCCCACATAGGCCTCTGTCGAACCGGTGAAGCCGGCGGAGGCCCTGAGTTTCAGGTCATCGGAGACTTTCCAGCCGAGCGAGAGGGTCGGGTAGAAGACATAGCGGTTGCCGGGAGCGTAGGCGTCGGATCCGAAGAAGGAGAAGCCCAGCGCGGCATCGAGACGCTCGTCGTAGCTGTAACGGAGCGAGCCGCTGTAGTTGATATAGCGGTACTTCCAGTTGTAGAACTGGGAGCCGTTGCCGTTGAAGTCTGAGATATGGGCCTGGAGAAGGGCGCCGAGTTTACCCTCGCCGAGGGTGCCGTCCCAGCCGAGGATGGCGTTACCCTGCATCCAGCGCTCCTTTCCCGAAGACCAGTAGCCCTGGGAGCGGAGGTAGGTGGACACGTCCGCCGTCTGGGGCACGCCGCCGATGTAGCGGGCATAGGTGCTGGTCTTGGCCGTGTTGCCGACCGTCCTGGAGTAGAAGGAGAATCCTTCCTGGAGATAGAGGCCGGGGAGGATGAATCCGAGGTCTTCGCGGAACTTGAAGTTGGCCTGCATCACCTTGGTGCGGGATGTGGTCCAGCCGAGGCCGATCAGCGATCCGACCGGGTTGTTGGGGTGGGCCGCCGTACCCGAAAGGTTGATGATGGGGTCGGTAGAGAGCTCGTCGAAGATGGGATAGATGTTGGACGGATAGCTCATCACATCGGCTGCAAGGTCGTAGACGCTGTAGTTGGGACGGGTCCTGTCTTCGAGCCTGCCGCCTATGTCCATGCTGACCGTCAGCACCTTGCCGAACTTCACGTCGAGGTTGGTCCTCACGCCGTACTTGACCATCGACACGTTGTGGGTGCGGTCGGTGTTGCGCACGTTGAGGAAGCCCTGCTGATTGGCGTAATCGAGCACCACATTGTATTTGGCAAGCTGTGAGCCTCCCCTTATCGAGAGGTTGGCATCGCCGTAGGTGGCGGTGTTCTTGAAGACTTCGTCGTACCAGCCGACATCGACTCCGGTGCCGTTCTTGTAGGCGGCGAGGGCGTCGGCGTCGTAGTAGGGATCCCACTCCATGCCGTTGTCGTTGGACCATGCCTGGTTGTAGAGGCGGGCATAGTCGTAGGAGCCCAGAGGCTTTGCCTTATTTACGGGAGTCTGCACTCCGCCGCTGGTCTTGAAGCTGATCTTGGGAGCGCCTTCAGTGCCGCGCTTGGTGGTGATGTAGAGGACGCCGTTGGCGCCGTTCATGCCGTAGAGGGCGAGGTCGGAGGCGTCTTTGAGGACCTGGACCGACTCGATTTCTTCTGCCGACAGATAATTGATGTAGTCGCTCTTTACTTCGAATCCGTCGACATAGATCTTGAGGGTGTTGAGGTCGGCGCTTTCGGCATAAGAGCCGATGCCGCGTATCATCATGCGGGCGCTGCCGCTGCCGGGAACGGCGTCGCGCACCGTTACCGTGAGGCCCGGATACCTACCCGCAAGCGAAGCCGTAAAGTTCGCCTGGTCCTGCGAATATGCACTCGCGCCGAGAAGCAGCGCTGCAATGCCTGTAAGTAAACTTCTGGTTTTCATATCAATATCCGGGGTTCTGGACGATTATGCCCTTGTTGACTTCATCCTGACGGAAAGGCTCCAGGAACCACTTGGGGTGCCAATAACCGGTGTAGGAATAAGCATCCCAGTAGGAGACGAGTCCTTCCATGGTGTTGTTGTTGTCGATGCACAGGTAGGAGATCTCCGTCATGGGGCCGCCGAGTATCTTGGTGCCGATGTCGGGGTGCTTCCAGTGCTTGACGTCGTAGTAGCGCTGGTTCTCCTCGAAGAACTCGAGGGCCTTTTCGCGCACGATCAGTTCGCGGAGCTTTGCCTTGTCGGTCTCCGAGACTGAAGGCAGGCCTGCCCTGTTGCGGATTATGTTGAGGTACCTGCGCGCCTCCGAGGTGTTACCTGTCTCATTGTAGGCTTCCGCAAGACCGAGGTAGTTCTCCGCGAGGCGGAACAGAGGGAATTCGAACCACCTGCGGGCGCCCGCCTGGTAGTAGAACTTGGTCGGGCATCCGACTCCCCTGCCTTCGATCGCACGGGACATCGATGCCGCGATAGCCGGATCGGAAGTAAGGCTGCCCATGTACCAGATGGCGTCGTTCCAGTTGGAGTCGCCGTCGTTCGAGCGGCCGAACTTGCCGGGCACGCAGATGTCCACGCGGAAGCGGGGCTCGATCTTGTCGATGTTGGCGGCAAAGTCGGAGATTGGCCTGGGCGCAGTCTCGTCTGTGGTAGGCCAGTCGATCTCCCCGCCTTCCGTGTCGCGGTAGAGACGGAGGAAATTGGTCAGCAGGCCGCGCTGCGAACGCTCGCCGGCATCGACATAATTGGACCAGTTGTAGCCCTCGGTCATGTTGTTGTAGACCTGCTGGTCAGACTCGATCTTGAAGGCGAGGATGATCTCAGGGCCGTTGAGCTCGGACACGCCCCTGCCGTAGTCGGAGATGGCCGTCTCGAAGTCGTTGCGGTTGCCTTCGCCTGCCGTGAAGATGAGGTGCTTGCCGTGGGCCTTGCCCCAGTCGATCAGGGCGAGGTGGGCGGCGATGGCGTCTTTGTAACGCTGCTCTTCGTAGCCGCCGAGCCAGATGAGATGCTCGTCACCGTCGAACGGGATGCCGAACTCCTGGGTATAGGGCTTGGCGGAGTTGAACAGGGGCCTGGAGGCGAAGGTGAGCACGCGGGCGCGCATCGCCAGCGCTGCTCCCTTCGTAAGGCGGCCCTCCCACTTGTCGCCGCAGCCCGGCTCTATGTCGAGCCAGGTGTCGGGTAGGCGGGATTCGGCCTCTTTGATCATCTCAAGAGTGAAATTCAGGGTCTCGAGGGCAGTCGCACGGGGGAACTCGAGATTGTCGTCCATGTTGTTGGCCTGGCGCACGATCGGCACACCGCCCCAGCGCTGGAACATGCCCATGTAGCGGTATGCGATGAGCCCGTAGGCCTCACCCTTCATGTACTCCTTCATCTCGGCGGTGAGCTCGGAGCATTGGTCGATGTTCTGGATGATGAGCCAGCAGGCGCGGATCACTTCCCAGTTCTCGCCGAAGTTAGCCGGAGAGCCCTGGTACTGGCCTGAAGCGTCGAGGACCGTGGTCGGGCCGTTGACCACGAGGTTGTAGCCGGCGTGCCAGCTGTAGCCGCGGGTCAGCTCGCCCGAAAGCGAAGCGAGGGTGCCGTGATTGATAGCCCAGCCTTCGGGCAGGCCTTCGCGAAGGCCCCTGTGGTAGGCCCTCCAAAGCATTCCCTCGGTATCTTTGCGGTTGGAGAAGACATCTTCTTTGTACACGCTTCCGGTAACTTCGGGCATCTCGAGGAAGAGGTCGCAGGAGCTGACTCCCAGCACCGCTACGAATATCATTGCTATGATACTTTTCTTTTTCATATCCGTATCCTCCTTCTACTACTAAAAACTGATGTTGACACCTGCATTGACCGTCCTTGTGAGCGGGAACACGTAAGAGATGTTACCCTCGGAGCCGCCGAGATTGTCCTTGGTCTCGGGGTCGATTCCGTAGCGGCTCATCTTGTCGAAGAAGGTCATCAGGTTGTTTGCATTGACATAGACGCGCAGCGACGAGATCCCGGCTTTCTGGAGCAGGGGTGAATGCTCGTCGAAGGTGTAGCCGATCTCCACGTTTTTGATGCGGAGATGGTCGGAAGGAAGGGCCCAGAGGTCGCTCTTGGGACCGAAATCGTAGTGGTCCTGGCCGGCGTCGTAGACGGCGCGCGGGTAGGTGATTTCGGCACCGGACGCGGCCTTCTCGGGGGTCCATCTGCCTTCGTACTGCCAGAGGAAGGCGTTACCGGCCCTCTTGAAGAAGGGGCTGGTGATACGCGCGATGTAGTAGGTTCCCATCGAGGTGCCGGAGAGGACGACATTGACATCGAAACCGGCGTAGCTGAAGCCCAGCTTGCCGCCGAAGTTCATCAGCGGACGGTTGGGGTAGCCGATCGGTCCCATGTCCTTGCTGTCGATGATGCCGTCGCCGTTGAGATCGACATACTTGATGTCGCCGAGGGTCACTGCATTGGCGGACTGCGAGAAGTAGGGACGGTTGCCCAGCTCTTCGAGAGTGTCGTAGAAGCCGTCGGTCTTGTAGCCGTAGTACTGGCCGATGCTGTGGCCGGTCTGGTTCATCCAAGGGTAGGGATTGGGAGCCTCGGCCATGTACTCGATAGTGTTCTTGGCATAAGTGAGGTTGCCCTCGATCCAGTAGGTCAGGCGGCCTTTTTCCTTCCAGCCCAGAACGAGCTCGAAGCCTTTGTTGGAGACCCGTCCGACATTGACTGCGGCAGTGTCCCAGGTAGGTACGCCGAAGGTGACGGGGATGACTCCGAGGGTGGTGAGGATGTCGCGCCTTTTCTCGCTGAACCAGTCGCCCGTGAAGTAGAGACGGTCGGAGAGGAACTTGAGCTCGATTCCGGCGCTCATCTTCTCGGATTTCTCCCAGGTGACCTTGGAGTTACCGAGGGCGCCTTCCGCGGATCCGTAGTAGATAGTATTGTACGCGCCCGTGGAGGTTCCGAACTGGTAGTAGTTGCTCTGGAGCGAGCCGGAACTGGTAGTGCTCGTGAAACTGCCGGGGCCCATGTTGATCGAGTAGGTTCCGGGCAGGTAGAGATATCGCTTGCCGCCGATCTGGTCGTTACCCACGAGACCGTAGCTGGCGCGCAGCTTCACGAAGGTCAGAATGTCGTTCTCGGGGAAGAACGGTTCGTTGGAAATGACATAGCCCGCAGATGCCGCCGGGAAGAAGCCGAAGCGCCTGCCCTTGGCGAAGTTCTCGGTGCCGTTGTAGGCAAAATTGAGCTCGAGCATGTAGCGGGTGTCGTAGTCGTAGGTAAGGCGGGCCGAGGAGCCGATAAGGCCGCTCGGGGTGTTGAAACTGTCGTAGGGCATGGTGTATTTGGTCGCCCTGCCGAGGAGCAGACCGCCTATGTTGTGCTTGCCGAAGTTGCCCTGGTAGTTGAGGACGATGTCGGCGTAGAAGTCGCGCATGCCGCCCCATGAGCCGGAGGTATAGCTGTCGGCCCCGACCGTGCCCCCGAAGAACTCGAGGTCGTTAGGGTTGGTCAGCGAGCGCCTGACGGTGTATTGCGGGATGGCAAACGAGCGGATGGCGACCTTGCTGTAGTTCTCCTGGTAACGGACGCTGGCCTGCAGGTCGAGGCCCTTGAGCAGGTAGGAGAGGTCGTGCCTGAGGCGCATGGTCACGTCCACGCGCGTGTTGGTGGTGGTGCCTTCCGAGCGGCTGAGCAGCGCGGGCAGCCAGCCGCCGGTCATCTCATTGTCGGTGCGCTTGTGGAGGCCGTCCTGTACGGAGTTCTGGGGGTAGTCGAAATCGACGATCAGCTTGTCGTCGATGATCATGCTCCTGTTGGTGAAGGGGTTGCCTTCGTAGATAATCTGCATGATGCCGCTGTAGCGGCTGTAGAGCGAACCCGTGCCGGGGCCGGTGGTGGAGCCGAACTGGCCGCTGGTGTTGACCGAAAGCGTGGTGTGCTTGAAGAGGTCCACGTCTATGTTGGCCCTTACGTTGTAGCGCTGGTAGCGCGAGCCGGTCTGCACGCCGAAGTAGTTGGCGTTCTGCATGATCGACTGCTGGTCGAAGTAGCCGAGCGAGACGAAGTACTTCACCCTTTCGGTGCCGCCGGAGACGTTGACGTTGGCCGACCACTGCGGGGCGATGCGGCTGTAGAGCTCGGCGTAGGCGTCGGACGAGCCATAGTAGAGGGCGGGGCTGTCGAGAAGTTGCTGCTTCTGGGCGGCGGTAAGACCGGTCATGGCTTCCACCTCGGCGGGGGTGAAGTCCCTGTTATGCTGGAACTTCCAGAGGTCGTCTTCGGTAAAGAGGTAGTTGCGAAGAGGTGTGCTGCCGTAGCCGGCGACTTCGTTCTCGATGGCCTCGTTGCGGAAGAGGGCGTATTCGTAAGAAGAGAGGCCGCGCTGGACGTTGGTCGCGCCGGTAAGGCCGAAGTTTCCGGAGAAACTCACCTTGGGCGCGCCCGCCTGCCCGCGGCGCGTGGTAACAATGATGACGCCGTTGGCTGCCCTGATACCGTAGACTGCGGTCGAGGAGGCGTCCTTGAGCACGCTGATCCCGAGGATGTCGTTGGCGTTGATGCCGTTGAGGATGCTCATGGCCTGGCTGGCAGGTTGCTCGATACCGTCGATGACGATAAGCGGAGCGGTGTTGCCCGAATAAGAGGAGATACCGCGGATCGCGATGTCGGCGGCATCCTGGCCGGGCTCACCTGAAACCGTCACCGCACTGATACCCGGGGTGATACCCACAAGGGCCGAGGAGACGTTGGCAACCGGAGCCTTGAGCACGTCGTCGCCGCTGACGGAGGTCACGGCGCCGGTGACGTTGACTTTTTTCTGGACGGCAAAAGCCGTGACGACCGTCTCTTCGAGCATCATGGAGTCATCTTCCAGGACGATGCGCATGGGCGCGGAAGAAGCGGCCTGGAAGGTGTAATCCTTGTATCCGATACAGGAGACAACGATCGTCGCACCCTTCTGCGCCTCGAAGACGAAGGAGCCGTCGGTGTCGGTCATGAATCCGCTGCCCGTATTCTGTACGATCAGCACCGCGCCGACGACCGGCTCCCCTGCAGTGTCGAGGATTTTTCCCCTCACCTCGACTGACTGCTGGGGAGCCGCCTTCATTTCTTCCGGGAGCAACCCGGCCGCAACTGACAGAAGGGCCGAAAGGGTCAACAGACGGAGAAAAAGTTTTCTCATAACGGATTATGGTTTTTGGTCAGTGTATATTGGTCTACACAAAGTTGGCTAAAACTATTTTCAAAGAGATACTTATTCTTTCCAGAAAAAGTCTATTTTTGTATGAAAGTCTTGATATAGTATGAAAAAATATCTGTTATCATTCGCAATGGCGCTTCAAATTTTGAGTTTGCACGCACAAAGCTATTTCTGCAAGCAGATCGGTATCGACAACGGTCTGTCGCTCGCCGCAGTGACTGATATCGCCTACGACGGACGGGGGGCGCTCTGGATCGGAACGCGCTTCGGCCTCAACGAATACCGCAATGCCAAGATCCGCACCTTCAGCGACGACGGAAGCGGACGGATAGCCGGCAACTATATCAATATGATCCACAACGACAGCCGCGGAGGCCTTTGGGTGTCGACAGATAAGGGGCTGTTTACTTACGACCTGTCGGCCGATGCATTCACGATGCTGAGCGAGAGTCCCGTGACCTGCGCGCTCAACTCCGACAATGGGATATGGTTCGGATCGCACTTCGGGCTGGAGTTCTATTCTTTTGCCGGCGGAACGCTGACCGGCGGCGATTCTGACGTGTACTCAGACTACCTGGCCCTATATGATTACGACGGCAAGGTACTCAGTCTCGACAAACGGACCGGGCTGGTTCTGGACAGTCTTGCGATTGACCTTCCCGAACTTGAGGGCAGTCAGATTATGGCCTCGGCTCTCGACGGCGACATTCTCTATCTGTCGCTGCTGCGGCGCGGACTTATCGGCTTCGACCTCAAGAAACAGCGCACGGTATTCTCGCTTCGCAGTGGCGAAAACGGATTTCCGACTGAGCCCCTGCTCGCACTTATGGTATACAACGGCCAGCTCTGGATGGGGTTTGACGGTGCAAGCGTAAGGATACTCGACCCCAAGTCGCGCTCGGCCCGTCAGGTACAGCCGCGCCCAGGCCGGCCGGGAGAGCGTATTCCGCTGTCGGTGACCAAACTCTACGCCGATCCCCTCGGCAACGTCTGGGTCGGCAGCGTCCGCTCTGGAGTGGTAGGCCTCAAGCGCTCTCCTATCCAGACCTTCGACATGAAGGCCAGCAATCCCGACGCAGAGAACGTGATTATCTCAGTCTTTCCTTCGCGCGACGGCGCGATCTACCTCGGCACCGACGGCAGCGGAGTAGGGCGCTATATTCCC
>Ga0310697_10003221_pt1 | contig 16623 bp, 11 predicted proteins | sample 172DNAGHGlowgp2_FD_203883 | JGI IMG/M metagenome (GOLD analysis project Ga0310697, IMG submission 203883) | Sheep rumen microbial communities from Palmerston North, Manawatu-Wanganui, New Zealand - 1728 DNA GHGlow gp2 (v2) (version 2) | ecosystem: Host-associated > Mammals > Digestive system >... | reverse complement strand
TCGTCAAGAGCAATGGTATTGTTTATGATCTGGTAAATACCGTGACAACCGATAAGGTTTATGTGATCGTGAACAAGGATGCTTACATGGGCATGAGCACCACGCAGAACGGCAACAGCCGTGGCGAAACGGGTGTGATGTTCACCGACGATAGCAAGGAACATGTCTATGGCAACGGTGAGTTGGCATTGTTCGTCCTTGAGAGTGCTAACGCCGGCCGCTACTACTTCAAGAACATCAATGGCAATGGTTACCTGACCGTGACCACCAATGATGTGGCCAACCTGAGCACCAGCACCTCTACCTCGACTTATAGCGAGGCTGGTGTTACCATTGCTCAGAGCGAAGGCTATCCTGCCACCATCACCTTCAACTATGATGGTGTCAACCGTTACCTGCGCTACTTTGCTAAGGGTCGCACCTTCACGACCAACAGTGATGCGACCTTGAACGAGAATGTCTTCCTCTATGGTATCAAAGCCACACCGCTGGCAGTTATCGAGAGTGAGGAGATCGCTAGCAATGATAATGAGGTGACCGTTTCTGACGACCTCATCGGTGCTTGGGCCATCAATAATGGTGGCAAGAAGTACCTGTGGGCAAAGGATATGGGCTACTCGATCGACAAGACCTATCCTATGGCCGATCAGATTGATTATGGCCGCGAGGTACTCGGATTCCAGCATAGGGATTGGGACCAGAGCAACTGGGTGATCCTGGACTTCTCTAACCTCACTGATGACCCTGAAGCCTACGTGGGCAAGAAGCTCATCGGTGGTTCAGTCAAGGGTATTTATGCCGAGGGCAAGAACAATGGCGGCAATTACCGCATTGTCCTCAGCAAGCTCTTTAACGCTGAGGAGGACGCCGAGGCTGCTAAGTATCCTGGCTATGGTGTAGCAATACCCGCTAATTCCGATCCTGAGAAGGATGATCACTACACGTGGTATTACAACACCTATGGTCCTGCCAACTTTGTGAACGCCAACCTGAACCAGCCTTATGGCAACGGCTTTGTTGCTGGTGATGATGCACTGGGAACCCACAAGGGCGAGAAACTGTTCTTCATGAATCCCAAGGCCCAAGAGGTGGTACGCATCAGTGCCGTCTATGCCGGCAATGACAGGTTCACCGTCTATAGGCCCAGTGTGGCCGAAGGCGTGAACGGTTGGGCTCAGAAGGGCTCGTTCACCGTCAACTGGGACTATAACCGTGTGGATCAAAACAACTATGGTGTGCCCAATTTGTCCAATGCAGAGAACTTAGGCTATATCTTCCATGCTGTTGTGGTTCGCAAGTCCGACAGCAACGCTCCCGGCAACGCACCGCGTCGTAGTGCATCAGCCGACCAGGACTCGCCTGCAAGCGACATGTATGACGTTTATCCGCTCGACTTCTCCAGTGCCGAAAGCAACAAGACCGCTGTCAACAATGTGCAGACCCAGAAGTCGGTAGTGAGCGTTCGCTACTACAACGTCATGGGTATGGAGAGCGAGCAGCCGTTCGAGGGCATCAACATCGTTGTTACGCGCTACAGCGATGGCAGCGCCTCAACCTTCAAGGTGCTGAGATAACCCTTCAGGCACTCAATAGCAAAACAGGCGACCCCACAACGGGCCGCCTGTTTTATTGTTCACTGGTCGCTCACTCGCTGAGTCCTGACTCCAAAAAGCATCTCGTGCGACTCGAAGTTGTAAAAAAATCGTTAAAAATGTGGTTAAGACTAAAATAATGTGTACATTTGCAGGTTAATAATTCTAGAATAACAACCAACCAAACGAAATACAAAATGCGCAAATTGTTTTTCATGCTGCTACTAGCAGCGCTCACATCCCTGTCAGGACTGGCTCTGACCATCGAAAACACCGCGGGTCAATTGGCCCAGGCCGTTGACGATGACCTCAACATCACCACCCTGGTGGTGAGCGGTACGATGGATGCCAGTGACTTCCTGTTTATGAGCAATTCGCTCGACGAATTGACCGTTCTTGACCTCAGCGGTGTCACTATCGAGCCCTATAACAAGGGCAAGGCCCTGTATGGCGCCATTACCGAGTATGCCGGTAACGCCATCCCCCGCACCGCCTTCTTTGGCAAGAAGCTCACCAGCGTGACCCTTCCCGCCAATCTTGAGACCATCGGCTTTGCTGCCTTTGCCGGCTGTTACCAGCTGCGCAGCATCACCATCCCCGAGACGGTTGCCTTTATCGATGATTACGCCTTTGCCGGCTGCGCGTTGACATCGGTCACCGTGCCCCAGTCGGTCGAGGTGATGGGCAAGGGCGTGTTCTCGCGCTGTGAGGCGATGACCAGCGCCGTCATCGAGTCGCGTTACATTGGCGATTTTGCCTTCTTGGGTGACTATGAGTTGAGCAACGTGACTGTTGGGGCCAAGGTCAACATGATTGGCCGTGGCGCCTTCAACGGCTGCACCGCCCTGCACACGCTCAATTTCAACCCTGCCTGCCGCATGAGCCGCATCGACGAGGAGGCCTTTATCAACTCAGGCCTTGCCAACATCGACATCCGCGGCTTGGGCCTCGGCACCATCGGTGAATGGGCGTTTGCCCAGACCCAGTTGACTCATCTGGGCCTGAGCCGCGAGCTGACCACCCTGGGTGAGGGCGTGCTGGCTCACAACCCGCAGCTCAGGAGCGTGACGATGCCCACCATTGGCCACGCTACAGGCAACAACACGGGTCGTGATAACAATAACGACGCCAACAATCCGCGCCTGGCACCTGGTGTTCACCGTGTGCTGGACCGCGTGCCCGACTTCGCCTTTGCTGGCGACGGCAACCTCAACCCTGGCAATATGCTCAAGCAGGGTGTTGTCGAGGTGGGTGATTTCGCATTCTATAACGTGAGCGCCGAGATCGACACCATGCGCCTGCCCGCCTCGGTGGCCCGTTTGGGTGACCGTGCCATGGCTGGTATGATCGGCATGAGGACCCTCAAGGTCGATGCCGAGGAGGTTCCCGCCCTGGGCGAGGACGTGTGGGCCGGCGTGGATCAGCCCAGCGTGCCCCTCTTAACTCCCAGCGAGAGCACCATCCTCTATAAGGAGGCTGACCAGTGGATGAACTTCTTCTTTGCTGCCGAGGACTTCCTGCGCGGTGATGTGAATGCTGACGGTGTCGTTGCCATCAGCGACGTGACCGAGCTTATCGATTACCTGCTCTCGGGCTCTAATAGCATTGACCTCCGGGCTGCCGATGTTGACGGCGACGGAGTGATAAGTATCTCGGATGTTACCTCACTCATCGATATGTTGCTGATGGGTGGTGACAGGGGCGTTGCCAAGTTCAGTGAACTGGGTGATAGGATCAGCCCGACAGGCGATGCATTGGCCTTCTCGACCGTGAGACTGGCTCCTGGCCAGACTCGCACCGTTGAGGTGGCACTCAACAACGACGAGCACGACTACCTGGCACTGCAGTGCCAGATTGTTCTGCCACGTGGCGTTGAACTGCTGGCCGTGAACGGCGTTGATCGCGGTAGCGGGCACAGCTACACCATGCGTCAAAACGACGATAACACCTATGCCCTCATCGGCGTTTCCTCTACCCTTGCCAAGTATGCGGGTCATCAGGGTAACATCATGAGACTCACCCTCGCCGCTAACGACGACTTTGATGGACGTGATGCCGAGTTGAAGATCAACGACGTGATCCTCGTTGACACCCATCACAAGATGTTTGCCGCTGGCAACAGCTGCGCCCAGGTGGGTGAGACCACTGCCATCGAGCAGGTGAGCGCCAACAAGGAAATTGACCACGTGCGTTACGTCAACGTGGCCGGACAGGAGAGCGAGCAGCCCTTTGACGGCATCAACATCGTGATTACCACCTACACCGATGGTACCACCACGACCATGAAGGTGCTCAAGTAAGCTGTAAGGCTTCAGAACAAGAAAAAATCAGGCGACCTGTTTGGGCCGCCTGTTTTTTTCAGTTAGGTGTTGGCATTAGTGACTATCGACCACAGTAACGACCAAATCCTTATATCTTTGCGCTACGGTCGCCTCGCTATAGGTAGCGAGGGCCTTGCTGCGGGCTTGCTGGCCCAGGGTGTCATGTCGTGACGCATCCAGGCACCACAAGATACCGTTGCCAAAGTCGCCACTGTCGCGATGGGCCGCCACATAGCCATTGCGGCGATGGTCGATCATTTCGGGAATGCCGCCCACGTTGAAACCCACACAAGGCACACCGCAGGCCATCGCCTCGACGATGGTGTTGGGCAGGTTGTCCTGTAGCGAGGGCGTGACGAATAGGTCCACGGCTTGATATAGCTGAGCGATGTCGTGCTCATTGTTCAGATAGTCGATGGTATAGACAGGCAACGCCAGCGATTGCTTGACGCTCTGGGCATCTCCACCCAGCACGACAATGCCTATCTGGCTGGCCTCGGTGGGGTGATTGCGGGCGATGTGCTCGCAGGCCTCGGCCAGGTAGCGGAAGCCCTTGCGCTCGTCGGTGATGCGCTGAGCACCGAACAGGATCAGCCGCTTGTCGGCGGGCAGGCCATTGTGCTGGCGTGCGGCCAGTTTGTCGCCTGGTGTGAACACATCGGTGTCGATGGCGTTGGGCATGTTGACGACCTTGTGGCCCTGTGTCAAGCGACTTAGTCGAGCCAAATCGGCCATCCACCGGCTACAGCCCACAAAGGTGATGTTGCGCCCCTCATAGATGTCCCGCTTGCGATCAAACACCCGTCTAGCCAGGTCGATGCCGATGCCGCCATGCTTGAGCATGGGGCAGCAGCGGCACTGCGTCATGTATTTGTCACACTCGCCCGAGTAATGGCAGATGCCCGTGAAATACCACTGGTCGTGCAGGGTGATCACTATCGGCTTGCCCGTGGCCATGATGCGCTCCAAATCTCCCAGCGACAGGAAACCCTGGTTCACCCAGTGCAGGTGTATCACATCGGCCTGCTGGAATGCAGGCAAGCGTGTGATGTCGGTTCCCGCATTGGCAATGTCCACTTGGAAGAGGTTGTGGCGGCTCAATCCGTTGGCTAGCCAGATGACGCCCCGTTCCCACAGGAATTTGGCCCGCAGGCGCCACGATGGGGCAAGGCTGACAACATCGGGCGCATCGGTCTTGCGGTCGCGCACCAGCATCGTCGCCTCTAGCCCATTATGGTTCAAGGCGTGCAGCAGGCGGTTGGCAGCAATGGCGGCTCCCCCGGTTCGCTCGGCAGTATTGACAATCAATATACGCATAATCTCATGACAAAAGTACAAAAAGTTACATCCATGTAAGTTACATCTATGCGACTTTTTTAGGGAAAAGTGGATAAATGGGTATAAAACAGGGCGGCTCCTATTGTGGAAACCGCCCTGACGATTATGGAATTTGTTTTAGGTTTAGAGCTGGGGACCAGCGGCTACCAGAGCCTTGCCTGCCTCGTTGTCCTCGTACTTGACGAAGTTCTTGATGAAGCGGGCGGCCAGATCCTTGGCCTTCTCTTCCCACTGCGCTGCGTCGGCATAGGTGTCGCGCGGGTCAAGAATGCCCGTGTCAACGCCCTCGAGCACGGTGGGCACCGTCAGGTTGAAGTAGGGGATCACCTTGGTGGGCGCATTGTCGATGCTGTGGTTCAGGATGGCGTCGATAATGCCACGGGTGTCGCGAATCGAGATACGCTTGCCAGTGCCGTTCCAACCGGTGTTCACCAGATAAGCCTTGGCGCCGCTCATCTTCATGCGCTTAACGAGCTCCTCGGCATACTTGGTGGGGTGCAACTCCAGGAATGCCTGGCCAAAGCAAGCACTGAAGGTGGGAGTGGGCTCGGTGATGCCACGCTCGGTACCAGCGAGCTTGGCAGTGAATCCGCTCAGGAAGTAGTACTTGGTCTGCTCCGAGTCGAGAATCGATACGGGAGGCAGCACGCCAAAGGCGTCAGCACTCAAGAAGATCACCTGCTTGGCTGCGGGAGCGTGGCTGATGGGGCGCACGATGTTCTTGATGTGGTAGATGGGGTAGCTCACGCGGGTGTTCTCGGTCACGCTCTTGTCGGCGAAGTCGATTTTGCCCTCGGCATCGACGGTGACGTTCTCGAGCAGCGCGTCGCGGTGGATGGCATTGTAGATGTCGGGCTCGGCGTCCTTGTCGAGGTTGATGACCTTGGCATAGCAACCGCCCTCAAAGTTGAAGATACCGTTGTCGTCCCAGCCGTGCTCGTCGTCGCCGATGAGTTTGCGCTTGGGGTCGGTGCTCAACGTGGTCTTGCCGGTTCCTGACAGACCAAAGAAGATGGCGGTGTTCTCACCGTTCATGTCGCAGTTGGCCGAGCAGTGCATGGCAGCAATGCCCTTCAACGGCAGGAAGTAGTTCATCATCGAGAACATTCCCTTCTTCATCTCGCCACCGTACCAGGTGTTGAGGATGACCTGCTCCTTGCTGGTCACGTTGAACACAACGGCGGTATCGCTGTTCAGGCCGAGTTCCTTGAAGTTCTCCACCTTGGCCTTGCTGGCGCAATATACAGTGAAGTCGGGCTCCTGCTCAAACTCTTCCTCGTTCTGGGGACGGATGAACATGTTGGTCACGAAGTGGGCCTGCCAAGCCACCTCCATGATGAAGCGAACCTTCATGCGGGTGTCTTTATTGGCGCCGCAGAAACCGTCAACGACAAACAGGCGCTTGCCGCTCAACTGCTTCACAGCCAGACCCTTCAAAACTGCCCAAGTGTCCTCGTTCACGGGCTTGTTGTCGTTGGGGTAGCCAGGAGTGGTCCACCACACCTTGTCGTGGCTATTCACATCGTCAACGATGAATTTGTCTTTGGGCGAACGGCCAGTGTAAACACCAGTCATCACGTTGATGGCGCCCAGCTCGGTCTCCTGACCCTTGTCAAAGCCTTCCAGACCGGGTTTCATCTCCTCGTTGAACAATACTTCATAGCTGGGGTTATACAGAACCTCGGTAACACCAGTGATACCGTACTTTTCTGCTAAGATAGCCTTATCAAATCTTGCCATAATGAAACTTAATAATTAATGTTTTAGAATCTCTCTGTTTGTTAATCGGTGGCAAAGGTACACATTAATTTATAATGCACAAATTAATTAAAGAAAAATTTCCTTAATTGAGCATGTCAAACAACATCGACAACCCAAAAACAACAATCACAACAATTTATGTTGTCCAAGTTGATATCAGTTGTTCAAGTTGTTTGATTGGGGTTTAGCAGCCGCCGCAACCGCAGTTGCAACCGTCGCCGTGGTCGTGGCCGCAGTCACCGCCGCCACACTCCTCACAACCGCAACCGCAGCCATGATGCTTGGGGCTGAGCTCCTCGGGCGTGGCATCGCGCACGACCTGTACAAAGCCACTGTATCGCACCGTCTCGCCAGCCAGCTGGTGGTTGAAGTCCATAAACACCTTGTCGTCGGTCACCTTGACCACCTGCCCCTCGATGCGCATACCTTCTTGGGTCATCATGGGCACGCGGGCGCCAGGACGGATGTTCTCCTCGTCAAACTTGCCCTCAACGTGGAAGATTTCTTTCTCCAACTCATAGACCAGCTCGGGATTCTTCACGCCAAAGGCCTCGTGGGGTTGCAAGGTGAAGTCAAATTTCTCACCTTGTTCCAGTCCCATGATGTGGTTCTGGAACCCCTCGATCAATGACAGATCCATGCCAAAGACAAAGGCATCGGGGTGCTCTTTATTGAATTTGAAAACGCTGGTCTGTTCATCGCCGTTAACGACAAATATCTCATATACCAGTTCGACGTACTTACCTGCTTGAATTTTATCCATTGAAATTGATGATTGATAGGTTGATAATTATTTTTCGGCAAAGATAATGCAAAAATCCGTTATATGTCGAGTTTTTAGCTTATCTTTGCACCACGACTATGCTTTATAGAACATGATGACTGATAAATTTGACATGACGGCCAAAACCTTCCTGGGTTTGGAAGGGGTGCTTGCCGACGAGTTGCGCGCCCTGGGCGCCGAGGAAGTTACCGAGGGTAACCGTGTGGTTTTCTTCAGGGGTGACAAGGAAATGATGTATCGGGCCAATTTTGCTTGCCGCACGGCCATCCGTATCCTCAAGCCGTTCTTGACTCTGAAATCATCGGGCGCCGATGAACTGTATGAACAGATCAAGACGTTTGACTGGGAGCAGTTGATGACGGTAGATACCACCTTTGCCGTTGACGTGACCGCCTATAGCGAGAATTTTTCCAACTCGCGGTTTGTCACCTATCGTGTCAAGGATGCCATCGCCGATTTCTTTAGTGAGAAGTATGGTAAGCGCCCCAGCATTAGGCTCGACAATCCTGAAATCCGTTTTGATGTGCACATCTCGGGTCGTGACGTGACCCTCTCGCTCGACAGCAGCGGTGATCCGCTCTTCAAGCGCGGGTGGCGCGTGGCTCAGACCGATGCGCCCATCAACGAGGTGCTGGCGGCTGGCATTATCCTGCTCAGCGGCTGGGACGGCAAGACCGACTTGATTGACCCCATGTGTGGCTCGGGCACATTCCTCATCGAGGCTGCCCTGATTGCGGCCAACATCGCGCCTGGTGTGTATCGCGACAGCTATGCGTTCCAGCAATGGCCCGACTATGACGAGGATCTGTTCTACAACATCTATAACGATGACAGCCAGGAGCGGGAATTTACCCACAAGATCTATGGCAGTGACATCGAGGGCAAGGCCATCGCTATTGCGCGTGCCAATGTCAAGAGCGCAGGCATGAACAAGTATATCGAGCTGGAGCGCCGCGACGTGAGGGACATCACCGTTGTCCCCGAGAAGGGCACGCTCATCAGCAATCCGCCCTATGGCGAGCGCCTCAAGATGGATGATATAGACCAATTCTATAGTGACCTGGGCTCCAAGTTGAAGCACACCTTCATGGGATATAACGCGTGGCTGGTGTGCTGCGATAGGGACCAGTCCTTCAAGATTGGCTTGAAACCGTCGATTCGTTATGCGTTGAATAACGGTGGCCTGGATTGTGAATTGCTGCAGTTTGTCATCTTTGACGGCAAGTACAATGATATGAGGGAAAGTGGAGGAAGCATCCACAACGACGATTTCCACTCCAGTGAGCGCAGTCAGGGCATCAACCGCCGCCCCACTCGTGCCGATCGTAACCCCAGTGGAGAGGTCGTTCGTCCCACCAGTTCTAATCCTGTTTCCAAAGGCCGTCTTGACCGTCCCAAAGGCAGGGAAGATGCCCCTATCCACGATAGGCGTGGTGGTATTCGTCGCCGCGATGCCTCCGAGCCCGTGAGTGACGAGGAGCGTCAGCGCCGTGCCGGCATCAGCCGTGACCGCCGCATGTTGTCCAGCGTTGATAACCGTGACAGGAAAGGACGCTATGAGGATGACTTTGACCAGGAATTCCGTCACACCGAGACGTTTGCCAAGCGCATCCTGCGTGACCGCAAGCCCACCCTGAGTGCCGACAAGGAAGTGCCTATTGTCCGTGGCCGTCGCAAGAGCTGGAAACGCCGTGACCTGGATGAGCCTACTACCGGTCAACAACCTCAAGACAACAACGACAACGAGTAAATTCTTGTCTTCTTCTGCATTGATGCGGAATGGCGGCTCGCGAGCATATTAACGAGTATTTTAATGGACGCCCGTTCATGATACTGTGTGCCCTGGCGCTCATGGTAGCAACGATTGTGGCCCTGGCGATGGATGTGCAACCAGTGGCAGGTGACAGTAGGGGTGTCTTTTTCTCGTTGAGGGGCTCTTTGCTTGACAGCGGACCACTCTCGGCTGCCGTCAACGTGTTATGCTTGCTGGCAACTGGGGGCATCATGCTGGCGCTGAACAAGGTGTTCAGCTATGTGCGTTCGGTGACCCACTTGATGACATCTGCCTTCTTCCTATTGCTGCTGGCCAACCCGTCGGGGCTGGTGGCTCTCAATGCTGGCACGCTGCTAAGCCTGGTGACAACTATGGCGACTTTACCGTTGTTTGCCTCCTATCAGGATAGGCACTCACAGCGCAGCATCTTCCTGATATTTGCAATCATAGCTGCCGCTAGCATGTTCCATTACGGATCCCTGGTATTGCTGCCTGCGTTCCTGCTCAGTTTCAGAAATATGGGTGTGCTCAACCTCAAGGGCATGCTGGCGATGCTGTTTGGCCTGATTACGCCTTTCTGGATCGTATTGGGACTGGGGCTTGCCACGCCAGCCGACTTCAGGGGACCGCACATGTTGGGCATCTGGACTGTGGTGGGCCACCCCGTTAGTCCACAACTTGTGCTGGTTGTGGTGACCACGGTTCTGGGCATCGTGCTCACCATTAAGAATTTGATGACCATCATCAACTACAGGATGCAGACGCGCGTGTATAATGCCTTCTTTGTGTTTGTGCTCATCATGGCAGTGGTCGCTTTGTGTATCGATTATGGTAATGCGACGGTTTATCTGCCCCTGCTGGGTCTCATGGTGGCGATTCAAGTCGCTCATGCCCACACGCTGGGCAAATCGCCGTTACGGTATTTGTCTCTCCTATTGTTGATTGTGGGCTGCATAGCATTCTACTCGATTCAATTATTGTTGCCATGAGGATTATTGTTGATAGCCACATTCCGCACATACAGGGACTCATCGAGCCTCGTGCCCAGGTGCTTTATCTGGAGCCAGATGACATCACCCATGAGGCCGTCCAGGATGCCGATGCGCTCATCGTGCGCACCCGCACCCGCTGCGATGCCGCCTTGCTCGATAGCAGTCGAGTGCGCTTCATCGGCTCGGCAACCATTGGCACCGACCACATTGACCTGGACTATTGCGACAGCCACGGCATCACTGTGCGCAACGCCCCGGGGTGCAATGCCCCTGCTGTTGCCCAGTGGGTATTTTGTGCCATCCACACCTGGATGCAAGCCCGCCACGTATCTTCACCCGCTGGCCTCACCCTGGGCATCGTCGGTGTGGGTCACATCGGTTCCATCGTCGCCCGCTGGGCCCACCAACTAGGTTTTACCGTCCTCCTCAACGACCCACCCAAAGAAAATAGGGACGGTTCTTTTGATGTAATTTTCGGGCCAAAATTACATCAAAAGAACCGTCCCTATTTTACCCTCGAGGAGTTGCAGCGCCGATGTGACATCATCACGTTTCACACGCCGTTGACCCGTGACGGGCAGTGGCCCACGTGGCACTTGTGTGACCGGGCTTTTCTTGACGGTCTGGCATGTTGCAGCCTGATGATCGATGCCGCTCGTGGTGCCATCGCCGACAACGAGGCATTGCTCGACTGGCATGGTGATGTAGCACTCGATTGCTGGGAGAACGAGCCCAATGTTTCCCGTGCGTTATTAGATAAATGTGTCGTCGCCACCCCTCACATCGCAGGCTATAGCGCTGAGGGCAAGCAGCGCGGCACCGCCTTGATGCTAGAGGCACTGAACGACTTTTACCACTGGGATATCCCCGTCCCGACGATTGCCGCTCCCGCCACTGGCGCACAAGAGGTCACGCTTGACGGCATCGCCGCCAGCTACGACATCCTTGCTGATACCACAGCCCTGAAAACCACACCCACAGCCTTTGAATCCCTGCGTAACCACTACCACCACCGTCCCGAATACCAAGGAAAACAGGAAGGGCACTGATGTAATTCCCTGGCCAAAATTACATCAAAAGAACCGTCCCTATTTTACCCTAATTAAAAAAAGTTGTGGAAAAGGGTTTAGTAAATCGGCCCGAGTGTGTATATAGAGTGTATGACAGACAGGAAACGACAAATCGAAAGGCTCTTCAGGCAGCATTATCGGGCTATGTTCAGGCTGGCCAGCATCCTCTTGCATGACGAAGAGGAGAGCATGGACGTCGTGCACGATGTCTTTGCCAGGCTGCTTGTGGATGGCCGTCCGCTGGATGAGACTACCGTCAGTGCGTTCCTGTTGTCGAGTGTGCGCAACCAGTGCCTGAACGTGATGCGTGACCGCAAGATCGATGAGCGGGCCCGGCAATTCCTGATGCTGGAAAGTGAGGTCTCAACCCGTGATGTCGAGGACCTCGAAACAGAGATCAGCACGCTGCATCAAGGCGTTGCCGACTTGGAGCCCCCCGCCTGCCGCGAGGTCATCTTGCTACATTACCGTGATGGGCTCACTTTCCGCGAGATTGCCGAGCGGTTGAACGTGAGTGAAACCACCGTTTACAAGCACCTGCGCTGCGCCCTCGACCAACTTCGTTTAACAATTACACCACTTGAGCGATGAACAAGACCGACCATCTATTGAGGATGCTGGAGCATCCCGAGCAATACACCGAGCAGCAGTGGCAAGAAATCCTTGCCGATGACGAGTGCCGCGAGCTGTACTCGCTGGTGGCCAAGACCCGTAGCGCCCTTGCCGCCGAGCAGGCAGATGAGCGTCTCACCGACGAGATGATTGATGAGCAGTGGCAACGCTTGGCCACTGAGCAGCACACGCCAGCCAAGGTCGTGCCCTTGTGGCACAAGGTCGCAGCCGCTGTTGCGGTAGTAGTTGTGTGTGTGGGCATCGCCATTGCTGCGGTGCACACGGGCTTGTGGGGTGCCAGACCGGCTGGCGATCAAATCGAGCAGACCACTCAGCAAGGCAACGGGCAAGCCGACATTACCCCACTTGAGGGCGCTGAGTCCCATGAAGATACCCTTGCGGTTGCTCAACCCCGCCTGTTTGACGAAGTGCCACTGGAGCAAGTGCTCGATGAGCTTGCCCCCCGCTATGGCGTGGAAGTGGAGTATCGCAGCGATGATGTGCAACAGCTACGTCTGTTCTATCGGTGGGAACCTGAATACTCGCTGGATAAGGTCATTGAAATGCTCAATAACTTTGAGGCCTTCTCCATCCACCGCGAGGATGACAAACTGATTGTGGAATCTGCTGAGGCAAAGTAGCATTGGTGCTCATGAGGCGAACGATAGCAATATTACTGTGTGTTGCCTGTACCATGCTGGCTACCGCGCAAAGCATCACCCACGCATTCCGTGACGTGTCGATGAGCGATGCCCTCAAGTTCCTGCAACAGCAGACCCATCGCTACAAGATTGTGTTCCTCTATGATGACCTGGAAGACTACCGGGTGACGACCCACTTGAAGAATAAGTCTGTCCCCGAGGCCATACGTCAAATCATCGGTTTTTATCCCATCCGCATGACACAGAAGGAGGACCACGAGATCTATGTCGAGGCCATTCACAAGACCGAGCATCGCCTCAAGGGCATGGTGGTGGATGAGAACAACCTGCCGTTACCCTACGCCAATGTAACGCTGCTCAACCCCGCCGACTCGGCGATGGTGGACGGCGGCGTGACTAACGAGAGCGGCCGCTTTGTCATCCCCCTGGAGCAACCACGCGTCATCGCGCGCATCTCCTATGTGGGCTACAAGACCGCCTATCGCCTGTGCACGCGCGACAACACGGGTATCATCAAGATGCAACGCGACATCACCTCCCTCAAGGGAACCGTGGTGACCGCTGCCAAGATGCAAATCGAGCATGACGGCGCCAACTACACCCTGCGCAACCTGGGCGGCACCATCATGGGCAATGCCGGCAACGCCCTGGACCTGCTGCGCTGGACGCCCGGCGTCACCGTGGACATGAACGAGGGCATCTCCCTCATCGGGCGTGATGGCAAGACCGAGGTCTATATCGATGACCGCAAGATTGTCAACAACTCGGAACTCAAGACCATCAACTCGCAGGCCATCAAGCGCGTGGAGGTCATCCGCGAGCCTGATGCGCAATATGCCTCCAATGTGGCAGCCGCCATCAGGCTGTATACCCATAGCCCCATCAATGACAACCTGGGCGCCAGCCTGATGAACGTGCTGGAGGTCAAGCGGGAGGTGTCTAATGCCACCTCATTGACCCTGGACGGCAAGTACAAGAAGCTGTCAGGCAATGTCTCGCTGGGTTACAACCGCTACAACACCAGGAGTTCCAACACGCAATACACATACGCCCAGGGCCGCGGCCTGAAGAACGACACCACACGATATTCTGGCAGCGGTGATGAATACCATTTATTTGTCGGCTTCAACTACGCCTTGACCCCCAGGAGCGTTTTGGGCCTACAGTACAACGGATTGTTCAGCAAGACTGGCGTCGACCTGCAGGTGTCACGCAGCTTTGACGACATGATAGCCGATGTCTCCACAACCGACCTCAGCGCCATGAAGATGAACACAGAGAACAACAGCTTCTCGGCCAGTTACCTGTGGCAACGCAACGATGACTCGCGCCTGCTGTTGACTGCCGATTATGCCACATCATTCCAGGCAAGTGACCAGGAAATAAGGGCAAAGAATGCTGCGGCCTCCTCGGCCACTACAATCACCTACTACAACGACTACACCATCGCAACAGGCATTGCAAGATATGATTTTGCCACCGATGGATGGCGCCACAAGGCCGGTGTGGAAGGTGGATATGCCAACAACTTCAGTCAAGTGGATAAGCTGAGCGACACGCAGCGATGCGACAGGTACAACTACTGGGCTGCCGCCTACTACACGCTCGACAAGCGGTGGAACCACTGGCGGCTGAGCGCCGGCCTGCGCTATGAGTTTGATCGCACCCATACCATCCAGGATGCCGTCATCTTCTACGACAAGAACTATCACGACGTGCTACCCAATGTCCAGGTCGGGTACCGGGTAAACGATGATTTTGACCTCTCGGCCAGCTATCGCCGCACCCTGGTGCGCCCGTCCTACAACCAGTTGCGCTCCACCTACTATTACAACGTGCTGCCCAACAGGAGCTATGGCCCGTCGTCCCTGTCAGGCAACGGGTTGATGATCACGGGCAATCCACCACAAGCTGCAACAGGCAGCAACAACCTGTCACCCAATGTCATCTACAGCTCCAGCGAGATCGCGACCGGCAATCCGCAATTGCTTCCCACTGTGACCGACCGCATCGCCTTGACGGCACAATACAGGCAATTCACGGCACAGCTGTCCTACCGGATAATAGACAATGCCATCCAGACGACACACCTGCTGTACACGTCAGGGACCTTGTGCCAGAGCCCGGTCAACATCAGCCGCATGCAAGCATGGACACTGGATCTGGATTATACCTACAGCAACCGCAGGTTCAATATGTTCCTGCTGGCAACGGCTACCCTGCCCCGCATTATCATCCCGCTCATGGGGCAGGATAGAATCGAGCGCACTCCCCAGGCCGTCCTGCACTGCAACATGCAGTATAACGTGCTGCCGCACGTGCTGCTGGGGTGCAACGTGTGGTACTCCACGCCATGGAATGCAGGATACACCCGTTACAACTCCATCATCGGCCTGAACCTGAGCCTGATGGCAACCCTGTGCCGCGACAGGCTCACCCTGGGCTGCAATTTCAATGACGCCTTCAACCGCGGCACAAGCACCCGCAGCCAGACCCGATACATGGACGTGCTCCATCGCACTGAAGTCAATCTTGACTCCCGCGGTGTCTCCTTCATGCTCAGGTGGACATTCAACACCATCAGCAATCCCTTCAAGCGTCACAGCGGCAATGATGCCACGCTGCAACGCACCCAGGAAACAGTCAACTAACCATTTATTTAAAACAATAAAGATTATGAAAAAGAAAACAATGATGACCATGCTAATGTTAGCCTTGCTGGGCATGACGGCATGCACTACCGAGGAGCCTACGCCCATTATCCAAGAGGATCCATATTCTCCCGTCCTGCCCGTGGGAGATTTCAAGATGTGGCCGACGCCCACCATCGACGACAGCAACCTCACGGGCGAGGGCTACAATTACGACTACTGGAAGGAGCACAACGATGAAGCAAAAACCGGCGACGAGCTCCATGCCATGTGCAACGTCCCTGAAGACTTGCTCAAGAACATGTCGACACCCAATCTGGCCTGGACATGCTTCAACCATCCCTATAACGGTGATTGGTTCGCGTTCAACAGCGCCTATGACGGCATCTTGTCGGTCATGACACGGTCCAATGGCTACGAGGAACTGATGAAACGGAAAAGCGGAGCCGAGGCCACGATAGATCTTTACACTCAGTTGGGTTACGGGCAAGAAGGAAAGACCACGGTAAACGAGTCCTCAATGATAGCGTGGACACTGGTGCTGTGCACTGCGGCAGACTACCGTGCCTTTGACCAAACGCAGATAGCGCGCCTTGCCGAGGATGTGCTTTATAAAGACCATTTGGCCCTGGTTACCAGCAGCTCCAACCTTTATTTATCACACAAGTCTTATTGTCTATTGGGCGCATTTATGGCTTATCATTATGACGACACCCTGCCCGAGGAACAACGTGTCCTGCTCGGCAATTTCATCAAGAACCTGAGCATGACCTACTATATCGACGATGACAACTTGACGCGGTCTTACACAATTATCAAGAACAGCCTTGAACGACTTGCCGCAGGCACAGCCCAAGTCTAACCATCCACGACAACTTGACAAGGAGAACAACAACCAAGAAGAAGCTATCATTTTTTTAACTGTTGACGATGAAAAAGACTCTTTGCATCTGTGCTGCCTTGCTACTGGCCAGCCTCGCCTGCCAGGGACAGGATAATCATGTTTTCAAGCACTTCAGCCTGTCAGGAGGACTAGGTTCTACTGGTCTCACGATTGACATGGGCA
>Ga0310697_10003219_pt1 | contig 16625 bp, 12 predicted proteins | sample 172DNAGHGlowgp2_FD_203883 | JGI IMG/M metagenome (GOLD analysis project Ga0310697, IMG submission 203883) | Sheep rumen microbial communities from Palmerston North, Manawatu-Wanganui, New Zealand - 1728 DNA GHGlow gp2 (v2) (version 2) | ecosystem: Host-associated > Mammals > Digestive system >... | reverse complement strand
TTCGGAAATTCGTGCTTTATATTTGTTGTAAAAGTCCGCTTTGCGGACAATGACCATGACCGGATAATACATAGATGCGTCCTGCTTCAGACATTTTTCTCCGCATGCAGGAAAGTGATTTTTGACCTTTTGAAAAACAGACGAGGCTATAAAAATCATCTGCATGGACATATGGAGATTTCTTGGTGCATCTGTGAGTTTATGAAGCGCAGCATATGTTTATCCAATCCCACGGCCAATATAATGTTTTGAGATGCCGCAGCAAAAAGACTGTAGCCCCGCCCCCTGTTGGGTATGGGGAGGTTGGGCGCTTGGTGCATCAGCATCTCCAGATGTCTCTGTTATACTCTTCTATCGTTCTGTCAGATGAGAAGAAGCCTGCTTTTGCGATATTTACAAGCATCATCTGTCTCCATCTGTCTCTGTCTTCGTATGCTTCGAATATCTCATCTTTTTTCTTGATATAGCTTTCAAGATCGAGAAGAGTCATGAACCAGTCTTTATTAAGAAGTTCGTTGTAGAGCCTCTCAAGATTTTCTTTGTGTCCCACTTTAAGACACTTCTTGCTGATGATAAAATCAACAGCTTCTTTTATCACGGGACTCTTTGTGTAATAATCTTTGGATACATAATCGGCTTTTTTATAATGCTTGATAACTTCGTCGGCGCTCGCGCCAAAGATAAATATGTTATCGTCTCCGACAAGCTCGTGGATCTCAACATTTGCGCCGTCGTCCGTTCCAAGTGTCACGGCTCCGTTAAGCATAAATTTCATGTTACCCGTTCCTGATGCCTCTTTTGAAGCAAGCGATATCTGCTCGGATACATCACAGGCAGGAATAAGCTTCTCGGCATATGACACATTGTAATTCTGAGCCATAACAACTTTTATGTACTTGTTCACGTCTTTGTCGTTGTTTATTATTTCCTGCAAAACAAGAATGAGATGAATAATGTCTTTTGCAATAACATAAGCAGGAGCAGCCTTTGCACCGAATATAAATGTGATCGGTCTCGTAGGCTTTTTTCCACCCTTTATCTCAAGATACTTGTGAATTATATAAAGAGCATTCATCTGCTGCCTTTTGTACTCATGCAGCCTCTTTACCTGAATATCATAGATTGATTCGGGATCGATCTCGATATTTTCATGCTCCTTGATATATTCCGCAAGCTCTTTTTTCTTGAGCATTTTTATCTCATCAAGTTTTTCGAGAGTTATCCTGTCATCCTTGTATTCAAGGAGTTTCTCAAGCTTTGTGGCATCTTTTTTAAAGCCGTCTCCGACAATGTCAGAGATAAAATCTGTCAGAGGGCTATTGCATGAAAAGAGCCATCTTCTGAAAGTTATTCCGTTTGTCTTGTTATTAAATTTATCGGGATAGATCTTGTAAAAATCTTTAAGTTCGCTGTTTTTAAGTATCTCGGTATGTATTGCCGCAACGCCGTTTACCGAGAAACCATAATGGATGTCGATAAAAGCCATATGGACTTTCTTTTCTTTATCAATGATCTGAACTTTAGAGCTCTTGTACTTAGCTCTTACTCTCTTATCAAGTTCTTTGATATAAGGAACAAGCTGCGGAACTACTTTCTCAAGATACTCAAGAGGCCATGTTTCAAGCGCTTCCGCAAGAATGGTATGATTTGTATATGCACAGGTCTTGCTTACCACGCTTATCGCCTCATCAATATTAAACGCCTTCTCCTCAACAAGTATCCTGATAAGCTCAGGAATTATCATTGTTGGATGCGTATCGTTGATCTGAATCACAGCGTGGTTATGAAGTTCGTGAAGATCGTACTGGCGCTCTTTCTGCTCTCTTAAGATTAAATGCGCTGCATTCGATACAAGAAAATACTCCTGATATATCCTAAGGAGATTTCCGGCCACATCCGAGTCATCGGGATACAGGAAAAGAGTGAGATTATTCTTAGTCTTTGTCTTATCGAAATTAATTCCCTCTTTTACAAGCTTTTCATCTATCGACTCTATATCAAACAATCTGAGCTTGTTGACACCGGATCTGTATCCGACGATATTCATGTTGTAAAGGCGCGACACTACTTTCTTTCTGCCAAAATAAATATCAAAAGTCGTATCTGTCTTCTCAAGCCAACTGTTTTTCTCTATCCAGTCATTCTTCTCTTCAACCTGGAGATTATCCTTAAACACCTGCTTAAAAAGTCCAAAATGATAGTTAAGTCCGATTCCCTCACCGGCAAGTCCGAGTGTTGCTATAGAATCAAGGAAGCATGCGGCAAGCCTTCCGAGACCACCGTTTCCCAGAGACGGCTCAGGCTCATACTCTTCGATCTTGGCAAGATCTTTGCCGTTTTTTGCCAATATATCTTTTATCCTGTCATAGACACGAAGATTAATAAGATTATTGGAAAGAAGTTTTCCGATCAAAAACTCCATAGAGATGTAGTATATTTTTTTCTCACCGTTATTAAGTTCCGTAACATCCATCAAACGGCTCGTCATTTCCAAAAGCACATAATAAGCTTCACGATCTGTGCAGTCTTTTAACACCTTTCCAAACTGATCTTTTGCAATTCCTTCAAGCTGCTCTTCAAGATTAAGAATCAGTACATCTCGTTGCATATTGGTATGCTTTGACATATTATTATCTCCTTATTCATCCGTATTACGACACCACTTTTTTATAAAACCTTACTTTTATATCTTAACTCTATAAATCCAAAAAGGCTACCGGCGCTAAAAGTACCGATAGCCTTCATATAAGTTTATATATTCATATTAATATCAGCGATCAATAGCCTTTGTTCCTTTGTGTCTCTTGATCTTGATACCGCTTCCGCCCTTGATGGTCTCTTTAACAAAAGAGTTCACGATGGCGATATAGCCCGTTCTGTTGTCCCTTGTATAATTGTCTTCAAATGATGCAAACTCCTCATCTTCATAAACAAGAGCAACAGCTTTTCCCTGTGCAGTCTTCATTATGATCGTCTCCTTAGAGCCGGACCATACATATGTATAATCATAATCTTCGCTGTCAAGGAAGTTCTGCATATCCTTTGTTATTCCGTCAATCGCATCGTCAATGCTCATGATAACCGATGAGTTTTCTTCCTCTTCAGAAGGAGTTGAAAGAGCTTCAACCTCTGCAGTAAGCGCAGAATCAAGCTTCTCTTCGGGAGTCTTGACTACCGGAGCAATTACAGGCTTAGCCACAGGTTCGCTCTTTATGCTCTTTTCCTCTTTAAATACAGGAGGAACATCATCAAATGCAAGTCTGTCTTCTTCAGCTGCTGCCGAGATCATTGCATCCATATCCAATGTATCGGTCTTCTCAGGTGAAGCCTTATATGTATCGCTGAACTTTCTGACCTTATCTGCCTCTCTGTCTACAGGCTCACTGCTTACAGAAAGAGACTCAAACGCATCTCGGCGATTCTCAGACTTAAATGCATCATCGCGAATGTCTGCACCCAATCTGTCTGAAGTAAATTTTTCCTCACGTCTGTCGGAGCTAAACTTATCTTCACGTCTATCAGCGCCGAATCTGTCTTCACGCCTGTCTGAACCAAATCTATCCTCGCGTCTGTCTGAACCTAATCTATCTTCACGTCTGTCTGAGCCGAATCTATCTTCACGTCTGTCTGAACCGAATCTGTCTTCACGTCTGTCTGAGCCAAGTCTGTCGTCACGTCTATCCGCACCAAATCTGCCTTCACGTCTGTCAGAACTAAATCTGTCCTCGCGTCTGTCTGATCTGAATGCATCTCTTCCGTCCGAATCGCTGCTTACGGAAAGAGACTCAAATGAATCGCTACGCATCTCCGATCCCATTGTATCCATGCCCAATGAATCTGTATGTGCCGCAGAAACCTTGATCGGATAATCTGAATTAAATGCAAGATCATCTCCCTCAGCTCTCATTGCATCCATGTTTGCTCTTGCACGGGTCGTATAAGCTCTGGGTTCACGATCTGTGTCATCCATCTTTATCTCATCGCTGAATCTTCTTCCGGCGCCCGGATCTGAAGTCTTGGCACCAAAGCCAAAATCGTCATTCTTGATCGCATCACTGAATTTCTCAGTCTTCTTCTCTGCGAAAGGCTTAACCGTATAGTCAGACTCTTCAGCTTTTATGGCATCTTCATATACTCTGTCAGGTCTTGCCGGTGAAGGCTTAACCGTATAATCGAATTCTTCTACCTTTATCTCATCATCAAATCTTCTGTCAATTCTTGTAGCGGAAGGATCTGACGCCTTTCCGAATTCTTCCATCTTTATCTGATCGTCAAATCTTCTGTCGATTCTTACTCCCGATGATTTCTCGGAAGATGTTCTGTCAAACTCTTCCACTCTGATCTCATCATCAAATCTTCTGCCTACTCTTGGCTCTGAAGGCTTAGCTACAGTTCTGTCGAACTCTTCGATCTTAATCTCATCATCATAGCTGGGATTTTCATCAAAATCGAAATCTTCTTCTATATCTTCGTCAAACGCAGGCTCTTCCACATGCTGAACAGGAGGCTTAACTTCTATGTCAGACCTCTCACTCTTAACATTATCCCTTCCGGAATTATTTATTTCATCGGAGAACTTAACCGTATCCTTGGGCTTTTCTTCCTTAGGCGCATTCTGAGCGGCCATCTCTTTTTCTTTTGCAAGGAACTCGCCTATATAATCGGGAATCTCTCCGGGCTTACTCTCTTCTTCAACTTCTACATCTTTGCTATCTATAGGAATATCAAATACATTTTCAGGCATTTCTGCTTTTATTGCAGCCATCATGGCATCGATATCTGATAAGTTGACATCTTCTACTGGTGCATCTAATTTCGTGTTCGAATTTTTTAAAGACGAATCTCTCATATAATCACCACCTGACATATTTGGCATTGCTTTACTTATATTTACTATTTCTGCCCCCTCCGAGCGGTTCTCTACTCTGTCTGCTTTCATTTGAGTTCCTCCTTTGGAAGCATCTTTATTATTATTTATTTCTGAATCTTTCTGTGATGATGAAAACGTCTCGGGTTCAAAATCATCTTCATCGTCCATGTTTGCGAGAAGGCCGTCAACAAAAACCGTTGACATATCCTGTTCGTTCAAATAGTCCTTATTTCTCATGCCGTCCATGTCTCGTCTCCTTTCGAGCGTCATATATCAAACGATATTTTACCCCGTTTAAATATATTATCATTTATTTCTGTTAGATTTTACAGTAAATTTTCTATAAATTCTTGCTTATCGCGTATTCATTATTAGAAACATTTTGTGTAAAATCTTCCCCATACCAGCATATTACACGGATATTAATAGTACAACAACAAAACATTAACATTCTAACATGAACTGCCATAGAAATCAATGTTAAAACGTTAATGTCTTGTTTTATGGGCTTTTGCGGCCCTCAATATCCAATTTTTTCTATATTATAAAGCTTCTTTTATAACCAGATGTCTCGGAAGACCTCCTGCCATAATAGGAGTAACTTCTCCGAAAATAAGAGGACGGACATATTTCTCAAACTGTTCCGTAAGGCCGCATCCGTCGGAAGTGATCCATTCATCCGGAACCATCTTCTCGTAATTTGCTATCGAATGAATATCGTATGTTCCGTAAGAACACATATACGGACATTCGCTGCTCCAGTTGTTTTCATTTCCGCCGAGCTGATACATCATTCTCTTCATTATTATCATCTTGCCGGTCTCACCCGCATTTGCTGCGTTAACCGCTTCAAAACCGCACTGATAAGCTTCTCTCACATCTGTAAGCGATGCCATATGCGATGCCGCTCTCTGGAGCGTGCTGAGCTCGACCGTTCTTGTTCTGAGTCCAAGTTCCGAAGAAAGCTTGTCTGCAAGCACCTTACATGCCGCACTCATCTGCTTGTGACCGAAAGCATCCGTTGCAACATCTCCTCCAAGCTCACATACATAAGTTCCGTCAGCAAGCTTGATTCCTTCAGATATCGCGATAAGGATCGGTTTCTTTTTATCCGAAAGTTCTTTCATATGCTTCATAAAAGCATCCATATCAAAAGGTTTTTCTGGAAGATATATCGCATCCGGTCCCGTACAGTCATCTGCTTTTGAAAGCGCTGCCGAAGCTGCAAGCCATCCTGCATTTCTTCCCATTATCTCAACGATCACGGTTGCGGGATTTCTCGTATCTGCTGCCTGGTTGTCTCGAATAAGCTCTTTTACACTTGTTGCGATATACTTGGCTGCCGATCCGAATCCCGGACAATGGTCCGTAACGGGAAGATCGTTATCTATTGTCTTTGGTATACCTATAAAACATTGGGGCTTGCCATGATCCTTGGCATAATCCGACAACTGCATTATAGTGTCCATTGAATCATTTCCACCGACATAGAACAATTTATCGATATTGTTCTTTTCAAGAACATCAAAGATCTTCTTGTAATCCGTATCGTCTTTTGAAGCATCCGATAACTTGTATCTGCATGTGCCAAGTACGGAAGCCGGAGTTCTCTTAAGCAGCTCAACATTGGTCGGATCCGACAGATATATGTCCAGATCGATGATGTTGCCGTTTACGAGTCCCTCGATACCGTGTAACATTCCAAAAACTTTTTGTGCCCCAAGTTCTTTTGCCCTTACGTAAGCCCCTGCAACAGAAGCGTTGATCGCTGCCGTAGGGCCTCCGGACTGGCCGATTATGACGTTATTCATGGTTCCCTCCCAACTATATTTATTTTCGACTTTTGACGCCTATATCATAAATGATAGCCATAAAACCACAAAAAGAACAAGTCTTGACTTTTTATCGCCTTTCTTTAGCTACCATTCCAAGCAAAATAAAGAACATCGGTGTCGCACACACCATTGAAAAATTGGCAAATGAATATGCCATGTATGAAACAGCGGCTATGAAAGCTATTTCTCTATCTTTTTTACCCAGTCCCGTCTGTAAAAAACGCTCCACAACGCGGAAGATCATATATAGATAAGCCATAAGCCCGTGAAATCCCGTGCAGATCAGATAATCGAGATACTCACTGTGCGCAGAAGTAAGCGCAAGTCCGTTAAAGCGCGAAGCAAATTCAGCTGCGGCTTCAGGCTTGGCTGCAAGATAATCGTTAAGCGCATACATGTATCTGTTGGGACCCACACCTATAATCTTCTTATTAAGCGGAAGACTTCCGTACAGGTCAAAAGAAAGCTTCCATATATATCCTCTTCCGTTTGCAAGGTCTCCGTTTCTGCTGATAAAGAGCACGCATACCAGATAAACAAGTATCACACCGGCCACTATCCAGGGAGCGACTTTTTCATCAACAATCTTTTGATCGGGCAAAAATTTTCTTTTAAACGCAAACAGAACAGCTATAAGAGCAGATACCAGCATCATTGTGGTTCCGCATGCGATGATCGCAAAAAGAACAAGTGCGACATGTGCACCGTAAAGCACTCTCTCCAGCTTATCTTTTGTCATAAAAAGCATGTATACCGATATGGGAACGATCACAGCCATATACTCACTGTACCAGCCATAGTTTCCAAATGTCGAAACGTACAGGCTGTTCTGCGCTTCATTTCCGCTTGAAAACATGGAAAGAGGATCGAAGCCCAATCTGTTCAAGATCGCAAGGATCGTCGGAAGCACAGATGAAGCCACGATAACATGCACTGCCCATGTGTTGTAAAAATAGTATCTGGAAATAAAGAAAAATGACAATATCATGAGGATTATGGTAAGTGCGCCCATGCCAAATCCGGGTACACCGTAGACAGATTCTTTTATAGAATCCGACAGCAATGTTGATAGCAGGACCACTCCTCCAAAGATGGCCATCGCAACATCAACCTTAGAAAAAGTCCTCTTTCGCAAACTTTTATCATTTATCTTTTGCAGATCATCTATTACAGATGTAATGACATAAAGAACAAGTGTAATACCACACAAAAATAAATAAGCATCTGTCTTATGTACGCTGATATTTTCGTAGGTACCCTTATTGTAGATCGGTATTACAAAAAACACCGAGAGCACGTAAAAAAGTGCGACGTAGTTCTTATATTTTTTCATAATCAACCCCAATTACTCATATTTCCCCACCATAAAAAGGAATAGGTCCCGCTTCATGTTTTTTGAGGCGAGACCTAACATTTTAGCTAGTATATAATATTACACAACTATCCGCGCTTTACAACCATTTGTTAACGTTCAACAGTATATAAACCACGAATAATAAAAATTTGCGCATCTGTTACTATCCAAGATCAAATTATCTTGATGATTCGGTTGATGCACTATCGGATGCCTTCTCTGATGTCTTGTTTGAAGTCTTATCAGATGCTCCTGTCGATGCGCTGTCAGATGCTGTATCGGAAGTTTTGTTTGAAGTCTTGTTCGAAGTTTTGCTTACTGTATCGCTTGATGAATCTGTAGAAGCGCTGTCGGACGCCTTCTCCGATACCTTGTCGGATGCGCCTGTCGATGCACTTGCAGAAGCACTGTCAGATTTCTTTTTATCCTTATCTGAAGCGTTATTTGCTGTTCTGTCTGTCTTATTGTTTGCCGTATTGTCTGAAGCTTCGTCAGCAACCGGTACAGGTGCGGTTCCCGCAGGGCTCTTTACCACCGCATACATTACATTTGAAGATGCGGCCTGCTCTACATTGGCAGTAACTACACTTGCATTGGTACTGATATTATTGAATATCTTATATGCTCCGCCCGCATAAACTGCAACGATGGAATAATCCATGCCTGCTGTCTGGAAGCTTGCAGGAATTCCGATACTGATCGTGCCTGCTGTTCCTTCGGTACTGCTTGTAAACTTACCTCCGGTCATCTTTCCGTAATAAACATTTATACAAGGGCCAACCGTTCCGCTAAATGAAGACGCAACATTACTTGCAACCGCAACAGCCGCAGTGCTCTTTGTCGCATCAGTATCAGCAACCTTTACAAAAGATCCTGTTCCCGGAACAGAAGGTGTAAGTGCCACGCCCTGAACTTTCTTTGCAAAATAATAACCGTCAACCGCTGACTTAACGCCTGCAACAGTCTTATTTACGGGAGCCGTTGCCTCTTTTATCATATTCTCAACTTCAGCCTGGACCTTCTTCTGTCTTGCCTCCTCAGCACGTTCTTCATCCGTCTTTTCTTCTGCCGAAACTGCGGCGATAGCCTCAGTAGCCGGTGCAGCAATTATCGCACCCATAAGACCTGCAACAAAAACATACTTTAAAAGCTTCTTAAAATCCATTGTACATTCCTCCTTCATTTAAGAAAAATAATAAGCAAAAAGTCAAAATGGAAATGCCTATATTCAAGATATTAATTCTCGAAAAAATATTTTTCAATTATTCAGAAAGAGTCTTTATAATGAATTTATATGAAGCTTTTAAAATTTATATTGTGTTTATAAAAAGTTTATTATATGTCAGTTTTCGCGTTTATTCACATTCTTTCTTTTTAATATCTCATATCCAAGCGATGCTATGATCAGGCATATTGCAACCGCGTTGCCAACAACCTTGTTATCCGCGTGATTTGCGACAATGAATACTACTGCGCAGACTGCTACAAAAATCGTGTATACTTTTCCCATTTTACTCCTCCTGTTTTGAAATGCGAAGCCTCACGTAGTCCTCATGTAGTCTGTGTCCCCCCTCACCATAACTGTGTTTCACCATGATTTCCACAATAATAGTATATCTCATCCCCTTACAACTTAGAACACTACTTTAGCGAATAGCGCTTCTCCTTAGTAAACAACATGGAAATGCCCACAGACATGTGCTAATCTAGTATTTGAAGTCATTCGGGTAAAAAAGCTAAGCAAAGAAGCTCCTAATCCGATGTTTCCGTCCAATATTTACTTACAACCAACGAATCAAATTGCAGATGACAACTCCGCCTATCAGGCGCATTGCCACGACAACTTATACATCATAAGGAGAACACATTTTGGAACAGATTCTGATAGTTGAAGATGATTCTACGCTTAACAACGGCCTTTGCCAGGCATTGAAGGATGCGGGCAGGCAGCTTGTTTCGTGTGAATGCATCAGCGAAGCAAAAGAACAACTGGCTCTTGGCATGGTTACTCTTGCAATTCTTGATATAAATCTTCCGGACGGGAACGGACTTGATCTGTTAAAAGAGATCAAGGACAGCACTCCTGATATTCCTGTAATCATGCTTACCGCAAATGATACGGACAAAGACATTGTGTCAGGCCTCGAACAAGGCGCAGACGATTACATAACAAAGCCATTCTCTCTTGCCGTACTTCGTGCAAGGGTTAATACGCAGCTTCGCAAGGCTCATACAGGAAAAGAAACCGAAAAATATACGGAATCTCCATATATTTTTGACTATAAAAACATGATTTTTTCAAATAACGGACAAACCGTGGAGCTTTCCAAGACAGAGCAGCGGCTCCTGCGAATCCTCACCGACAACGCAGGCATGACCGTTAAAAGAGATATTCTGATAGACAGACTCTGGACAGACGATGCGGAATACGTCGATGAAAACGCTCTCTCCGTCACGGTAAAAAGGCTCAGAGACAAGCTCTCTGCTCAGGATAAGATCAAAACAATATACGGAATCGGCTACAGTTGGGTAAAACAGAATGGATAATATAATTCTTATAATCGGTATCTTCTTGATTCTCGCAGCCTGCATTATCGCAGTCACCGAAAGGCTTCGCTCCAAGAGAATACTTGATTCTATAGAAAAAATGCTTCATATGGCAATGAACGGTGAATTCCCCGCAGAAACCTTCGATGAAGGAAGGCTCTCCAAGCTTGAATCGGAGCTTGCAGCTTTTTTAAGTTCCTCTTCTATCTCCGCAAAAAACATAGAAAATGAGCGTGACAAGATAAAGTCACTAATCTCAGATATCTCTCATCAGACCAAGACTCCTATCTCAAATCTCATATTATACAGTGAGCTCTTGGAAAACGGCGAGCTTTCCGGCGTTGACCGTTCAAATGCAGAAGCGATCCATGCTCAGGCTGAGAAACTAAGATTCCTCATAGACAGTCTCGTCAAACTATCAAGACTCGAAAACGGAATACTGGCACTGGAACCGCAGGAAACACCTTTAATGTCACTACTTGAAGATATAGTCCGTCAGTTCGAAGAAAAAGCAGAAAAGAAAGGCCTTAAACTTGAGCTCAATAAAACGGATGCAAAAGCAGTCATCGACGCAAAGTGGACACATGAAGCCCTCGCCAATATTGTCGACAATGCCATAAAATACACAGATAACGGCAGCATCAAAATAAGCGTCACTCCCTACGAGATGTTCGTCCGCGTAGATATCAAAGACACCGGCATCGGCATTTCCGAAGAAGAACATCCCAAAATATTCAAGCGCTTCTACCGTGGAACTGAAGTTAAGCAAAAAGAAGGCGTAGGAATCGGACTTCACCTTGCCCGTGAGATTATTTCCGGCGAAGGCGGCTACATTAAGCTGTCCTCCACTCCAGGCGAAGGATCGACATTCTCAGTCTTCCTGCCTCGGTAATAATCTAAATAAACAATCATCCGCTGCCCTGTGTCGCCGAAATACCGTCTGTTACTTCATCTGAAAACACAATATTTACCGGAGGAATTGTATAAAAATATTCTTCACTTCATGATAATATCCCTATCGAAAAACGCAATCCGCGAAATATAGACAGGGTAAAGACTGCTATTTTCCCTGTCTAAAAGTCCCATCTGCCGAAAACAGACAGGGTAAAGACTGCTATTTTCCCTGTCCAAAAATCTCATCTGCTGAAAACAGGCAGGGATAAACCCGCTATTTTCCCTGTCCAAAAATCTCATCTGCTGAAAACAGACAGGGATAAACCTGCTATTTTCCCTGTCTAAAAGTCCCATCTGCTGAAAACAGACAGGGATAAACCCGCTATTTTCCCTGTCCAAAAATCTCATCTGCTGAAAACAGACAGGGATAAACCCGCTATTTTCCCTGTCCAAAAATCTCATCTGCTGAAAACAGACAGGAAAGTCTTTATTGATTATGTCAAAACTGTAAGAATCTCCCCTCCATCAGAAAGATTCCGGAAAGATTTTTATGTAATAATCATTTATTATAAGTTACTGCTGTCACCGGTTTATTACTTGATAACAGCAGCACTACATTATAAAGGGAGGCCACATACAATGGGGAGAAACAGGCAATTTGACACAATTCTTTTTTTCGAGCTGAAAAAAATCCTAACCGCTCGCGTCACACTTATCTTATTAATTTTCATTGCGGCATATTCCGTTATTCAAGGAAAAATCCAGGCAAATCAACTTGATAAATTTGATATAGAAACCCGTGATCTGCAGCGCTCAATCGACGGACGCCCCATCAACGATGCACTGATCGTAGAGACGGCAGAAGCCGCATATAAACTTGGCATGCCGTATGAATGCTCTCACAGCTTCTATGCCTGCTCTCGCCTATATACATGACTTCAGAATCGGCGCTGTGCGAATACAGGCTGATCGGGCGAAGCGGCCATTACCTCACGGCGCTGCAATTTGCTCCAGTCCTGTACATAGTGCTATCAATCGCCCTGATTGCAAGCGGATATTTTATCTACACAAACAAAAAATAACCCACAATGAGCATTTAAATATTTGCTACAAGATCACATATAAGGAGAAAAAAATGGAAATCCTACGCGTTACAGACTTAAAAAAAACCTACGGAACCGGCGATACGGCGGTTGAAGCCTTAAAGGGTGTAAACCTCTCCGTCGAGAAAGGAGAATTTATCGCAATCGTCGGAACATCGGGAAGCGGCAAATCTACTCTTTTGCACATGTTAGGAGGTCTGGACCGCCCGACTTCGGGAACGGTCTCGATTGACGGAAAAGATATTTTTACATTAAAAGACGAAGAACTCACAATTTTCAGAAGAAGAAAGATCGGGTTTGTCTTCCAGTCTTTTAACCTCGTCCCTGTTCTCTCAGTCTATGAGAACATCGTGCTCCCCATAGAACTTGACGGAAACACACCCGATAAAGAGTTTGTGGACACTATCATCGACACTCTCGGACTTTCGGACAAAAGAGATTCCTATCCCAATCAGCTTTCCGGCGGCCAGCAGCAACGTGTCGCAATAGCAAGAGCACTCTCATCAGCGCCGCAAGTAATCTTGGCAGATGAGCCCACAGGCAATCTCGACTCCAAGACAAGTCAGGACGTTATGGGGCTTCTAAAAGTTATGGGCGAGCGCTTTGCACAGACTATCATCGTTATCACACACAACGAAGAAATCGCGCAGACAGCGGACAGAATCATCAGGATTGAAGACGGACTTATCGCAAATAAAGAGGTGCTGACATGGCAAAAGAAAAACGCATAAACGGACCTATGGTCAATAACAAAAAAGTAATCCGAAGTATCGCCGCCAAAACCGTAATGGCAAATCCCGGAAAGAGCCTTGTGGTAGTTCTTTCCATCGCGCTGTGTACATTTATGTTTTCAGCTCTTTTCACCATAAGCGGAAGCCTTATCGCCAAATTCCAAGATGATACCAACAGACAGATTGGCACGTCATGTAACGCAGGCGTAAAGTATCTCAACGAAGAAGAATACAACCGCCTTGTTTCCGACAAAAGTCTCAAAAACGTAACCGGATCAATACATGTGGGAACCGCAGTAAATGACGAGCTAAATAAAATATTTGCGCAAGCGGATTACCACGACGAGGCAAGTGCCAAAAAAAGCTTCTGCTATCCCGAAGTAGGAAGACTTCCCGAAAAGGAAAACGAAATATCCGTAAGCAGTCTGATCTTACAGGCTTTTGGCATGAAAGCCGATTCCAAGGAAGACTATGAGAGCCTCTTGGGAAAAAATCTTTCTCTCAAGCTCTCAGGCAAAGACAAAGAACAGACCAAAGATTTCGTCATAGTCGGAATACACACGGGAGATCAAGTCGCAATGGCACAGATAATCGTGGTATCAAAAGAGTTTCAGGAGAAGTTTTCTCCGACTCCCACATCATCCTACTATGATAACGCCGCATCCATGAGTTTTAATGATTGCTTCGGAAGAATCGATGCAGAAGTGGATTTCTTCATCCCTCTCTTTTTCAAATACCAGATTGAAAAAGCAATCGAAAGAAACGGGCTACCCGCAGATACGCAGTTCGGTACTAACTGGGGAAGTGTCGGTTCATCCGCGGATTTCGGCGCTATCGCATTCGTAGTACTGATGCTGTTTACCATATTCCTGTCCGGATACCTTATCATAAACAACATCTACCGCATCAATGTTTACACGGATATCCGCTCCTACGGACTACTAAAAACAATCGGAACAAGCAGTAAGCAGCTTAAAAAAATCGTAAACCGGCAGGCATTATATCATTCAGTTCCCGGAATCATCATAGGGATCACAGGCGGAATAGTGGCCGGAAGTCTCCTGCTTCCGATGTTAATGGATGGAATGGCCATTTCCGAATCCATAGATTCCAAAGCCGTTATAAATATATGGATTCTTTTATTCTCTGCGCTCTTTTCCTATGTCACCGTTCGCATCTCGGTCAGAAAAGCAACAAAGCTGGCTTCGGGAGTATCTCCCATAGAAGCGGTTCACTACGCGGAAAATAACAGTTTCCGCGGGAAGCGTCGCAAGCAATCGGCCACCTTTACAGCTACAAACTTTGCATTCAGAAATGTATTTAAAGAAAAGAAAAAATGCTTTTTCGTGGTGCTCTCTCTGGCTCTTTCAATGACTGTGCTCTGCACCGTGTACACCCTGCTGATAGGATTTGATGAGAATAAATATATAGCCAATTTTTTAATGACCGATTTTTCTGTTGCCGATGCAACTACTGATAACCGTGCTGTTTCAAATCACGTCTATGACGGAATTACACAATCTTTCCTTGATGAGGTAAAAAAACTTGCAGGCATTTCGGAGCTTGGAAACGTTTATGCAGAACCTTCCATCCAGGACTTAAATGACCGTGATTATGCACGTTTCAAAGAAAGACTGCTTGATAATGAAAAAGCATATGAAAATTCTGCACGGCATCTTTCCGCTTTATATTATGATGAGTCCGGAGAGCAAACAAACGATGACACTTATACTATAGCCAACATATATGGAATGGACGATTATGCATTAAGCACTCTTAAGATACTTCACGGAAATTTTGATGCCGAGAAATTTAAGACAGGCAAATATATTTTGGTAAACGAATATGATTACGATGGTAATGAGAGTAATTTCGTAAGCTATTTTCTCCCGGGTGAAACAATTGCCGTAAACAATGCAAACGGTGACATCAGAGAATATGAGGTAATGGCGACAATAGACATTCCTTTCGCCGTAAGAATTCAAGCTTATACCGATATGGACGTAAATTACGTTCTACCTACGGATGAATTCCATGATTTCTTTGGAGAAAGAGCTCCCATGAGAACTTTGATAGATGCAACAGACGATGCCGAACCAGCAATAGAGAGTTGGCTTGCGGATTATACAAGGAACGTTGAGCCATCGCTCACCTATACATCAAGATCTGTATTTAGAAAAGAGTTTTCATCCATGACGGAAATGTTCAAGATGGTCGGCGGACTTCTAACAACAATCCTTGCGCTTATAGGAATCCTTAACTTCATAAACACCATCGTCACTTCCGTGATCTCAAGAAGGCTTGAACTTGCCATGCTCGAAGCAGTCGGAATGACCAAGAGCATTCAGAAAAAGAGTTTATGCATCGAAGGCGTGATCTACGGCACTCTATCACTACTCTTTGGCATGGTGCTAAGCAGTATCATCTCCGTTCTGATGATAAGACCGCTGGAGCATGATCTGTTTTTCTACACCTATAAATTCACGCTCCTTCCGATTCTCGCCACCCTTCCATTCCTGATACTTGTCATGGTCGCTATACCTTACCTTGTATACAGGAAGGCAATGAAAGAAACAATAATCGAAAGACTGCGGCTGGCGGACGCATAATGCGATTTAAAAATAGAGCCGATCAAAATACTTATTCATTTTGACCGGCTCTTTGATTATGTTTTTTCTTTTACCAAAACGGAATCTAAAGTTATAACGCCTCAGCATTACCTGTTCTTATCAGATTACAAAATCTGTTTTCTCCTAATTTGTAGATCAAAAAAGCTACCGTTAGCAATAACAATCTGCCTATCCACAGCTCTTTTCCAAAAGAATAGTAATATCCACCAGCTTCCTCCCCTGCAATTTTAATCGTTATCGGCATACTTACATATACGCTTTGGAAAAGCAAAGAAATCAAAATCCATACATAATATATTCCATAAACGGCTATATCCTTGATAAATATCATCCTTAATCCCATGATCAGAAATACCGCAATCACTATCTGAGCACTGACAACAGCCATATTAACCAATAATAATCCTATATATACCTTGCCTCCCAACAAAGAATTTATGATCATCGCAAACAGTTGACCACATATAAATCCCAAAACTTGCACGATAATAACGGCACACGCACTTGCTCTTATTTCCTGTTGTACACTCTTGGAATAGATCATTTTATAGTCTCTGATTGCGATAAGTTCTCTTTCATTAAAAATCAAATGAATTATAAAAATACAGGTAAATACTATATATACTTGTTGAGAAATGCACCTGTAAATACATCTTCCATA
>Ga0310697_10003217_pt1 | contig 16635 bp, 12 predicted proteins | sample 172DNAGHGlowgp2_FD_203883 | JGI IMG/M metagenome (GOLD analysis project Ga0310697, IMG submission 203883) | Sheep rumen microbial communities from Palmerston North, Manawatu-Wanganui, New Zealand - 1728 DNA GHGlow gp2 (v2) (version 2) | ecosystem: Host-associated > Mammals > Digestive system >... | reverse complement strand
AGGGGACTATATTATTCTCGGCCAGTCAATAGCGAGAGCTGGTAGCAAAAAGAAAGGGAAGGCACTTCCTTCAAACAGGAACACCTCCCCCCTTTCAAAACACACACACGATTAAGTCATTTTACTCTTGATAGTTTCACTTGTCCTTACAAGTGCAGTTGTTGTTGCAACCGCCGTTATTGCGGGGAGCCTTGTCGGCACCACCTCGAGGGGCCATGTGAGGTCTGCCGTGACCACGCTTGCCGTGTTCTGTCTTCATCTTGGCAAACTTGGCAGCCTGTTCGGGCGTCAGCAATGCCTCAATCTTGGCATCGGTGGACTCACGTTGAGCCTTCATCTGCTCATGGTGCGCCTTCATTGTAGCTTCGTCGGGCCTTTCGCCCTTCTCCATCCGCTCAGGTCGGGCTTTCATCTCCTCGGTATAAATTCGGGTGATTTCGGCCTTTTGTTCGGTGGTCAAGTTCAGATGCTTGTTCAGACGCTCTACTCGCTTTTCCACCATCTGCTCCGGATTCATGTTCACGCGACGGGGCGGTTGTGCGTTCATCACGATCGTGCCCATCAGGACAACGGTCAAAGCTAAAACAATCTTCTTCATTCTCATTGTTGTGGTGTTTTAAAAAATGATTTGTATTAATTAAAAGATTCACATTGATTCACATGAAATCAATATCTCGGTTACAAAGGAATATATAATTTTTCAAACAGAAAAACACCAAATCATCACTTCGTGACCAATCAACTAATCATATTGACAAACACCCCAATCATCAAGACAAAAAGAACGTCAGTTCAACGCACCTGCCGGCAACATAGCACAAAATTCTTGTCAAGAAATCAAAAAAAATGTAATCAGCGCGTACAACCTATTGAAAAACTCCGTAAATTTGCAATTCGGTAAGGATAAAAAAGATTGGGAATGTTGACTCAGATTTATAACGGTCAGATACTCACTCCCGAGGGCTGGATCAAGGGGGGCTCGGTCATCATCGAGGACACCCGCATCAAGGAAGTGAGCAAGAGCAGCCGGCAACTCGATGGCATGGACAAGAGCATCGATGCCCACGATATGTATGTGGTGCCCGGTGGTGTTGACCTGCATTGTCATGGAGGTGGAGGCTGCGACTTCCAGGAGTGTACCCGCGAGGCTTTTACTACCGTAGCCAACACCCATCTCAAGCATGGCACAACTGCCCTCTATGCCACGCTATCCTCATCACCGCTCGACATGATGGAGCGTGCATGCCAGACCTGTGACGAAATGATGTGTGAGCCCCGCTCAACCATCATGGGCATGCACATGGAGGGTCCTTACTTCAACCCCAGCAAGGCAGGAGCCCAAATGCCTGAGGTAATCCGTATTCCCGATGCCAATGAGTACCACCACATCATCGAGGACTTTGACTGCATGCGGCGCTGGTCCACAGCCCCTGAACTGCCTGGAGCCGTCGAGATGGGCAAATATATCACCGGCAAGGGTGTTATTGCTGCCATCGGCCACACTGCAGCCGAGTATCCCGAAGTCAAGAAAGCCTGGGACGCCGGCTACACCCTGGCGACCCACTTCTATAATGCGATGCCTGGATTCCACAACGTGCGCGAGTTCAAGATTGCCGGCACCGTCGAGAGCGTCTATCTGCTCGAGGACATGGCCGTCGAGGTCATTGCCGACGGCATCCACGTTCCCTCTACCCTGCTCAACCTGGTCTATCACATGAAGGGAGTCGAGCGCACCGCCTTGTGTACCGATGCCCTCGCCGTTACCGACAGCGACAGCGAGCACGCCTTTGACCCCCGCGTCATCATCGAGGACGGCGTCTGCAAACTCTCGGACCGTAGCGCTCTGGCAGGTAGCATCGCCACCATGGACCGCCTCATCAAGACGATGGTCCGCGTCGTGGATGTGCCACTGAACGATGCCGTGCGCATGGCGAGCGAGACACCAGCAAGAATCATGGGCATCTATGACCGCAAGGGTTCCTTGCAGCGCGGCAAGGACGCCGACGTGCTGCTGCTCGACGATGACATCAACCTGCGCGGCGTGTTCTCGTTGGGTGAGTTCGTCAAGGGCAGCGACCGCATTGCCCCCGCTATCATCGAGAAACGATAACTTTCACCCACACCACTTCACACTAAGGCGCTCAGCAATGTAGAGACGCAAAATCTTGCGTCTCCCCTCGCTAGGCATCACAGAATGCCGACCTTGAGACGCAAGATTTTGCGTCTCTACAGGTTGTTATGGATTGTTTATCAGCACTTTATTGTCATCAAGCCCGCGCCAAGATATCCATCATTGGTGGATTGGAAAATGAACACGTTGAAAATTTTTTTGACAATATTCTTGCACAGTAACAAAATTGGCTATATCTTTGCACCCGCATTTGAAAAAGAATGCCTTATATGGTGGATGTAGCTCAGCTGGTTAGAGCGTCGGATTGTGGTTCCGAAGGTCGTGGGTTCGAGCCCCATTATCCACCCTAAAGTGAATAAAAAGAAAGCCTGAGTCGCTCATGCGATTCGGGCTTTCTTTTTATGTTTCAATCACGAGGCCACTAATACTCGAGGCCGAGGATGGCCTTGACCATCGGTGTAAGGTCGATGGTAGCAGGACCGGTGTAGGCGACCGGAGTGACGGCAGTGTCAAGAATCAGGTCAAATGCGCCCTGCTCACCAGCCTGGCGGATGGCAGCCTGAATCTTGTCGGTGAGCGGCTTGGTCAGCGCCTCGCGACGGGCTGCGATATCGGCGGCAGCACGGCGCTCAAACTCGCGCATCTTCTTGTCACCTTCCTGCAATTCCTGCACGCGGCGTTCCTTGATCGTCTCGGGCATCGACGCATCGGCTGCTACCGTCTGGTAGTCGGCATATTTCTTGTCAAAGTCCTTCTGCAACAGTTCATACTCGGCATGATACTTGTCGCTTAAAATCTTGAGTTGAGCTTCGGCTTCGGCCTTCTCGGGCAAGAGGTCAAACAGTTGCTGTGAGTTTACAATTCCTATCCTAGCCTGCGCCATGAGCACGAGCGGCATCAGCGCAATAGCTATCATGAGAATTCTTTTCATTGTTCAATCAATTTAGTAGTTCGTTATCAGGCAGCAAAGGTAGCATTTTTTCCAATAACAGCAAGGGATACGACAGGTTATTGCAGTGAAAACTCCTGCCAGCATGATTGCCGGCAGGAGTTTAGCAGTAAAATGACGTGAGTCCAATGAAAACAGCAACTGTCACTTCATGAGTTAGCCATTCGAGGACCTACACATTCTCCAGATAATGATCAGTCATCGGTGCCGAAGAGGGGATCTTCGGGCATGACCATCACAGGCTTGGTTTCGGCGGCCTTGAGGATGTGCTGCGGCACGTATTTCTTGTCCACGACAAGGCGGAAAGAGTACTCGTTGAACCACTCGTTGGTCATGATGATGTATCCCTTGTGTCCGCTGTCGCCGCCCCACGAGTTCTCCACTTTCCACTTGATGGGATTGCCGTTCTCGTCAAGATCAACGGCACAGAGCGTCATGGCGTGGGTCGAGCCGCTGTCAAAGGTGGCAATACGCTGGGCCTTGTCCATGGGGAACGTGGTGCCAAACAGGGTGGCATAGTCAAAGTTGTCGAGTGCAAGGTATCCGTTGGCACGGTTGAGCTGTTTGCCCACGTCGAAGCTCGCATAGAGCTTGGTGGAATCCTTGAGCGAAGCGATGGCCATGGCTGCGATGTCCTCCATGGGGAGGTTGACGTAGCGCCAGTTGTGACCGTCGTAGGTGTGGCGGTCATATTCCACTTCGTAGGTCTTGTAGTATTCCCTGCGAGGGTCGTTCATCGCCATGATGAACGTGCCGTTGATGGGACCTCCCACCGTCTCGCGGTAGAATTCCTGCGGGGTGTAGGTGCGGGCCGGGCCTACGGCCTTGCCGTTCTTGTCGCGGAAAGCATAGGTGAACGACTTGATGGGCTCACCCAGCGTGAGCGAGAGCATGGAATAGATGGTGCCGAGCATCTCGGTCTTTCGCTGGTTGATGGCTTTTTTGCCCTTTTTGTCAGCAATCATCTGCCGCAGTTCCAGTCCGAATTCACGCAGCTTGGATGCGACGAGTTGGCTCATGCGTGAGGTGCGCTCAGCCGAATAGGTCTCGGGCTGTGCCTCGACAGGCACGAGGCCGTATTTCTCGGCAAGGTCGGCAGCGCCACAGAAAGTGCCGCCATCGTTCATGGGATGGTGGAAGAAGAACTGCACGCGGATGTCGTCGATGGGCTTGTCGGCGCAATCAATCACGCCTTGCAGCATGAGGTTGGCCTTCTCGAGCTGGTCATAGAAGAAGAGGTAGTCGTGAGAGAACTCCACGGCAATAGAGTCAGCGTGACGACGGGCGAAATTGGCGCGCAGCACGTTGAAACTGGAGTACATCCAGCATCGCCCGCTCTGTCGCTGGTTGTGAATCGATTGTTTGGGCGTCTCGACGCTGAAGTAAGTGTCAGTAATTTTGTCGTTGCGGTAGTTTTTGGCAAGATCATCGATGGCATTGGTCGCCATGGCATTGCTAATGGCCTTGTTTTGGTTGGCTGCCGAGGTGGCGACGATTTGGCGCATCATGTCGGGGCTGATACCTCCCTGAGAACGGTCTTGTGCTGAGCCAGCAAAGGCGAGGCCTATTGCCAGAGCAAGTGTAAGAAATCTGTTCATATTATGTTGTGAAATGGTTTTGTGCGCGGCACTCAGCCTTTGCGCAGGATTAATAGTTTCTAAGACTGCAAAGGTAGTGCAAGCCGAAGACAAAATCAAATTTTTTTTGATTTTGTTGACATTCAATTTCCCTGATCAACGCATCAAACTAAACTGCCGCCGGTGCGGGGGATCCACACTGGCGGCAGCCTGTCTCAATTAGCTAATAGCTTGTATTACTTGATACCCAACTTGGTCTTTACCTTGGCGCTCACGTCCTCGGCATTGGTACCGGTGTAGATGATGGCACCAGCAGCCTGGTCAAAGATGAAGGTGTAACCGCCCTCGGCGCCCACTGCCTGGATGGCATTCTGGAGCTTCTGGGTAATGGGAGCAAGCAAGGTTTCCTGCTGGCGCTGCAAGTCCTGAGCAGCGGTCTGCTGGAAGTTCTGAATCTTCACGTAGTCATCCTGCAGTTCCTGGTTGTGGCGATCCTTGATCGCTTGGGGAGTGGTTGCGTCCTTGTCGGCAGCCTCATAGTCGGCCATCTTCTTCTGGAAAGCATCCTGCAGGTTCTTGAATTCGGTCTCATACTTGTCGCTCACCGACTTGAGGGTATTCTCGGCCGTGGCCTTCTCAGGCATCACGTTGAAAATCTCGCTGGTGTTAACGTAACCGAACTTCTGAGCTTGTGCAGCAAAGCACATCATAGTAGCCGTAATGGCTAAGAGCATAAATCTTTTAAACATGTCTAAAAAAATTTTCGTTGTTATTATAATTGTTCTTTTTCTTAATAATACACTATCTCAAGACTAAACGTCTAATGTCTAAAGTCTAAAGCCTAAAGTCTGAAGTCTAAAACCTAAAACCTAAAACCTAAAGCCTAAAGCCTAAAACCTAAAGCCTAATTACTTATATCCCATCTTCTCGAGCACCTCATTGCTCACATCGATGCGCGGCGATGCAAAGATAATGCTCTGGCTGCTGGCACGGTCGAAGATGACCTGCAGGCCACGCTCCTCACACACCTTCTTGCAAGCATTATAGACATCGTCCTGAATGGGCTTGATGAGCGACTGACGCTTCTTGAACAGCTCACCCTGCGGGCCAAAGTACTTGTACTGCAGCTGCTGGGCCTCTTTCTCCTTCTCGGTGATCTCGGCCTCTTTCTTCTTCTTCTGGTCGTCGGTCAGGAAGACCATGTCGGACTGATAGTTCTTGTACATGGTGTCGGCTTCCTTCTTGAGCTCATCCACCTCGCGTTGCCAGCGTTGCGACACCTGGTTCAATTGCTCATTGGCCATTTCATAGGCGGGAATGTTCTTCAACACATATTCCATGTCAACGAGCGCAAACTTCTGCGCGTTGGCGGCCATGAAGCCGGCAACAAGCGCCACTGCAATTAATGCGATTCTTTTCATATCTCTTTTTCTATTTTTGGTTGATAAAATTCGACTTTTAGACTGCGATTCGTTCAAATCGTTTATTCTCGGTTAACTTAATTTCGTTAAAATTCCTGACCGAGGACGAAGTGGAAGTTGCTGCCACCCTTCTGACCAAAGACTGTATCGAAACCGTAGCCCCAGTCAATACCCATCATACCGATCATCGGCAGGAAGATGCGGGCACCCACACCTGCCGAACGCTTGATGTTGAACGGGTTAAAGTCTTTCACACTGGTCCAGGCGTTACCACCCTCGACAAACACGAGCGGGTAGATAGTCGCACTCTGGGACAACATCAGCGGGAAGTGCAGCTCGATAGCAAAGCGGTCATAGGCATAACCCTCAGAGCCATAGGGCGTGAACGCACCGTTCTCATAACCACGCAGGGCGATAGTCTCGGTAGCATAGGTATAGGAACCTGACATACCGTCACCGCCGACATAGAAGGTCTCGAACGGCGACTTCAGCCACTTGTTCCAGCTGCCCAGCAGACCGAAGTCGGCACGGGTCATCAGCACGAGGGTCCATCGGCCGTCGGGATCGGTGAGCGGCGTGTAGGTCTTAGCCTGGAACTTGAGTTTCCAGTACTCGATCCACTTGTAGAGTTCCTTCTTGGAAGCCTCGGTGGTGCTCTGGCTCAAGGCACGCCAGTTCTTCTTGCCGAACAGGCTGGCAGGAGGCGTGGCGTTGAACGACAGCGTGAAGGTGCTGCCTCGACGGGTATAAAGCGGGTTGTCGATACTGTTGCGCGACAGGGTCAAGCCCAGCACGATGGAGTTGGACACACCATTCTTCATATAATAGAGGTACTCCCAATTCTTGAGGCTGTACCACTGATAGCTCAAGCTGGCCATGAAGGTGAAGTAGTCATCGGGCCACTTCAGGCGCTTACCGAAGCCCACGGTCACACCCGCCATCTGCAGGTACTTATTGGGGTCGTAGGCGTTCTCATAGTAGTTGTAACCGCCATAACCACCGTAGCCATAGCCGTAACCGTAACCGCCGTAGCCATACATCGAGTTGGCATAGTTGTACATTGCATTCTGGTACAACTGGCTGTAGTAGGACGAGTTAATACCCGTCTGGCGGCTATAGAAGGCCGATACCGACAACGAGTTGGGACGCTTGCCACCGAACCACGGGTCGAGGAACGAAACACTGTAGGCCTGGTAGTACTTGGCGTTGGTCTGGGCGCTAATGGTGAACGTCTGGCCCTCGCCCTGCGGAATCAATCCCTTATAGGACGACGGGTGCAGCAGGTTCTGAATCGAGAAGTTGGTGAACTTGAGCGATGCCTTGAGGATGACACCCGTCTGACCCCAACCGGCACTCAGTTCGACTTGGTCGTTGGCCTTGCTCTCGAGGTTGAGGATGATGTCCACGGTACCGTTGTCCTCATTGGGTTCGGGGCGGATGTCCATCTTCTCGGGGTCGAAGTGACCGGTCTGGGCAATCTCACGTGCCGAACGCATCAGGTCCTCCTTAGAGAATAGGTCGCCGGGGCGCACACGCAGCTCGCGACGCACCACCTTCTCATACAGGCGGTCGTTGCCATTGATGACCACCTTGTTGATGCGGGCCTGCTTGCCCTCGAACATGCGCAGCTCGAGGTCAATGCTGTCGCCCTCGATCTTGGTCTCGATGGGGATGAGGCGATAGAACAGATAACCATTGTTGAGGTAGAGGTTGGACACGGCATCGTCATCCTCCTGGGTGCGCTTGTTCAAGAGTTTCTGGTTATAGACGTCGCCCTTCTTGATACCGAGCACATCATTGAGGATTACCGAGGGATAGACGGTGTTACCCACCCAAGTGATGTCCGAGATATAGTACTTCTTGCCCTCGTCCACCTTGAGGTAAACGTCAACGCTCTTCTCGTCATAGGGGACCACGCTGTCGCTCACGATGACGGCATCGCGGTAACCCTTCTCGTTATACTTGTCGATGATGAGCTGCTTGTCAGCCTCATAGTCGCTCTTGACGAACTTCTTTTGGGAGAAAATCTTCCAGATATCCTTCTTCTCGTTGGTCTTCTTCATGGTGCGCTTGAGCTTGCGGTCGCTCAGCACCTCGTTGCCGTCGATATAGATCTTGTGAACCTTGATCTTCTCGTGCTTATCGACATTGATATTGACGATGACCTCATTCTGCTTGCTGAGGTCAGGCACTTGTACCACCTCGCAAGTGGCCTGGCCGAAGCCCTTGTTGGCATAGTACTTCTCGACAATAATCTTGATGCGGTCGGCGATATTGGGAGTCATCTGGCTACCGGGTTGGAAACTCAGGCGCTCGATGAGGTCCTTCTTCTCACCGCTCTTCATGCCGTTATAATTCACCTGGGAGACACGAGGCTGTTGACGCAGGTTGAAGACGAGCCAAGCCTGGTCCTGATAGATCTTCTCGACCTGAATCTGCACCTTGGAGAACAGGGCTTGACGCCAGAAACGCTTGGCGGCTGCCTTGATATCATCACCCGGGATATCAATCCGCTGGCCTACTGCCAGACCCGAATAACCGATGATGATATTCTCGTCGTAGTTCTCTACTCCCTCGACACGGATGCCCGCAATCACATATTGTGACGGCGTACCCGTGAAGATGACCTTGGGATTATAGATGGTGTCATTGGACGTATAGGTTTCCTGGGCTTGCATCGCGGCAGGAGCCATCGACAGCATCGCCAGCGCGGCCAATAACATATGTTTGATGCTCTTCATTGACAATTTACTCTGCATGTTCTTGATTAACCTGTTCGCTCGTCTTACCGTAGCGGCGCTCACGCGCCTGGAAGTCGGCAATCGCCTCAACAAAGTCTTCCTTGGTGAAGTCGGGCCAGTATTTTGATGTGAAGTAAAGTTCGCTATAGGCTATCTGCCACAACAGATAGTTGCTCACGCGCAGGTCACCACCCGTACGGATGAGCAGGTCAGGATCAGGCATGTCGGCTGTTGCCAGATGGGCCGACAGCAGGGCATCGTCGATGGCATCGGGGTCCAGTTTGCCCTGGGCTGCCTCACGTGCCATGCTACGGCACGCCTCGACGATTTCCCATCGCGACGAGTAACTCAAGGCCAGACACAGCACGAGTCCGGTACAATGTCCCGTGTCCTGCATACACTTGCGCAGTCGGTTGGCGGCAAACTCGGGCATACGTCCCATGTCACCGATGGTCGTCAACCGCACGTTGTTCTTGATCAGGTCGGGCGTCTGTTTCTCGATGCTCACCACGATGAGGTTCATCAGGGCATCCACTTCATCCTGTGGGCGGTCCCAGTTCTCGGTCGAGAAGGTGTAGAGCGTCAAGAACTTAACGCCCACCTCGCTGGCAATCTCGGTCACTTGGCGAACGGTGTCGACACCGTTCTCGTGGCCGAAACTGCGTTCCTGACCGTGCTGCTTGGCCCAACGCCCGTTGCCGTCCATGATGATGGCGACGTGGCGAGGGATGCGCGTCTGATCCAATTGCTGTATTTTGTCACTGAGTGATGACATAGCGTATATTATTCTATATAGTTACACTTGATGCAGCGCTTGCCGAACTCGTAGCTCACCGAGAACATGGCAAACGAATACCAGTCGGTGTTCTTGGCAAAGCCGTGCTTGATGCCGAACAAGTCGCTTAATCCGTCGATGCGGTCACTGAACTCCTTGCGCATGGTGAATTCAAAGGCCACGTTCATCTTCTCCTTGAACTTGTATTTCACACCGATGCCAAAGGGAATTGTGAACGATGCCTGGTTGTGACCGTCACAGATGGCGAACACAAAGCCCACACCTGCCACCATATAGGGGGAAATAGGCTTGAGTTTTTTATATTGGGGACCACGGCCGAAGTTCAGGAAATTGAACTCGGCAGTCAGTCCCAGGTCTATCAAGTTGGATGTAAACTTGTAGTTGGCGCCATCGGGATACTGTGTCTCGTCATACTTACTGTCGCCACGGATGTTGGCATAGTTCAAGTTGGCCTTGAACGCCCAGCGGCTGTTGTGGATATAGCGGAAGATGCCGCCGACGGTAAAACTCGGATGCTTGAACAGATTGCCGTTGTTGCCCTCACCCAAGTAACCGGTCATGCCCAACGTAGGGCCGGCCTCATACTTGTATTGCTGTGCCGTCGCGGGCAGGACAGCAAGCAACAGGATAAGCGCTATGAACAATGATTTCTTCATCTGGGCTTAATAGACAGGAGTATTGGTCATGCGGATATACACGCCGCGCCACACATTGGGCAGCAACGTGCCCTGCTCGTTATAGCCACCGAAGAGGTAGATGAACGGGCAATCCCACATCAGATCAAAGGAACTGACACGACGAGGAGCCGGGTTGGCGGCACGCAGCGTCTCATGGTTCACAAATGCCTGTGCACCGTAGAACGCCGGCATGTGTTCGGGCTGGCAGATGGTGGAATCGCCCATCGACCAGGTGATGCCTTGGGTCGAAGAGAGGTAAATGTTGCGGTTGAGCTCGCCATCGGCAAGACGACCACCCATGAGATACCATGTCCGCTGCAGGCCGTAATGGCGAACACCTGAAAGCGTGCGGTAAGTGTAATAGGGGAAGAGCGTGGCATCGCTCATGGCGGGCAACTCGGTGCCGTGACCGTTGTTGATCTTGCCCCAGTTGAGGCCGTCATAGCCCCACACGTTGTTCAGCGCCTCTCCTTCACTGTCAATGCCACCGACGATAATGGCTTGCTGTGAGAAGGTCCACTTGTTGCTGGTTACAATCATATCCGATGCGTGGGCAACGGGGAAGCCATCCTCAACAAGGGTGGGCTCAAAATCCTCAGGACGAGGATACTCGTCATGATAATAGACGCCGTCCTCCTTGGCAATACCCAGCAGGCGGCCATCATACACGCCCAGCAGGCTGTGCCAAACCACGTCGGTAGCGGTCCATTCAACACCATCGGGCGATAAGTAGAGCTGACCGGTGGTAGAGAGCAGGCACAGGGTATTGTCATCGGCAGCGGTAAACGAGGCCACATTGGGCGTGAAGGGAATATTGCAAGCCTGAGACTCCCAAGTGCCCTGAGAGGGTGATGTGGCGGTCAACAGCGTGACGTCGGTTCCGTCATAGACCAGAGTGCGGTACAGATCGTCCTGCAGCACGGTCTTCTGGGCAATGGCTCCATTGTCACTGCCAGGCAGGTCACGACGCCATGACATCGGCCAGACGAGCAGGTCGGGATTGACCTTGTGGACCAACACCTTGACATCATAGACTTTAACCTTCGACTTGTCGGCCGACGTCACGGTGAGTAGCGTCTTGCCGGTAAAGTCCAGGCTCTTGGTCATCGAGGTGGTGTAATTGATGGTTGTGTCGGCTTGAACGGTCGCTCCAGTGATGGAGAAGACTGCCGAGTTGACGGTGTTCAGGAACTCGACCGTCACCTTGAGTTTGGTGATATCGGTACCGACAGGCAACGAGTCAGCATTATAAATCAAGCCGTTATCATAATCCACAGTGAAGTGTACCGAATCTAAGTTGGCAAGCACATTATTATCGGTCTGTAGCGCAAAGCCTGTGACAAGAGTCGTCTGTGTGCTGGTGCTGTAGTGGAAAGTACTATCGTCGTCCTTATCTTTATTGCACGAGATAAATGCGGGAAGTGACAACAGCAACACAGCCATTGTCAGGACAAGGTATAACGGGTTTCGTTTGATCATTATCTTTGTTGTTCGTTCTTTCTTTTTATTACAAACGGCAAAATTACACAAAAATTTCGGTCCCAAGCCGATTTTTGCAATTAATAATGTATGGGACCTACATTTTTCGGGGCGTAAAGATACTACAACAACGCCACACGGGAGGCTCCCGTTAAAGATAATAAACGGATTTCGGTGCTTTTTACACCTTTTTAACGAACACAAACCCCGATTGGTAACTATTCAGCCGAACAATTCACCTTGCTCGACGGTACCAGGCGGGTGATGATGTTGCCGTCGATGAGATGGCGGGCTACGGTGCGACCGTCGATGACCGGGGCGGTAACGCCCTGCCCCACCCTGCGGGGGCTGACCTCAATGCGGGCTTCGTCCCAGGCCGCTGCATCAATCAGTCCTTGAAGCACTCTCGTGCCGCCCTCGACCATGACGCTGGTCACGCCGCGGCGGTACAGGTCCTCTAGCCAGCACTGCGGGTTGTCGGTGTCCAGTTTGACGTATTCCATGGTGCCGACGGTCTCATTTCTCATGGTGTTATAGACGATGGTGGGCAAGCCGTCAGTGAGCAGATTAAGGTTTCCGGGAATTGACAAATCATGCGATAGAATCACGCGCAGCGGCGACTTGCCAGGCCAGTAGCGCGTGGTGAGCGATGGGTTGTCGATGCGGGCAGTGTTGGCACCGATCAGGATGGCATCGCACAGGGCTCGCTGGCGGTGCATCAGCCGCATGGTCACGGGGGTGGACATGTGCAAGGGATTCTCGCCGGCCTCGGGCGGCAGGGCGATGAACCCGTCGGCAGTCTGCGCCCACTTGAGCTGCACCCACGGGCGACCGTTAGTGTGGGCTGTCATGAAGCGCTCGTTCAATGCACGGCATTCCTCTTCAAGCATGCCAACAACCACCTCTACCCCAGCCTCTTGCAATAGCTTCACGCCGCGTCCTGCCACCTTGACAAAAGGGTCCAGGCAGCCCACCACGACACGCGGAATGCCCCGCTCGATGAGCATGTTGGCACACGGCGGTGTCTTCCCATAGTGGGAACAGGGTTCCAGGGTGACATAGATGGTGCTGTCCCGCAGCAGGGCAGGGTCTGCCACGCTGGCAACGGCATTGACCTCGGCATGGGCCTCGCCGCACTGGCGGTGCCACCCCTCGCCGATGATGGTGCCATCGGGAGCGACAATCACCGCCCCCACCATGGGGTTGGGCGAAGTGTGTCCCGCCCCCAGGCGCGCCAGCTGCAGCGCCCGCCGCATGTATTTCTCGTCAATCATCTTGAACTACAAATTCATTTTATTGAACTACGAATTACACGAATTTTTCTGATTTTAGTAAGGTTGCGGATGCCATTAGTTTAATTTGTGTAATTCGTAGTTTATTATTCAAGCTGTCAAGGTTGTTTGATTATGGCGGCGGCGAAGCGGGGCTTGCCGTAGGAGTCGTCGATGATGCGGACCTCGTCAAAGCCGCCCTCCTGCAGCAATTGTCTCACCTCGTTGCCGAAGCGCTGGTTGATTTCCAGATACAAGTGCCCTCCACGCTCCAGCGACTGGGCGGCATAGGGGACTATAGCCTTGTAGAACAGCAACGGGTCATTGTCGGGAACGAACAGGGCCTGACCGGGTTCGTAGTCCTTGACGTTGCGGTCCATGGCCTCGCGCTCGCTCCAGCACACGTAGGGCGGGTTGCTCACGATAATGTCATAGCGGCCAGGAGGTTGCGGCGAGAGCATATCACTCTCAAAAAAGCGCACCTTGACCTTCAATGCCGCGGCATTCTCGCGTGCGACAGCAAGGGCATCGCGCGAGACATCGAGGGCATCGACCTGGGCAAACTTCAGTGCCCTCGCCAGCGAGATGGCGATACAGCCGCTGCCGGTACCCATGTCCAGCACCCGCAGGTCACTGCCCGGATTCTCGTCGATGATGAGGTCCACGAGCTGCTCGGTCTCGGGGCGCGGAATCAGCACCGCGGGCGTCACCTTGAATTGGTGTCCATGGAAACGTGCGTGCCCCACAACATACTGCAACGGCTCGTGACGGCGCAGGCGGGCAATGATGTCGGCAATACGCTCGGGGGCAAAGGCGGGCAGTTCACTCTCCTGCCGCAGCGCAACATCCACCTGATCATAGTTGAACACATCCTCGCAGATGATGCGTATCATCGCCTGCACCTCATCGGGCTCAGCCACGCCGGCGAGGCCGTTCTTGAGTTGTTCTATAGCTTCCTTGAGTTTCATATCTTCAGTCTTTTGTGGATTGGCCTCGCGCTAAGACGCTAAGAATTTATTTTATAGCCATTTATATCTATTATATCTATGGTCAAAATATGTTCTCATCAAACATATATTAAAAACTTAGCATCTTGGCGCCTTAGCGTAGGGGCCGTTTGGATGAATTATGGTTTTCAGTTGACGGGAATGAAGTTGAAGTCGCCCGTGATGTCGTTGAAATAGACGTCATAGGTGCCCTTCTTGACCGGTACATTCATGCCACCCTGAACTCCCCTGCCCCATGGGAATTGTTGGGCACCCCAGTTGAAGTCCCAATTATTGTCGGCTGCAAATTTGATTTCTTCATCAGCAGTAACGGTGAAATTCTTGAAAAGCCAGTCATGGTTTTCCTTATTGGGATTCAAATCCACCATATTGTATTCCTGATCAGTCACGTCCCAGTAACAGTGAGGGCCAACAATAATAATTGATTCATAAACTCCTGCACTCGAGCCATCATAGGGTGTAATGCTGAGTTCATCGGTCTGGGTATTCAAGGTGATGGTATAATAACCGCTGATTTCCATACAGAAGGTACTGTTGTCGCCTCCGATACTACCATGAATATAATTTCCGTTATTGTCTCGGACCCAACCGTCCGTCCAATTGCCAGGCGTGTGCACCAGGACGAAAGCATCTGTTGCTCCGAAATAACCCGTGTAGGTGAGCACGCCACGGCCTTGGCTGTTAAACTCGCCGACAGGGTACAGTGGAATCAGGCCACTACCGACACTATTCTCAAAATTAATCCATGGGGTGCTACCAACACTGTTGCCCATCAAGTACCACATATCCATGGGTTCCGGTGCTGGCCAACTGCCACTGAGCAGATAATTGATCAGGGCAGTCACGTCGGTGATGGTTACCTTGCCATCCTCGTTCACGTCGGCAGCTTCCAGGTTTACAGCCGCGCCATTACCGCTGAGCAGATAGTTGATCAGGGCAGACACGTCGGTGATGCTGATTTTACCGTCGCCATTTACATCACCACGAGTGAACTCAGTGGGGAAGTCGGTCTCGGATATATTGGTAAACTTTTTCCAGATATTGGCTTGACGGTAAGCCTGTGCGCAATCTTGAGGCACCACCAGATCAACATAGCTGTATTGATCTTCCATGAAGGGTTCAATCACTTCGCCACTATCCTCATCAGTAAAGGTCAGACATTCGGGCGGTGTCGTAGCCCTAACGGTAATTGTGGTCAGATCAGGCACATCATGGAATGCATAAAAGTCCAGGGTGGTAAGAGTCGATGGCAAGTCGGCATAGGTCATCGACGAGCAATTGTAGAAAGCACTCCTGCCGATAGTTGTCACGCCATGAGGCACATCGATGCCCTCTAGAGCGGAGCAATCATAGAAGCCTCCAAGGTTGATAACCCGGAGCCCCTCGGGAAGAGTCACTGATTGCAGATAATCACAGTCCTTGAAACCGAAATATTCGATGACTTGCACGCCATCAGGAACCTGATAGGATGTCAAGGACTTGCCTTCAGGATACCTTACCAGGGTCTCCAACTGTGCAGTGAAAAGCACGCCATCTCTCGAGCAGTAATTCGTGTTGGCGCTATTGACGTTAATCTCGTATAACGAGTGGCACTCATCAAACGCGGGTACATCAATCTCCGATACGCTAGCGGGCAAAGTGATCGTCGGCAACGAGGTACATGCACCGAAAGCATCTAGCTCAATGATCTCAACACCATTCTGGATGCTCACATTCACCAAGTTTATACAGCCATAGAATGCAAAGGTTGCTATCTCCTTGACAGTGCCCGGTATGTTGATAGATGTCAATGATCTGCAATTGGTGAAACACTGTATGGGTATCCCGACCAGGCCATTGGGCAGTGTGAGACTTATCAGAGACGAGCAATTCTGGAAACAGAAGTCGCCCAAGGTGGTCACACCACTGGGTATATTAATTGACGTCAGAGCAGTACAATTATAGAAAGCAGCATAACCGATGTCAGTCACCGTATTGGGCAAATGTACCGAAGTCAGTCCTGGGCAATTATAGAATGCGCCACGACCAACGGCTGTCACAGTATAGGTGAATCCTTCATGAACAACAGTGGCAGGCACATTCACGTCACCACTATAGCTATTGTAGCTGCGGTCCTTGAAAGTCACACTCGCAGTGTTGGGCCCGGTGATGATGTAATAGATGCCATTCTCAACAAAGTCATAGTAATACCCCTCTATGTTGGAGAATTCCTTCCATGCCGTTGCCGAGCGGTAAGCATTGAGCGATGTGGCGGGAACACGCAGTGTTGCAGTTGCATAATTGGTGGAATGGAAACTGTCGGCACTAGGACATTCAGGTGGAGTGGCAGCACGGCAGGTGATGGTTTCCAGACCAGTGCATTCAAAGAAAGTGCCTTCTTCAATGTAGGTGACGGTCGATGGAATGGTGATTTCTGTTAAGGAAAAGCATTCACCGAACGTGCAGTATCGCAGTCGGGGCACACCTTCGGGAATGCTCACACTCGTCAGGTGGCAGCAACCATAGAAAGCATAGTAGTCAATCTCATTGACCGTGTTAGGAAGAGCGATGCTGGTCATCATATCACCTTCATAAAATGCTCCAAAT
>Ga0310697_10003215_pt1 | contig 16641 bp, 12 predicted proteins | sample 172DNAGHGlowgp2_FD_203883 | JGI IMG/M metagenome (GOLD analysis project Ga0310697, IMG submission 203883) | Sheep rumen microbial communities from Palmerston North, Manawatu-Wanganui, New Zealand - 1728 DNA GHGlow gp2 (v2) (version 2) | ecosystem: Host-associated > Mammals > Digestive system >... | reverse complement strand
TCTTCTGAGTTTTCCCTTCTATAGCTCCATGCTGAGTGGTTATTTCCATTTTGGAAACAACCACTTCTTTGTCCAACTCTCCTTCATCAAAGATATGCGTCAGATGCTTGCTGATGGCAGGAATGCCGACCCCAAACAACTGAGCCATCGCTTTCTGAGTAGCCCAGATGGTTTCATCTTTGATGACCACCTGTACCTTTCCTTCTTCGTCAGGCAGATGGTATAATATGAATTGTATTTCGTTGTTCATATCTTATATTGCTTCTATTTTTATATTCACCTTCAGGTAATCAGCTATCTGCTTAACTTTGATGTCCTAACAGGCTCTTTCCTAAATCCGTCAGATAATATTTCTGATTCGGATGTTTAGGAGAATCAGGGTATTGCATTGCAATATATTTCGCCTCCAATGCAGGGCTGATATAGTTCTTGAAAAAGTTCATAACATCTGTTAAGTTCATAGATTCCATCATTTCGCTTCTTGTTTTGGGTCCTTGTTTCAGCACCCTCAGAAGCTCCAAAGGTTTAGGGGTAGCTTGGGGGGTAACTTGGGGGGTAGTGCCAGCCTCAAGCTGTTGTATATTTACTGGTAGTGCCATAGTCTATTATTATGTATCAAAATGCCTTAATCTTTAAGAACGTTTCTTTTATCATGCTATTGCGTATACCTTTTATTATTCAGTTCCTCCATACCATATATTGCTTCAATCTCTTCGGAAAACATCATATTCGTTACCGTTAGTATCAGTGAAAGTACCTATAAAAGTAGAACCTCCCCCAATTCCAATAAAAGGTATCAGAGCCCATATTGCATGCTTCCCTAAAATCAGACATGATATATATAAACACAAAAAGGATACTATCGAATATACAAGACGATTACTAGAAATTCCAGAAATAATCATAAGAAGTGTCATCACCCCAAATAGGATCATTGAAATCCAGCCTGAACCACTATTTAAATTGGACCAATGCACGAAGCCATCACTATACATGAAAAATAATGAAACACCATATATAATGAAGATCGTAAAGGCAAAACATGTACCCACAATCCAATTGACACTATTTTCAAACACTTTACAGCATGTATAGATACCAATAAGAGCAATAATTACTGCCATTATTATTAGTGATTTCTCGCTAAATGAAGAATGTGCCCATAAGTAAAAATCAACACTTGCATCCCAAACAAACGAGAAAATAGTTTCAAAAAATGTTTCCATACGTATTTGCTATTTATAGTAGTATTATAGAGCTTCAATCTTTATGTTCACCTTCAGGAAATCTGCTATCTGGAAAAGGTATTGTGCTTTGGTGGGATTCGAGAAGTACACATACACCCACTTGCTGCCCTCTCGCTGCTGCCAGCGCTTGTTGTCGTCAAGTCGCTGGCGGGTGTCCACGAGGTTGTATCCAGCACACATGATGCCTACCTTCGCCACTTCGTCCAGCCCGATGAACTTCAGCGCCTCGATGAACGTCTGGATGGCATTACGCCCCTGAAACACTCTGCCGTTCACGGTGATGCGCATATCCCGTCCCTTCACGTCGCTGATGTTCTGAGGTGTAATGAGGATGGAGCCTGAAGGCACAGAGGGAGGTTGCACCTGAGGAGTCGGCTTCTGTATGATGGTATTCTGAACCGACGTGCCCCATCCGCTATTCTGTTCATCGCAGACCTCAACCTCTCCGTTAGCATCCTTTTTGACTGCCAGGTAGACTTCGCATTCCAAGTCTTTTAGCAGGGTCTTGGCATACTCCTGCAACTCTGGAATAATCTTCGATGTAATCAGCGACTGCTCCAGGTCGTCAATCTCGTCCTCCAGTTCATCCTGCACCTTCAGGTGCTTCCGTTTCAGGTTTGCTCTCAGGGCATAGTCCTCTTTCAGAGTATCAAGTATTTTATCCATCTTCATATTCTTAACAATGACTTAATTGTTATACTGTTTCTGTTTGCTCTCACTAACTTAACTTCATCATAGAATTGGGATTTCTTTCCGTCATCACAGACAAAGATGAAAATACGAGGTAATTTGTTACTATATTTCTCTTGATATCTTTGCATGAATTTTACAGCATTAGCAGGTATCTCGTATTCCACTTCTTTCCCCAACTGATTTGCAATGTCTGAATGCATGAACACAAACAGTGCTTTTCTTCGGAACTGGTACGAGGGATTGCCAATCAATACAGTAGGGCCGCTGAACAAATCATCCAAAGACACGTTATCACCAACATGCCATTTGAAATCATGAAAATTGTAAGTCAATGTGGTATGGCGGCTCTGTCTTCTGTTTGTGGAGATAGGCTTGGTCACAGTTTTCTCTTCTGGCTTATGGCTGTTATCAGCTTCGACAATAACGCTACTGTCAACACCCAATGTTTTGCAGAAATACGCTTTCTGACCTTTTGGTACAACAATACGCTTAAGATGCTCACAACATACAAATAGAGAAGGCTCTATAAGGTGGGGAGTTCCAACAAATATCACCTCTTCTAAAGCAGATGAACAAAAAGCTGCGACTCCGATGTACTCAACAGACGAAGGTATAGTAACTTTTCTTAAAGACTCACAGTAACTGAATGCTGCATCGCCGATATACTCGATTTTTGATAGACAAATACTCCCCAAGGACTTGTTTTTGCGATAAGCAAGCCCCTGTATACAATTATTTCCATCTGTGTTAATAGGCATAGCAGTATTTTTGTTACAAAGATATATTTTTTTCTGCAATTGACCTAATTTTGCCAGTATTATTACGTTTTATTTAATTATTACTAAAGATGATTTACGGATATATCAGAGTAAGCAGTGACAAGCAAACTGTAGAGAACCAACGCTTTGAGATTAATAAGTTCTGTGAGAAACAGAATATTGTCATTAACGACTGGATAGAGGAAACGATTAGTGGCACAAAGAACTACACTAAGCGGCAGTTGGGTAATCTTTTGAAGAAAGTCCATAAAGACGACATCATCATCTGTAGTGAGTTGTCCCGTCTGGGTAGGAACCTCTTTATGATTATGGAGATCCTGAACATATGTATGACTAAAGAATGTCGAGTATGGACTATCAAGGATAACTATCGCCTAGGGGATGATATCCAGAGTAAAGTCTTGGCATTTGCATTTGGACTTTCCGCTGAAATTGAACGCAATCTAATCAGTCAACGTACCAAGGAGGCATTAGCACGTAAGAAAGCAGAAGGCGTAACATTAGGGCGACCTAAAGGACGGAAAAGCGACCCTGAAAAATATAAACTTTCTGGAAAGGAAAATCTCATCAAGGAGCTTATTAAAAATGGTATTTCCAGACGGAAGATTGCTAAGATATGCAAAGTGGACAGAAGTACGCTTTCTCGTTTTGTTTTACTTAAATGTTTGGTAGAAAACTAATGACCGATTTTGCGCGGCAGGGATATTAAAAGATACGGTTATGTGGACAATGGATTGTTCCTTATCAACACTCATAATGGCGTTCGTGGACGTATTCCTCGTATCAAAATCGAAGATTATCCAGCTGTAAAGGCTCATTTAGACCAGTATTGGGATAGAATTGCCACAAGAGCCGACAAGGGTGATACCCCATACAACCTTCGTAACTGCGCTTATTTGGAGAATTTTTTTAAGCCAAAAATCATCTATCCAAACATGACCAAATACATGCCATTTGTATTTGATAATAAAATGTTTCTTACAAATCAGAAATGCTTCATTATTACAGGGAAGAATGTAGCATATCTTACAGCTTTTTTCAATTCTTCGTTATTCAAGTACTGTTTTAGAGATTCATTTCCAGAACTACAAGGAGGAACGCGAGAGTTGAGCAAAATTTTCTTCGATAAAATACCCGTATATGAAGTTTCTGATGCTCAAAACCTTCAATTTCAAGATCTTGTAGAAGATATACAAAAAGAATACAATAAACAAAAAGCACAGAGAATAGACTCTATGCTTTTTGACCTGTACAATCTCACCACAGATGAACGAAGGGTTATTGGCTTTGTTGAGATAGTTTGATATATCGCGTAACATAATCACATTCAATAGGAGATAAACCATACATTGTGAATACAATATCGTTTATCTCCTTTTCTGTTGTAGCAGAAAGGTTGGCTATTTGCTTTTCAAGAAGAGGCAATAGTTGCCTTTCGTACTTGGTATTGTATGGAATACAGGCTGGTTCTATTGCTTGAACACTGACCAACAAATCTCCTGTGCCAGTCTTGGGTGAATCTTTTAACAAATAGTGCCCCATCAATGAATTTAATACACAGCACAAAAACTCGATATGTTCGCCTGTAGCAAAACATGTACTATCAAGTCCAAAGCATCCCTTGTTGTCAAAAGAGAAACGTAAGATTGACCCAATTCTTTTCCATATGATTTTTGGCCGTAAAAAATCCTCCCAATAGCTGATGCTATCCTGAGTCTCAAACCACTTATTGTTGGTCTTCTTTCTGGCTTTCACCTTCTCTCCGTCAACAATATGTGTTTTGCCTGTTTGTTCCAGTCTTTCAATGCCAAACGAAAGTAGGTATTGCTTCACTGCAGGGTATCTGTCAATGTCGTAATGGCGTGATGGAAATGTCGCTATTATCCACAGATTTGCCCAGTCATATCCATACCTCTTGATGTCGCGGCCTCTAAGAATCGGTCGTAAAAGTTCCTCCGTTCTTTTGCGCTCTTCGGCATCCCTGCAATTTGCAAGAATTTCATTACGCTTCTCTGTTGATATTATAAAAGCATCATTAAAGCCCGTCTTTATTCCATAGTTAATCTGAATATCCCAATCCTTTAACGGTGTTCCAACGGCTTCAATCTTTCGCTTAATACTCTGTTCTATGGGCGATAAAATCACCCAGCTGTTCGAAGAATTGAAATCGCAGATGCTATTCTGCTGCTGCACGAAATTGCTCAAATTATTCACGCTATCTTTATTCTGTTTGTTAGTGACAGCACATATAGTGTGGTGCTTATTATTAGCCTTTGCAAAAAGCAAGATGTTTGTGTCAACTGTAGCACTCTCAAAAATCTTCACTCCTGCGAAGTCGATTAGTAACATTGGATTGACCTTTTTAGAAAAGAAGCCACGCACTTTTTTGCCATAACCAGCACGCATCCACTTGTTTGATGTTATAAAACACAAATGACCATCTTTCTTCAGCAGCTGCCAACCTCTTTCGTAAAAAAGGCAATAGATGTCGCCATTACGGTCGAATGTATCGAATCCACAAGTTGCATACTTATTAGCCAACTCACCAGCATTGTCTTGTAGCCTTCTGTATGGAGGATTGCCAATAATTAAATCAAATCCGTCTTCAATTCCAAACATCCATTTCGGGTCGAAGAAAGGCGATTGGCCATTTTGATCGTATGGATTCCACTTTGCCATCTGATAGGCATTCTCACTGGCAATTACATTATCAGATTTCAGCATTTCAATGAGTTCATCCCTCAGTTCCTTGTCACGATTGCGAAGTTTCGTTTTCTGATAGACGGTCTTAGCTATAAAATGCTCGTGACGTACTTGTTGGAGTTTCTTCTGTAGCTCGATAACGTCTTGCTCAAACAGATTTTGTTGCTGTGGGCGTCTAAGAGCAATCAGAGAGTCGGCTGTAACAAAATGAGTCTCCAAATTTGGCAAGTTAGGTATTCCAAAATTGTCATCAGGATTGTTATTTTTCTCGCAATCACACACCAATGATATAAAGAATCGCAGCTTGGTAATCTGGGCTGCAATGGTTTGGATATCACCACCAAAGATGCAGTTCTCCATAATAGCCAACTTCATGTCGTACTTACTTCCTGAGGCATGAAGATTCTGAAGAATCTCCACAATACGGTTAAGCATACCCATTGGGAATGCACCAGATCCACAAGCAGGATCAAGCACTTTGATAGTATTTAGTTTTGCTATTACTTCATCATAAAAAGCCTTCTTTGTATCGTCATATTCGAAGTCATCTGTGAACAATGCTTTGACTTTGTCTGAGTCACCAAGATAGGCTTGCAGACTGATGTCAACCATATAGTTGACAATCTCTCTTGGCGTATAGAAAGACCCGCTCTGATTGCGTGCTGTATCTTGCGTTTCTGGATTATATACGCCCAACAGGTTTTCAAACACCTTCCCTAAAAGCTCTGGGTCGAGGGCCACCAATTGCTCAGACGGCGAGTTCTCCTCAACGGTAAAGTTGTAGCGGCGGAAAATATTGATGATCCCATCGTTAGGGTCGAAAAAGAGTTTGTTGGGGATAAAAGCACGTTTGGTATAATGCCCAGCAACTATCGTGTCATTACGACTGAATCCATCATGGAAATATGCGTGCTCTACGCCATCACTTGTTTTGTTTTTGTCCAGGCATTCAAATAATCCTCCATTGATAAACGGTATAAACTCAAATAGGCTCAGAATCTTGTCTTCGCTGATTTTAAATAGTTCTTGATAGCGGTATTTTGATTTTACATCAGGCTTGTCCTTGTTTGTAGCAAAACAACGACGCTCCACATGTTTATTTCCATCTTTGTCGTATGTAACAGTTTTGATAGGACGATTGAGGGTGGCAAAGAAGAGGTTCTGCAAAATAGCCTGATAATAGTTTGACGAGTCCATGCTCTGAGGATCAAAGTCTATAAGGATGTGTTTCAGGCGCTCAGGATTAAACAAATCGTCAGGAACCAGCTCCTTCTGCTTGATGAACCACACAAACATTAATCGCGTAATTAGGCGAATCATCTTGGTGTCTAATTTGTCTCTATCATCCTCTGGAGTGTTGGGATTATTGGGGAAATAAACACCTGACGAAGGATTTAGAGTCCAGGTGTACCAGTCAAACAAGTCGTTATAGAACTGCTTGGTAAGAGCTTCGACGGAAAAAGCTTCACGGATATTGGTATAGCTAATGCCTTTCTTCTGTAATTCCAAGAATCGGGTTACAGGCGTGAGATAATGATTCTCTGGGTCGCCAAAGACGAAAGTGAATCGTTTGGGTGATGTCTTCTCCCCTCGCATATCAGTAATGAAAGAGAGCCGCCAATGATTGCCATCATCGAAGACGGCAATACCGGCATCAGAGTCAATCTTGATGTATTTCTCTATCAGCTGTCGCAGCCCCACTTTACGGCGATCTATGGAATTATTCATCTTGAGATAGAAGAAGCTGATTTCATAGGTGTCCTTTGTAGATAGTTTACCCCAATAATATCCAGTGCCCTCATCAGAATTGATATCCAAAGGTTCCGGCACTCTCATGAGAGTCTGAGCCTTGAAGAAGTTAATGATAAAGTCTGTCCAGGTACTTACGTTGAACTGTGACTGAAAAAGGGCTTGTATTTGTTCTTTAGTGTATGCCATAATTATTCAAATGTTTCAGATGTTACAATGATGGGGTCGCCAAAATCTTGATCTTTCTTTTGGCGTGACTCCGGAATGTGATAGGTGTCATAGAGGCTCTCGATGACTCGTTGAATGTCCAGCTTGTGGTCTGTTATCTTTGAACCATCCTTAGTCATCTTGTTGATTTGTTTCTTGAGCTGGTTAATGCTCTTTGTCAGACGGGTATATACACCCTTTTCAACATAGACTTCTAATGAGAGGATCTTGTCATAGACATCTTCATTTCTGAAAAGACGCTTCAACTCACGAATGGCGGCCATTGCTTTGGTCCCATTGTCATTGATTCTGGCTTTCAGCGTAGGCGCAGCATGGTCTTGCTCATCTTCTGTCAAGTATGCTTGGAATGCTGCGTCAACATGACGATAGTGGATATCCTTCACTGCATCAAAGTTGCCTATTGGCTCATTCTTGTCAGCTCTTAATATTTCGGCTGCAGACACAAATTCCAACTTTTCAGGTTTACCGTCTGCTGTGACTTTATAGAACTGGCTCTTTTGTCCCTTACTAATGTAAATAAGACTGGTTTGAGGTTCAACACCCTTTTTCCGGTATTCCTCCTTTCTTACAGTTCGACTCTTGACGGGCAGTTCCTTAATTCTCTTATAAAGATCAGGATCTGTAGCATATAGGTCACGTACCTCTCTCAGCATTTCCAATTGCTTGTCGATGTTGTCTCTGACGTTCTCATCGAACAGCTTGAAATCGTGAAGAATCTCCTGACGGGTATAAATCTGTGCATCCTCACCAAGAGCTGTATGGAATCCTTGCAGTTTCAACAGCGCATTCTGATAAAGTTGGATTTGCTGGTCACCTTCCTGAGACGGATAGAACATGTAGTTGAATATTCCCGCTTTGGCTACAGAACCGATACGATTGACACGGCCTATACGCTGCATCAGGCGAGTGGCATTCCAGGGAGAGTCGTAGTTGACAATAATATTGGAACGGTGCAGGTTGACACCTTCGGCCAGTACATCTGATGTCAGAATGATGTTGTATGTGTTGAGTTTTTCCCCTCTGAAATTGGCATCAAAATTCTGATTGATATCTTTTTTACCTTATTTCGATTTGCTGCGCTAACAAATAAAATATCATCCCTCTTTAAACGCTTTTCTAGTTCTTCCTCAAGATATTTGAGTGTGTCCACACTTTCTGAGAAAACTACCAGTTTGCCTTCAACATTTCGTTTTTTTTCAAATAATTCTTTATTAAGCAGCTCAACAAATAGGTCTAGCTTAGGATCTGCATTGACTTTATCCCATGATTCGCATAACATCTCCAATTTCTCCTTGTCCTCTTTTAATAGTGGCAGGAATGCATCAAGGAAGTCTGAAGACTGATATACGAAGTCATCTTTGTCAACGCCTTTGTTTGCAATCTTCTCTATAATCTCATCGAGTTCCATATCTTTAGCCATCATGCCCTTGACATCGTAATCTGGGGCTATGAGAACCTTATTCTGCTCAAACATGTCAATCATGTCGTTGGTGATACGTAAGAAGGTATGGAGCGAGGTCTTGAATGCAGAGAAGCTACTTTCAAGTCGCTTCACCATGTGAACGCGATAAATGGCTGAGAGCAAATTGGTGATATGTTGGGCCTGCTTGTATTTTTCTCTCGCAGGGCCTGTCAGGAACTCGATGGCTCTGTAGCGAGCATAGTTCAAACCTACGCCATCAGGATTTTCTTCTGACTTAGTGTCAGTTAACATGTGGATAGTGTGATAGAACAAAGTAGAAAGTTCTGAGTCCATTTGATAGATGCACTCATTAGGCTGTTCTATGTGAGGGAATACAACTCCCTGTTTATCCAAGTCGGCCTTATACTCTTTGTTGTTGATGAGGTTTTTACGGGTACGGCGCACCAAAATTTTGTCGAGTATTTCCGTACGCATCTCCTCATAAATTTTCTCTACTCGATCGGTAAGCTCTTTAACAGTAATAGTTGCGCTATAACGGTCTTTCATAGCCTGCTTATAACGCTGAATCCAAGGTGTAAACTTCAGATTCAGATTGCCAACGCCGTCTATAGTAGGATTGCGTGCATCTTGGAATAGAAGAATGAGGTTCAAAAAGTCCTCTGGCCGATTGTTTAGAGGTGTTGCAGAGAGAAGCATTACTTTCTTACGAATTCCCTCAATGAAGCCTTCGTTTATACGTGGTGACTTGCAGATTCGCTGCAATTCATCATATCGTCCAGCGGCATCAGAACGGAAACCATGAGCCTCGTCAACAATGATGAGGTCAAACTCTTCTGGGCTTTTATAATTATCCTCGCCTTCAATAACTTTATTAAGACTACCGTTGCTAACAAATTGAGCATAATCCTTGATTTTAAAATCTTTAAAAGTGTCTATCCAGTTATCTTTTAATGCAGGAGGATAGACCACCAAAACTTTCGTATCCTTACCGTTTTCTTCTATGAAACGCTTGGCTATCATTGTTCCCACAATGGTTTTACCGGTACCAACGACATCGGCCAGGAAGAAACCGTTATATTCCTTCAGCATTTGGAAGCCTTGGATAACAGCATCCTTCTGATACTTCAAATCCATATAGCCTTCAGGCAATTTCATGGAGAAGTTATCTTCTACCTGATCACCAAAGGCATCGATAAGCACCTTAATATAAAGTTCATATGGAGTGGGCAAGCCTTCAAGATGGGTCTTTTTGCGGATTCTTGCAATATCTTCAGGAGATAGTGGGATAGATTCTTCCCAAAGTTTCCTAAACTCTTCTTTACAGTAGGAAACATCGTTAAAGTCTTTCATAGCCACATTGAGTTCGTAGCGTGGAGGTTGAATGATGCCTAAACCAGAATCAGAAATGTTTGAAGAACCCATAATAACCCAACCATCTGTATTCTCGTTGTGGTTCTCTGGCAGGCAAAGATAGAACTTTGCATGTAGATTCTTCGATTTGTCAATACGCATTTCCACCTTACCAGAAGCAAGGTCTTCGCAAAGTTGCAGAATGCCTTCTTCTACTTCTTTGCTATATTTGGCATCAACCACATCTTTGATGAAGTCTTTAGTAAATTTGGCTCTTGCCTCGTCTTCACCTCCTAACATCAAGAGACTTTTGTCGTGCTTACGGAAGATATCATCGATATTGATGCCAACGAGAATCTGTATTTTCTTCACGTTATCAAGATGTTTGCGCAACTTGAAATAACCTGAAGATCGGAAATAACCGACTACAGCCTGAAATGCATAGAAATCATGCATGTTATCTGCTATGCCTGCGAATTTTTTAATAAGCGGCGAGTCAACGTTATTGAAAAATTTACTATTCATATGTATTCTTTTTATTCTTGTTCGTTTTGCCAATCACTATCCAATTGTCTCTCTTTCTCCGTACGAGTGTCAATGATGGTCTCTTTGCCAGAGTCGGTCACTTGGGCTATCTCGTCTAATAGAGATTCAACTGTATTATAGAAGAACTCCCAGGGGAGTGCGATGAGTTGCTTTGTGGCACCAAGGCGATTGAAATATTTAGTTACGAATCTGATGCGTTGTTGCCAATAGGGATCAAAAATATCAGGATGTTCGCCAATGCATTTTAGGATACCTTTTACCTGTGCCTTGTTCCTAAACATCTTATAGTTCGCAAAGTTCATACTACGCATGTCGTAGTACTTGAACAATGTCCTTGTATAAATATAGGGATTACTGTCTGTTTCGTCAATAGTACATTTCACGTCCCACCACATTCCTGCAAGATGGTTCCTGACGAACTCTCGAGGGAAGAACCAACGATTGAGGATGACAGACGGTTTCGTGGGATCTTTCTGCAGCAAGCGAGTGACATCTGTTAGGAATCGCTGGTGCATGTATGGATAAAGATCCACATGACCCAGATAAATCCAGAATGTTTTCTCGGATGCCACCACAGGGCGCAGCTGTCGGAAACTCTCATAGAGGGTGATGGCTGCATCCAGGTCTTGGCTCTTGTTGATCAATGCCATCATTTTGTCTAAAAGCCCTTCAGGCTGTACCAGTCCTCCTACCCATTGTGTCTGTGACTCATCAATTGTGAAATCCTTGTTCAGATATAGTTGTAAGTCTTCGCCTCGCGCCACTTTTTCGTTCAGTGAGTAGGCATAACTATCGTTAAATGTCTTCTGTGTAGCCATCGTCAGTCCTCCATTTCAAAGTTTAGCGATTCGTGGATTTTCTCGATGCCTGTGAACAGGCGTTTGAAGGGATCACCCAACAGGGCCTGTGCCAGTTTGGGCAGATCCTCGCGGTCTTCATCATCAGCAGGGTCTATGTCCAGTTTGGCTATTTCTGCGTCTTTCTCGATTCTCGTCATGATGCATCTTGCCCAAAGCTTGTCTTGGTGGGCTGTGATGTTGTTAAGAGCATGGAGTAGCGCATTGAACACCAGCGAACCATGAATGATGGCTGAATAGGTGGAACTGCCTTTGATTTCCTCAGTATAATGCTTGTACATCGATGAAGGTATCAGTATCTCTATTTTCTCAGTATCCAGCTTTATCTCGGTCTGTGACACTTGGCTGTCTTCGCGGATAATCATAAAGGTGCTTACCATCTTCAGCTTCTCATAGATGATGTCTGCGCTGAACCTGTCCTTTCCAATGTATGCCATCAGGTCGCCCGGCTCCATACTGATCTCATAGTCAGCGAAAATGGGATTCAGTTGGGTATTGATATAGTTCTCTATGTGTTCTTTCACCACTACAGATATTTCGAATGTCACTTCTCGGGCAACATCGGATTTTGGCAGGCGGATATCGAAGTGACCATCTTTAGAACGCTCGCATCTTCTCATAAAGGTGGAGGTACACTCTATCTCGCAGACATAGTCGGCAAGGTCGTATTTGATATAGTCCTCGATACTCTTGTTGTTCAGCTGGACATCCACCTTCAGGATATATTCCGCATTATTTTGCTCCACTGCATATTGCCACTGGGCAGTTGATTCTATACTGTTCCCTAACCCCAGAACTGGGTATGGGAAGGCTACGTTCTCAATCTTCATATACTTCCAATGTTAGGGTATGTTTTACGTTATCACGGAATCTGATACTCACCTTGTTGATGCCAGCTTTCAAGCTAAAGCCGGAAAGCGTATTCTCAGAGGGTGTTCCCACGCTGCTTTCTGCAATATCCAGTTTTTCGTCACTTCCTTCTCCGCAAACCACCACAGTCATCTGTACGTCAGGGTAGTTATCATCGGCATTGATGAAGATGTCGTGCCAGAGTTTGCCGTTGGCACTTTTTGCCAATACGGAAAAATCCACATCTACTACTTGAGTGTAGGAACCTGGCAAATTTGGATCGAAATTTTGGATAGTTCGCTTTTTGCCGGCACTCTGCCCACTGCCTCGTTTCTTCTTCTTTTCAGATTCGCGCTGATGAATGCCTCCTGTCTTTTGTGTCCCACCAGAAGGTGATGCCCCACCTTTTATAACAGCAGTCACCTCACCTTTATCTTCATTACCGCCTGACTCGCCTCCACCTTCCTTGGGAGTCTCAGTTTCCGTAGTGGCATAAGTTCCGCTGTCATCTTTTCCACCTGGGTCGCCAACTTGTGGATTAAAGCCTTTTGACTTTGTCTCCTCATCATCGTCAGGCAACAGTTCGGATGGTATAGGCAGATAGTCCTCCAGTTCGGTGATATCCTGGCTTTCGCCTTCCTCGGCATTAATCAGCGACCTGAAACTCCTGTTAATAAACTCCTGGATTTCGTCTAAGGCAATCTGCCCGTCTGGAATGATATGGTTTCTCTCATCACGCCAATGCTTTGCCTTCCACTCATTATGGGCAGGAGGTTCCAGATGACCTAACAACCTGTTACCGTTTCTATCTTCGCAAAGGAAAACAGCAGCAATGGAATTTGACAGGTTGTATTTCTGAGTATAAACGTGCATCTTCAGCGAACGCATAAATACCACCTTGGTTCGTTCCATTCCTTCTTCTTCTGGGATGATGGCTGTATATAGTTTTACATTTCCTACAGACTCCAGTTTGTCAGTAAAGAGTCTGTGGGCATCGTCTTTGTCTGTATTGGCTACTGCGTCATAATACGGTCGAGGATTTGTATAGGTGCTGGAGTTGCGTTTTGTATTATCGGCCATACGAGGGAAGTAACGCTTCATCAAGTCGTAAAGGTTATCTTTGTTGAGATATACATCTTCCACTTTCACCTCCAGTATGCCATCATGGATGGCCATCCAGAAATTGCGGATTACCTCAGTTAAGATGTTATCTACGGAATCACTATCCTTCTCAATGCCTATGATATCAATGTTAGAGCCTGACTCGTCTCTTCTGAATGGAACAGGAATATTATCACTGTTTGTGACAGGCTTTCCGTTATTGTTGTCATAATAACCAACGGAAGTAAGGACCTCCCCATTCAGTTTATGCGTACTTAATACCGATGCTCCTTCAAAACAACGACGTAGATTGGTGTCCATCGTGGAAATGAAAACAGTGGAAAATGGCGACATCTTATAATAGGCTGCCTTTCCATAGCCGAAACTGCCGCCTCTGGCTCCTGTGTCATCCTTTACTGTCACACCTATGGCCCTGACGAACGCATAGAAGGTGGATTTGGTATCTCCTTCTGCATAGGTCATACCTTTCGTGTTGTAGTCAGCTACTCTGAGATAAGGTATCGTTTGCTTCAGCCCATCGTCTTCAGGGAAACTTTCCAACATTGGCCCATACACTTTCTTTGCGTCATTTCCGTAATAATCGATACAGCCCTTAATGTGATTTCTCAAACCAAAGAAATTGGGGAAGTCACGACTGTTGATTTGCTTATATAGGAATTCCACTCTCACTGGCTCAGTCCCTATGGCGGCATCCAATGAGTTCTGGATAGACTCTCTTACCAATGAAGTATAGAGGTCGTCCTTGAAATGTTCGCTCATCGGGTCGCTCAACTGTTCTCTGCCAGTTTCTCGCCCAAAATGCCATTTACAGTCTTTCTCTCTACTCATTCTTGTTAATAGCAATTACTACAATGTTTTTAGTTCCTGCCTACAAAAGTAGTGATTATTTGTGAAAATACAAAATCGGGCGGTAAATCTTAACATATTTATATGTATGGGGATGAGGTCACGTGCGCTCCTTCTCGAAGGTGATGCCGTCGTAGAGGGCCGGGGAGCCATCGCTGCTCTCGGGGATGAAGTGGAGGCGGACACCACGGATGTGTTTCTTGGCACGGAAGTCCTTGAGGTTGTCTACCTTGTCGCTCTCTATCTCGAGTTTCATCAGGCCCCAGTCTTGCAGACGGACACGGTCGCCCTGGCGCAGATGGCGGTTGATGACTTCCGAAAGCCGTATGATGGCGGCGATCATCACGCCCTTGCTGATGGGGTTCTGCTCGCAGGCCTCTTTGATGAGTTGGTCTGAACTGATGGTCTGCTGATGCACGGCCACGGCCTTGTATTTGCCGAAAGTGGGGAGCTTCGGTTTGGTCTCTTTCTTGATCCTGTATTTCATCGTTCCTTTTTGGGGAACAAAGATACGAATAAGCGAGCAAAAAGCCAAAAGAAATTTGAGGTTTTTCGAGCGGGAGTATTTTCGAGCTTTCAGCTCAAAGATACGAATAAGCGAGCAAAAAGCCAAAAGAAATTTGAGGTTTTTCGAGCGGGAGTATTTTCGAGCGTCTTGCTCAGGGATATGAATTATTTTTTTTGAAATAACTATTTTGTTTCTGCTTCTACTAAAAGAACTTTATATCATTGAATATTATTAAGTTATATATAATCTTACATCTATTTTACATCTATTATTCTTCTACTTTACCTCTACTTTGCTTCTACATAACATCTGCCTCACTGGATAGTAGCCTAATCACCAGGGACAAGCGTTCAAACTCCATCGCTACAGCCTGCTTCCGGGATATCGGAAGTCTTATGGCTGCTAAATTCTCTAGAGAATTTACAGGTTTGCTTACTGCAAAGTCTAAGAAAAGTGCCACTTAAGTGATAAATTCTCTAGAGAATTTCAAAGAAAGACGGCTTCTGGGTTAGCGCAAAGCGAGGATGAGGCATCAGTTTGGAGGGCGCAAAGTTGCATGAATGAGAGGTGCGAAGTTCTATTAATGTGGCGAAGAGGTAGAGGTAAGGTAGAAGGAATATAGAGGATTTGTAGAGGTAGAATAGAAGAAATAATTGGCAAAAGTTTTGCATAATTCGCTAAAAATAAGTAATTTTGCAGCTATATTACGAGTGATTTAGTAGAGGCAAAGCTAAAAATATGAATTTATGAAGATAAGTTTACTGAAAATATCGCGGAAAAAGATGGTGATCAACCGTCTGGAGTTGAAGGATCTGGCAGAGATGATCCGCAAGAGTCCCGAGCAGCAGAAGGTGTTCAATCTGCGACTGAACTATCAGTTCTATCAGCCGCAGCGGCTGGACGACGGCCAGATAGTGCTCGACTCGCAGAACCATATGGTGGACTTGCCGCGCATACTCTTTGCCGCAGAGTGCGTGAACTATAAGGAGATACAGAAGGGGCTGAGGTACAACGGGCTGGTGGTGGTTGAGGTGAACGGGCTAAAGACGTATGAGGAGGCCGTCGCCATCAGGAACCAGGCGGCGCGGATGGACGAGACGGTGATGGCTTTCTTAGGGGCGTCGGGCAAGTCGGTGAAGATTGTGTGCAGGGGAGAACTGTTTGGGAAGGAAGATGTAAGAGGTCAGAAGGAAGATGGAAGGTTACCTAAGAAAGAGGATGAGATACGGCTGTTTCATAACAACCTGTACGAGACGGCGCGGAGGGCCTATCAGAACCAGTTTGGGCTGGACATCGAGTATCTGGAGCCGACGCTGGAACGGACGGTCTATCTGAGTGCCGACCCTGAGATGTACTTCAATCCCGATGCACGACCCTTCAAGGCAGATACTGTCAAGCATGAACAGCCGGAGCCAGCGCCCATCTCATGGGAGAGCGACATGCTGATGCCTGGGCGCACCATCAAGCGTACCTATCATTTCAACTGGGTCTTTATACTCCGCGAGGTCTTAGGCGGCTACTTTGACTTGCCCGACGAGGACCGCCAGATGCAGCTGCTGCAGCAGATTGCCCGTAAGTCGCTCGAACAGGGCATACCGCTCGCTCATGCTCAGGGCATGACGCTGGAGCATCCGCTGTTCCACAACGACCCGGAACTGGTGAAGAGCGTCTTCAGCACCACTTATGAGCCAGGATTGATGGAAGATTATCGGAAGCGGAACAAACTGAAGCCGCTGAAGAG
>Ga0310697_10003213_pt1 | contig 16645 bp, 10 predicted proteins | sample 172DNAGHGlowgp2_FD_203883 | JGI IMG/M metagenome (GOLD analysis project Ga0310697, IMG submission 203883) | Sheep rumen microbial communities from Palmerston North, Manawatu-Wanganui, New Zealand - 1728 DNA GHGlow gp2 (v2) (version 2) | ecosystem: Host-associated > Mammals > Digestive system >... | reverse complement strand
CGTTTCTAAATTTAGAAGGGATTATTAAACGACTCTTTTCATCAAGATTATGATGAAATTCACCCATTAACATAAAGTAAGCACCCCACTTTCCACCACTTTGTTTCACTTCCTACCACTATATTACTATTTTTATTTTTGTTTGTAAAGATATTTTATTAAATTTTTTGTAAAAAAAGTGTCAAATTAAAAACAAAGAAGTTAAAATTTCTTTGTTAATATAAATTTTAAGTAAGTTTCCTAAAAAACAAAAAACTAGTCAAGATGACTAGTTATTTTTTTCTTCATTATTAACTTTAATTACTTCTTTACCTTTGTAGTATCCACACTTAGTACATGCTCTGTGAGGTGCTAATGTAGCTCCACAATTAGGGCAACTCATTACAGTTGGAGCACTTTTCTTTAAATGTGTTCTTCTTTGTCTTTTAGCAGTTTTACTAACTCTTCTAAAAGGTAATGCACCGAATAATGTAATATTTAATTTCATTTTTATTCCTCCTTCAGCATAAGGTCTTTTTATTCTACAATATTTGCTTTGCTCATGTATTTTCTCATAAATAACAAAAAATATCAAGTATAAATTACTTTTTTTTTACAAAAATCACTATTTTTGATATAATTTTACGTAAGAAAGGCAAAATTATGAAAAAAATAATTGGTATAATCGCAGAATATAATCCATTTCATAATGGACATATTTATCAAATTGAACAAATTAAAAAGAAATATAGTGATTCTATTATTATAGTTTGCATGTCATCATCATTTACTCAAAGAGGAGATATATCTATACTAAATAAATTTGATAAAACAAATATTATTTTAAATCATAATGTTGATTTAGTTATTGAACTTCCTTATATCTATACTGTACAAGGTAGTGATATATTTGCTAAATATGCATTAGAATTATTAAATAATTTAAAAATAGATGTTTTATGTTTTGGAATTGAAAAAGATAATTTAAATGATTTAACTAATGCAGCAAATACACAACTTAATAATAAAAATTTTGATATAAAAGTAAAAGAATATTTAGATTCAGGTTTAAATTACCCTACTTCATTAAATAAGGCACTAAAAGATTTGATTAATATTGAAGTAACAGAGCCTAATGAATTACTCGCTCTTAGTTACATAAAAGAAATAATTAAAAATAATTATAATATTGAATTATTTCCAATAAAAAGAACTAATAACTATCATGATATTTTATCTAATGAAATTATTGTATCAGCAAGTAATATTAGAAATAAAATAGAAAATAATATTGATTTTAAAAATAATGTTCCAAATGACATTTATAATATTTTAAAAAATAAAAGATTAAATAATAAATATTTTGAATATTTAAAATATAAAATATTAAGTGAAAATAATTTAGAAAAATATTTAGATGTAGATGAAGGACTTAGTACAAGAATTAAAGATTCTATTTATAAGTCAAATAAATTAGATGAACTTATTAATAATATTAAAACAAAAAGATATACTTATAACAAAATAAATAGAATGCTTAACCATATATTATGTTCACTAACAAAAGAAGAAGTTAAATTATATAAAGATATTGAATATATTAGAATACTTGGATTTACTAAAAATGGTCAAGATTATCTAAATAGTATTAAAAAAGAAATTGAAATTCCTATATTAAATAAGTATGATACAAATAAATATAAGTCACTCGATATAGAAAAAAGAGTTAGTGATATATATTCTATTATTTATGAAGATATAACCAAAGATGAAATTAAAAATAAACCAATAATAAAAATGTGAAATCCTTTCACATTTTTTATTTTGCTTCATACCAATCTTTTCCATAGTTTATTTCTACTTTTAATGGTACTTTTAATTTATATATATTTTCCATTGTTTCTTTAACTAAGGATTTGATAGTTTCAAGCTCATTTTCAGGTGTATCAAAGATTAACTCATCATGTACTTGTAATAACATTTTAGTTTTTAAATTATTTTCTTTTAATTTTTTATTAATTTCTATCATAGCAAGTTTTAATATATCAGCACCAGTTCCTTGAATTGGCGTATTAAGTGCCATTCTATCTCCTTGTGATCTAATCATATAATTTGTATTATTAATTTCTTCAATTGTTCTTTTTCTATTAAATAGCGTTCTAACATATCCAAGACTTCTTGTTTTTTCTACAATTTCTTTCATATAATTATCTACTTCAGGATATAAATTTAAATATTTTTCAATATATTTTTTAGCTTCAGTTGGTGTAATATCCAAGTTTTCTCCAAGACCATAGCCACTAATACCATATACTATTCCAAATATTACTGCTTTAGCTGTTCTTCTTTCATTTTTAGTAACATCCTCTATTGGTTTATTAAATATATCTGCTGCTACTCTTGAATGTATATCTTCATTATTTTCAAATGATTTTATTAAAGCAGGACAATTACTAATATGTGAAAGTATTCTAAGCTCTATTTGTGAATAATCACTTGATAATAAATATGAGTTTTCACTTGGTAAAAAAGCTTTTCTTATCTTTCTTCCCTCTTCACTTCTAACAGGTATATTTTGAAGATTAGGTTCAATTGAAGAAAGTCTTCCAGTTCTTGTTCCAGTTTGCTTATATATTGTATGTATTTTATTATCTGAAAGTACATAACTATTAAACGTATCTAAATAAGTAGATACTAGTTTACTTAAATTTCTATATTCAAGTATTTCATTTATAATTGGATGATAATCTTTATATTTAATAAGTGTATCATGTGCAGTTGATTCTTTTCCTCTTCCTTTAGGTAAAGATAATTTTTCATATAGAATATGCGCTAGTTGTTTAGGACTTGATATATTAAATTCTTCTCCTGCATAATTATATATTCTACCTTCTATTAAAGATAATCTTGTTTTAATATCAAGTGATAATTCCTCTATTATTTTTGGATTTACATTTATACCATTTATTTCCATACCAGCAAGCACGTTAATTAATGGATGTTCTATATTTTCATATAAATCATACATTTCTTCACTTTTAAGTTTATTTTCTAATTCTTGATAATTTTCATATAAAAACCTTGCTTTTTCTACAATAGATTCTATAATTTCATTTTCACTATAATTATTTTTTTTAATTAAATTTTCATAAAAAATTATATTTTTTCCATATATACTACTTAAATAAGATACATCATCTTTAATATTATATTCTAGTAAATAAGATGCGATTAAAGAATCAAATGTACTATTAGTTTCTATTCCATATCTATTTAAAAACACTATATTCTTTTTTAAATCAAAAGTTACAATACTATTTTTAAACAAATCTTTGTTTAAAAGTAAACTTGGTAAGTCAAAATAATATGATTTATTTCCATCATAAATAGATGCTCCGATTAAATTAGCTTTATGATAATTTATGTTATCAAGTTCAATATATATACTTTTTACATCTATATTTATTTTACCTAATACTCTTTCATATTCTGTTTTTTCTTTTTTTATATTATTATTTTCAGGTATATTTTTTAAAAATGAATTAAATTCTAATTCTTTATATTTTTCAATTAGTTTAATTTTATTACTTCCATTATATTTAATATCTTCAAATGTATATTCAAATGGAACTTCTTTATATATAGTTGCTAATTTATATGAAAAATATGCATTATCTTTATCATTAATAAGTTTTTCTTTTAATTTACCACTTATTTCATCTATATGATTATATACTCCATCTAATGTTTCATATTTTTGAAGTAAAGTAAGAGCAGTTTTCTCACCTATTCCTTTAACTCCAGGAATATTATCAGATGCATCTCCCATAAGAGATTTTAGATCAATCATTCTAATTGGTTTGATACCATAATGTTCAAAGAATGTATCATTATTCATCATAATATAATCTTTTTGCTTTAATAGTTTTACATCTACTTCATCACTTATTAATTGAAGTAAATCTTTATCACTACTAATTATAGTTGCATTATAATTTTTATCTTCATCTGCCATCTTTGCAAATGTACCGATAATATCATCCGCTTCATAATTATCTATTTCAATATATTTAATTCCTAAAAGTGTACATATTTCTTTAGCAACTGGAAATTGTATCTTTAAATCATTTGGAGTTTCTATTCTACCATCTTTATAGCTATCATACATATCTTGTCTAAAGTTATGCCCTTTATCAAACGCTATCATAATATATTCAGGATTTTCTTCATTAATTATTTTATTAATCATATTAATAAATCCAAATAATGCATTTGTAGGAAATCCTTTAGAATTTTTCATTAAATTGCCATTATATGCAGTTGCATAATAACTTCTAAATAATAAATTATTTCCATCTATTAATATTGCTCTTTTTTTCATGACTACCACCTATATTTATTTTATCATTATTACAATAAAAATAATAGTAATAAATTATTTTAAAAATAAGAGTTAATAATTTATATCAAAATAAAATAATAGAGAAAACTCTATTATTTCATTATTGATTGTTATTTTCTAAATTTTGATTTGCATTTTCAATTGGTTTTTTATTTTTGCCTCTAATAATTACAAATACTATTAAAGCTACAGCTGCTACTAATAAAGATATACCAAGTATTGGTCTAAATCTAATCCATGCTATCGCAATTATTATAAATGATAATGCAAGTCCAAGAACAAATGATACAAGTCCTACTGCTGCTCCTACAACTGAACCAACTATTGGAATATAGCTTGTAATAGCGCTTAATGGTTTTAATATAGTTGCTATTCCTAAAATAATCGTAAATGCACCAGCAAACCTTAATACCCATTTAAGTATTTTATTTTCTTTTTCAATTACTTTAATCATCTCTTCACCATTATGAATTCCATCCATAACTCTATTTATAGTTTTATCTTGAGATGATACATAATCTTTAAAAGAGTCCCCACTTTGTACTGCTAAAACACTTACATCAGTAGAATTGTTATAAACAAATGATACTCTAATATCTCCTACTTCTGGACTATTTACGTCTTTTGAATTAGTAATATAATTTCCATTAATTACATAATTAAGTTCAGTTACTTTTTCAGTATTAAATCCATTAAATACTCCATTTGTACTTAACATATCAAGTTGATCGTGACTAAGAACAAATGCTCCAACATTAACTTTTGATGAAAATAATTTTTCACTATTATATGGCATACTAGTTGGATTTACGTGTCCACCATTATGAAAATCATTTGAATCAACTAATGTATCTACCCATTCTTTTTTATAAGAATATGTTGTATTACCATCTTCATCAGTATCACTTTCTTCTTTCCATTGATACATTTCAACTATTCTTTGTAATACTGGTGTTTTAACTTTAACATCAAATGTAGAATCATATAATTCTTCTTCATTTATTAATTTTCCATTTGTTGCGATTAGTTTTCCTTCATTATTTGAATCTACCCTTTCACTAGTTACATCAATATAATTTTTTTTCATTTCAGCAGTTGTTTTAATGTTTCTAACATTATTTCCTTCATTCCACCATAATAATACAATACCTATTATGATAAAAATAAAACCACCAACAATCCCCTTAAATGAATTTCCTATTCTTTTCATATCTACTCCTCCTACTAATATTCTATAATTTTTAAAATAATATTGCAACTAATTTTTAGTTTGTTTACATTTCAATAATTTCACTTATTTTATCTTTATATGATAATTCTAATTTAATATTTTTATCTAAAGATTTTCTATTTACTTCATATGCAAGTTCATGTGTATTATCACGGTCGCTTATATGAATAAGCATTACTTCTTTAGTATTATCTCCTACAAAATGAGATAAATACATTGCACAATCTTCATTAGATAAGTGACCTTGATCTCCAATATTTCTTACTTTAGTTAAATAATCTTTAGTGCCATTCATCTCCATTTCTACATCATGGTTACTTTCAAATAAATATATTGTTTTATTTTTAAACTTTTCATGAAACTTTGAATGAATCATACCAGTATCTGCAATATAAGCTAGAGATACATTATCATATTCAAATGTAAATCCATAGCCTTTCTTATCATGTGATATTGGTATTTTATCAAACTTGATTCCTAAAATTTTATCAAGTTCATTAAATAATACTACATTTTTTAAGTAATCTTTTTTAGAGTATTCATTTAATGTTTCGATTGATATATATATTGGTGTTCCATATACTCTATTAAATGAATGAATACTTCTTACATGATCTATATGTGCATGAGTTACAATTATAAAATCAAGTTCTTTAGGGTCTACATTTATTTCATATAATTTATCTTTTATATATCCAAATTGAAGACCAGCATCTATTAAAAATTTTACATTATTCATCTCAACAAAAGTTGAATTACCAGCACTAGAACTTCCTAAAACTACTACTTTCATTATCTACACCCCAAAATCAAATAAACTTAGTTGTGAACTTTCACTCATACCTTCAAATAATCCTAGTGTCCTCATTTTATCTATTAAAGTTTGAGATACTTTACATCTAGTTTGAAAGTCTTCAATACTTAAGAATGGTTTCTTTTTAGCTTCGCTTTCAATATTTTTAGCAACAGTTTCACCTAGCCCATCTATTGTAATAAATGGTGGAATTAAATTACCATCTTCATCTATATCAAACGTAAGTCCTTTAGATTTATATAAGTTAAATGGCACTATTTTTATATTTCTTGCTGCCATTTCAAGAGCGACTTGTAAACACTCAAGTATTCCTGATTCTTTATTAGTTGCATCATACCCTTTTTCTTTTATTTCAATAATTCTTTTCTTTATCGCATCATATCCTGAAATCATAGTTTCAATATCAAAATCTGTTGCTTTTGTTGAAAACCATGATGCATAGAAATATTTTGGCTTATGTACTTTATACCATGCTATACGAAATGCACTTGTTACATATGCAGCAGCATGAGCTTTTGGGAACATGTATTTAATTTTACCACATGATTCGATAAACCAATCTTCAATACCTGCATCTTTCATAGTTTGTTTATGTTCTTCCCAGGTTGCAGGATCTTTGCTTGCTTTACCTTTTCTTACAAATTCCATTATTTTAAATGCCTTAATTGGTTTTAAACCATGATACATAAGATATACCATAATATCATCACGACATCCAATTACTTCTTTAAATGGAACTCTTATTTTACCAGTTTCATCTGGCGTACATAAATCTCTCGCATTTCCAAGCCATACATCTGTACCATGAGAAAGTCCTGAGATTTTAACAAGTTCAGCAAAAGTAGTTGGCTTAGTTTCATCAACCATACTTATTGTAAATGGTGTTCCAAATTCAGGTATACCTAAAGTACCTGTTTTACACATTATTTGTTCATTAGTAACTCCCAATATTTTAGTACTAGAAAATATAGACATTGTATCTTTATCATCAAGTGGTACTTGTAATACATCATCACCACTTAAATCACGAATAAGTCTAAGTTGTGTAGGATCAGAGTGCCCCAAAATATCAAGTTTAAGAAGATTTGATTCAATTGAATGGTAATCAAAATGTGTTGTTCTCCATGCAGAAGTTGGATCATCTGCTGGATATTGAAATGGTGTAAAGTCAGATACATCCATATAATCGGGCACTACTACAATACCACCAGGGTGTTGACCAGTTGTTCTTTTAACACCAGTACATCCTACCGCAAGTCTTTCTATTTCGGAACTTCTTTTATCCATAATCCCCTTGTCTTCAAAATATCCACGAACAAATCCATACGCAGTTTTATCTGCTACTGTACCAATTGTACCCGCACGATATACGTTATCTACACCAAATAATACTTTTGTATATTCATGTGCACTTGCTTGATTTAAATCAGAGAAGTTAAGATCTATATCTGGAACTTTATCCGCATTAAATCCAAGGAAAGTTGCAAATGGCATATCTTGTCCATCTTTTTTCATCTTGCTTCCACATTTTGGACATATTTTATCTGGTAAATCAAATCCACTTGAATATGTAGCACCCAAAGCATTACCATTTTCGTCCTCAAAAATACTATGTTTACAATTTAAACATCTATAGTGTGCAGGAAGAGGATTTACTTCAGTTATCCCCATTAATGTTGCTACAAAACTACTACCAACAGAACCTCTACTACCAACAATATACCCGTCATCATTTGAGTGTTTTACAAGACGTTGAGCAATTAAGTATATTGGATCAAAACCACCTCCGATAATACCTCCCAGTTCTTTTTTAACTTTCTTTTTTAAGGCATCTTCAGTCATTTCTCCATCTTCGCTTGTCCATTTACTTTTAACAAGATCACTAACAATTTCTTTTACTCTATCAAAACCACTTACTAATGTTTCATGCAATTTTGCAAATGATTTTTCAATTATTTCTTCTTCACTTGCATTTTCATTTTCTTCTTTTATTTTATTATACCAATAATTATATACTACATCTCCATAAAGTTCTTTAGAAATTCTCTCTTCAATATTATGTGGAAGAGGATTTCCATACCAATTTTCTGCTGTATTAAATACAAGTTCAGTAACAACTTTAGGACAATCTAAGTAACTTTGCCCATCATCTGCTTTAACTCTTGGTGAAAATGGTATACCATGTGTATCCATTATTACTTCTATTTCAGATACCATATCGGCTATCTTATTTGTGTTTGTAACCACTATTTCATAAGCAAGGTCTTTATCCAAAAAATCAAAATCCTTAAGCATCTCTTCAGTAGTCCTAAAATGCATTGATGGAATATTAGTAATATCACTTCTTGAAAGAGGATGTCTTCCACCACCTGGAACTTTTTGATTTATAATTATTTCCCTATATATTTTATCTTCTCTTCTAAAGTGATGTACGTCTCCCGTTGCAACAATTATTTTTCCAGCTGCTTTTGTTGCATCAATTACTTTTTTAATATGATTTTTAAGTTCAAATATATTTGCAAAGTCACCCTCCTGAATTAAATGATCATATACTTCAGGTGGTTGTACTTCAACATAATCATAAAAATTAATTATATTAGTTAGTTCTTCCCCATCTTTACTTCTTGCTTCTACAAATACTTCACTTTCATAGCATCCGCTTCCAATTAAAAGTCCACTTCTTAATTCTTCTAATTTACTTCTTAATATTCTTGGAGTTTTATATAAATATGTAGTATTAGCAAGTGAAATTATTTTAAATAAATTTTTAAGCCCATCTCTATTTAATGCAATAGCATTAAAGTGAAAAGTTCTTCCAAATTTATGTATTTCATCTTTTGGAACCAATCTTTCTAAAGAAGAAATAGTATCATAATTTTGACTAATTAATTTTTTTAACATTTTATCAAATACTAAAGCAGTTCCTTCAGCATCATAATCAGCTCTATGATGACTATCTTCGTCAAAAGCAACATTATATCTTTTAACTAAAGCTGATAAACTATGTCTTGCAAAGCCTTGATCCAAAGCACGAGATAATTCTAATGTATCAATAACAGTATTTTTAAATTCACCTAAATTATTTCTTTTCATTGATGATTCAATAAATGAAACATCAAACTTTGCATTATGTGCAACCATTGGTAAGTTTCCAGTCCAATTTAGAAATCTTTCAGTTACTTCTTTTTCACTTCCCGCATTCTTCACCATTTCATCAGTTATCATTGTAAGTTCAGTAATTCTTTTTGGAATAGGTCTTCCCGGATTTATAAATTCATCAAATCTATCTATTATTTCTCCATCTTTTATTTTAACCGCACCTATTTCAATCATCACATCTCCAGATGCTGCATTAAAACCAGTTGTTTCAGTATCAAAAACAACATATGTATTTCCTTCTAATAGTTCTTCACTTGGACGAACTACAATAGAAATAGTATCATCAACTAAAGTAAGTTCTGTCCCATATAATCCTTTAAACTTTTTATTTTCATCAGTTTGTTTTTTATTATAATCACTTATCAATTGATAACATATTGGAAATGCTTGACAGCCATTATGATCAGTAATCGCAACTGCCTTATATCCCATATCAATACAATTACTTATAAGTTCACATGTATGCTTAGATAAATCAAGTTTAACAACACCATCCATTTGACTCATCATAGTATGAGCATGAAGTTCTACTCTTTTTACTTCTGCATTATCGACTAATTTTTCTTCTTCTTTATAATAAGTTTCAATATCATTTGGATTAAATTCATAATCATTACTTCTCGTATTATATTTAACTGTTCCTTTAAACTTATACCATTTATCTTTTTTTAATTTAGAAAGTAAATAGTTATACTCTTCTTCTTTTTTAGTAAATATATTTGCAACTATACTATCAGTTAAATCAGTAAGCTTTAAAGTAACAATAAACCAACCACTTTGAGTACTTCTTCCTTCTACTCCAAATATTTGTGCAACCAAAACAACATTATCTTCTTGTGTTATTAAATTTTTAATTTGACTTGATTCTCCTGCTATTTTATTACCACGAATTACTTCAATATCACTCTTTTTTTCTATAACAACTTCGGTTTCTTTTAAACTATTTTTAAATTTTTCACGTTCTTCTTCATTTATAAAAGAAACTACTTTTACATCATCAAAACCCATATCACTTAAAAATATTTCAATATTTTCACTTAAACCATCTATTTTATTTTTTTCAGCACTATTAAGTACTTCTATATTAATTACGTTATTATCATATTTAATTTTATCTTTATCTATACACTTTAACATTGGACAATTATCAATTAAAATATCAAAATAATAATTAAAATAATCACTAAATAATTTATCATTATTTTCAACAATAAATTTAATTCTAAACTCTTTTACTCCATTTAAAGTTTTACCTTTTTCATATAATTCTTTAAATACATCTATGTTAGGTAAGTTATCTATTTCTATAACCATAGTCATTTTACTAGTTTTTTTATTTAAAAGCACTTCTTTTAAAGAAGCATTATTAAAATATGGTATATAATTTTCATTAAAATTTGTTGCACTAAAAAACCTAGCTAATTTACTATCTTTCATACTACACTCACCTACATTTAATTATAATTAAAATAAAAAATTATATCAATAATGATTGACATAATTTTTAAATATTTTACTTAAATCTATTAATTAGCACCCCATGTAATACATCCATTTTAAATTATTTATTTAAATCTTTCATTTGTGGGAATAATACTACATCTCTAATAGATGGTTGATTATAAATAATCATCATTAATCTATCAATTCCAAAGCCAAGTCCAGATATTGGAGGCATTCCTTGTTCCATAGCTCCTAAGAAACCTTCATCAAGTTCCATTGTTTCATCGTCTCCTTGTTCTTTTGCTTTTAATTGATCTTCAAATGTTTCTCTTTGAGTAATTGGATTTACAAGTTCAGAATATGCTTTGCAAAGTTCAGTGCCTGCTGCAATCACTTGAAATACATCAATACGTCTATTATCTTCATCATTACGTCTAGCAAGTGGAATTAAAAATGCAGGATAATTATAAATAATAGTTGGTTCAATAACATTTGCTCTTACAAGTTTTTTATAACAAAAATCTACAATTTGACTAACTGAATGATAATCTTCCATATCTTCATATGTAAATAAACCTTTTTCAACTATTTTACTCTTTAATTCTTGAGGATCTGTTACATCTAGAAAATCAAAGCCAAAAACTTCAGTCATTTTTTCAACATAATTAATTCTATTCCAATTATCTTTACCAAAATCTAATGTATAATCTTGATAAGTGATTGTTGTAGTACCTACAAGTTCAATTAATAGTGATTTTATAAAGTTTGTATAAAACTTTATATTATCTTCAAAATTCCAATATGATGCATACCATTCTACTTGAGTAAATTCTTGTAAATGTTCTGTATCCATACCTTCATTTCTAAAGCATTTTGCTACTTCATATACTCTATCAAATCCAGCAGCAATACATTGTTTTAAATATGTTTCAGGTGCGATTCTAAGATTACATTCCATATCAAGTGCATTGTGATGAGTATAAAATGGTTTAGCAGCAGCACCACATACAGCATTTTGTAATATTGGTGTTTCTACTTGTAAGAATCCATTTTCACCTAAATATTTATTAATAAATGCATATAACTTACTTCTTCCTAAAAATACACGTCTTGATTCCTCATTCATTATTAAATCAACATATCTTTGTCTATATTTTTGCTCAATATCAGTAAGTCCATGGAACTTTTCAGGAAGTGGTTTTAATGCTTTTCCTAAAAATTCAAAACTATGTACTCTAAGCGTTTTTTCTCCAGTTTGTGTGGTAAATATTTCACCTTCTGCTCCGATAAAATCTCCAGTATCTATAAGTTTTTTAAAGAAATCATATTTTTCTTCTCCTACCATATCAACTTTAACTTCAAGTTGCATATCTCCTTCTAAATCACGAATCTTTACAAAACTTAATTTACCCATCTTTCTCATGAAGACTATTCTACCAGCAATTTTAACATCAGTAGTTCCATCTTCTAAAGTCTTCGCGTCTTTTAAACTATGAGTTTTTTCATATTTTTCTGGATAAGGATTACAATAAGATTTGATTTCATCTAATTTATTTCTTCTAATTATTTCTTGTTCGCTTAATATTCTTTCCATTTTTACTTCCTTTCTAATCTCTTATTTTTATATGTGTCTCTCTTAATTGTTGTTCAAACACTTCATTTGGACATCCCATAAGTCCATCAGCACCATTTGCTCCGATTGGGAATGCAACCATTTCACGAATATTTTCTTCATCTTTAAGTGTCATTAATATTCTATCAATTCCAGGAGCCATTCCTGCATGAGGAGGTGCTCCAAATTGGAATGCTTGATATAATGAAGGGAATTTACTTTCAACAACACTTTCATCATAACCTGCTATTTCAAATGCTTTCTTTAATATAACTGGATTATAGTTTCTTTCTCCTCCACTTGCCATTTCAAGGCCATTACATACAAAGTCATATTGACATGCAACTATTTCATCTGGTTTCTTATTATTTAATGCATCAAGACCACCATTTGGCATACTAAATGGATTGTGAGTAAAATCAAATTTACCCTCTTCTTCATTCCATTCATACATTGGAAAATCTACTATAATACAAAATTCATATCTTGAATTATCAATTAAATTTAGTTCTTTTGCAGTTCTTAATCTTAATTGACCACATAACTTATCAAATTTTTCATTTTTTTCTCCACATATGATAAATAACACATTACCACTTTGTAAATTATGTAACTTAATTAATTCATCACGTTCAGATTCACTAAATAATTTAGCCATTGATCCAGTAAAATTGCCTTCTTCATCAATTTTAACAAATCCTAATGAACTTGCTCCAAGAGTTTTATATTCTTCTTCTAGTTTTTTATACCATGAATTTGATTTATCAGAAGATGGCACTTTTATTGATTTCACACATTTATCTTTAAATACAACTGATTCATTATTTTTAAGAAGTTCAGTAATATTAACTATTTCATTATTAATTCTTAAATCTGGCTTATCACTACCATATTTTTCCATTGCCTCTTTAAATGGTATTCTTCTAAATGGAACTGGACTTACTTCTTTATTACCAAATTTTTTAAATGTATCATAAAATACTCTTTGCCCTACTTCAAATACATCTTCTTGTGTTGCAAAAGACATTTCAAAATCCAATTGATAAAATTCTCCATATAATCTATCACTTCTTGGATCTTCATCTCTAAAACAAGGTGCAATTTGAAAATATCTATTAAATCCACTACACATTAATAATTGTTTAAATATTTGTGGTGCTTGTGGTAAAGCATAAAATTTACCTTTGAATTTTCTTGATGGTACGATAAAATCTCTAGCTCCTTCTGGTGAAGATGCAGTTAGAATTGGAGTTTGAATTTCTGTAAAATCCATATCTTTCATAGTATGTCTAATAAAATCAATTACTTCAGTTCTAAATAATATTCTATCATGTACTTCTTTATTTCTTAAATCTAAATATCTATATTTAAGTCTAGTTTCTTCACTTGATGTTTTACTTGATTTAATTTCAAATGGTAAAGTTTTAAATACATCTCCAAGTACTTCTAAAGTTTTAATCTCAACTTCAATTTCACCAGTTTTCATATTTTTATTTACCATTTCAGGTGTTCTTGCTCTTACAATTCCAGTTACCGTAGCAGTACATTCTCTATTTAAGTTAGAATATTTTTCTACTTCATTTGATATTAACTGTACAATACCCTTTTCATCTCTTAAAGTTATGAATACTAAAGAACCTAAGTTTCTTACATTTTCTACCCATCCTGCAAGTCTTACTTCTTTTCCTACATATTCACTTGTTACATTTCCACAATACACATTTCTGTACTTATTATTCATATTTTCCTCCTTAAAACAAAAAAAGAATCTATCTGTAAGCGAGAATATATCTCTGTACCATCTTACTTCATAGATTCTTATTATCTACCTTTAATCTTTATAGCTGATAAGCATTTAAGTTCCAGGAATTGTCACGATTCTTTTTTTCATTATTTAATATTATTAGTTTACACCAACCACTAACTCTCTTTAATAATAAGTTAAATAACTACTTTTCCCTTCATCACTTACGAAATAGATTATATTATTTTTAATCATTTTTGTCAATCATATTTTACTTATTTACGTGATAATACTTTTTCTTTATTTTTAGATTTAATATTATTAATTTGCTTAGTTAATTTTTGAACATCTTCTATTTTAAATTCTGCATTTTCTCCATTAACTAATTTATTAATGTTATTCTTAACTATTCCTGATGCAGCTCCAAGTAAACTAGTTACTCCAGTAAGTGTAGCCTCATCAACAAACAATACTGGATCTGGAATAATAAAATCAAAAAATGTAATTATGCCACATACAGTAGTTGCTGCGACTAAAGCTTTATTAACTTTTTCTAAATTTTTAATTTTATAAGCTACTTCATCGGTCATATTTAAATTATTATATTTTTTCTTAATATGTTCTAATTTTTTTATTTCATATACATTTTTTTCATTAATATTCATTTTTATTCTCCTTAAATTTCATATTTAAATTTAGTAATTTTTCTTTAATTTTTTCTTGTTTTAAATAACTATAATAATGATTAGATTTATATATTATACTATTAGCAATCATATTTACTATTTCAGAGTTAAATTGTATATTCAATTCTGATTTGGTATCTAAACATAAAGTAATTATACTATTTGTAGATATTTTACTGCAACTATATATATTTAATAAACTATTCTTATAAGTTCCAAAGTTTTTACACAATTGAATTACATACATTAATTCATTTAATTCAAATTGATTTAATAAATTATAAAAATTACTTGCTTTAACTCCAGTTAAATATTTTATATAATCATTTGATATTAAATATACTAATTTAGATTTAACGCTTTCATTATTAGCAACTAATTTAATTAAATCTTGTGAAACTAATTTTTTATCAAATTCAAATAATTCTTGTATTTCTTTTGGTAATGATTTTAATTCTTCATCTGTTACATTAAATATTTGTTCCTGAGTAGGATTCATTTTATATTGAACTACTGCTTTTAATTGAGTAGCTAAATGATATAAAAATTCTATATTAACATCACTATCTATTTGACCAGAATATCTTGCTTCTTCAAATGCTTTTCTATGAGTTTCAACCCAACTATAATAATTAGTTTCAGTCATTTTATTACTTAAGGATATTATTTTTTTATCTCTTAAAATATCTATTATCGAAACAACTTTATTACTCTTTGTACTTGTTTTTTCCATTGGAATAGTACATATTCTAACTTCTAATAACATTTGAGATTCATCTGATAATAGTTTAATTAATCTATCTAAATCATGACCATTCATTTTAATTTTAGAACCTCTATTATTAGGATTATATATATTATTTTGGTCATCAGTATATATTTCATTACCATTTGAATCAAGCACTACATTGTTATTAGCATCATATTTAGGATAAGTAATAATACCATTACTAGTTCTATAAATTAATCTACTATTTTCATCAGTCTTATATTCCGGAGTTTTAAGTTTATTCCATATATCTTCTATTGATAAATTACTATTTTTATTTTCATAAATATATAATGCTTTTAAATACATTTCACAACATTCAGCTAAACCAGAGGCTGATGCATGAACTTCATCATATATATCTTCCACTAATCTTAATTCTCCAGTTTCAAGTCTTCTTTGTATGTCATTTAAGTATAACTCTTCTTTTCTAAAAAAGCATTTTGCTTCACCATAAGTTCTTTTTGCAGATTCTTCTATATCAGTTAAATCTGGCTGATATGTATTTCTCATATCAATACTATGAGCATCAATCATATTATACCCCCCCTAATTGATTTTATATTATATCACATTTGATACATTTAGTCAAAAAATTAATATAGTTTTCAAATTAAAAAATGTGTTATTCACACATCTTTCAAATCAATTATCATTAATTGCTTTTAATAACATATCGATAATTCTGGATATATATCGTTAAATAATTTTATATTAAATCCATTTTTATACCACCTTGTTACTTTAGGTATTAGATCACTATTATCATTTGGTACATTACTAGGCCTTGATGGATATAAATTAGT
>Ga0310697_10003210_pt1 | contig 16656 bp, 20 predicted proteins | sample 172DNAGHGlowgp2_FD_203883 | JGI IMG/M metagenome (GOLD analysis project Ga0310697, IMG submission 203883) | Sheep rumen microbial communities from Palmerston North, Manawatu-Wanganui, New Zealand - 1728 DNA GHGlow gp2 (v2) (version 2) | ecosystem: Host-associated > Mammals > Digestive system >... | reverse complement strand
GGTAAAGCTTGCCTTGATGAGCCTCAAGGGCAACGACTAAATCACGTAAACCCTCGCGGTTACACAGTTGACCGAACATCATCGAAAGCAGCTGATTCCAACAACTGAAACTCTTTATGTATCTGTCACCTTGATACTTACGGACGAGATAGTTGAAGTGATTTCGGTCAAGGAAAGAAGCTAAAACGCTGAAAACGTATTTGTCATTATTCATAACTGTCTGATTATGACCGCAAAGATAATTTCAAATCCGTTGACTCCAAAAATCGCTGTAACTAACTGAATTTCAATAATTTCAAAGAACTTTTATGATTTTTTAGTGGACACTAATGAAACTAAATACAATTTGGGCGCATGTCTGCCACAGGATGGCGGAGGTGCGCTCTACTTTTGTCGTGGCGAGTGGTTTTTCTGTCTCAAACGGACGGAGAATCCTGATAAGGAACTAAAACAAGAGTTGGCCATGACAGAGATAGTAAAAATGAGAGACGTGCGGTTTGATCCGGGGCTGTTCGTGAACTTCAGTTCAGGAACTGTGCTGGACAACCTGTTGTGCAGTTACCAGGGACTGCCCAAGGGGGTGAACTACATGATCATCGGTGACCCTGGCGTGGGCAAGACAACCATCATCCTCGACCTGATAGCCAATATAGACCGGCAGAATGCGGGAACGCGCATCCTGTTCATCAGTGCTGAGATGAACGAGATTGACCTGGCAGTATATGTGCAGCGCTACCCCAAGTTCGGTGACCTGAACATCATGTTCGTGGAGTCGGACTTTGACGGCCAGCACCGTCATCTGCAGGAAATCGAGGATGTGCTGCAGCAGGGTTGGGACATCGTCGCCATTGACTCGTTTCACGAGTTGCAGGGCATCGTCAAGGAAGAGGAAGACATCACCATGCGCCTGGCCGAGACCAAGCTGCTGGCCCTCATCAAGCGTCACAACAAAGCCAATAATGACACGCAAACCAACACAACATTCCTCACCATCCAACAGGTGACCAAGAGCGGTGCTTTCATCGGTTCCAACCGACTGAAGCACATGATCACCGCCATGATGGAGCTGCGGCTCGACAACCCCAAGAACATCTACAGCGACCGCTATGTGGTGTTCTCCAAGCACCGCCGCGGCGATGTAGGCGTGAAACTCTACTACAACTTGAGCAGCACAGGCGATGTCACCTTTGACGAGCAACGCTACCGCCAGGATCTGCAGCTGCGCAACCTGCAAAGCAACGTATCGACCCAACTGCGTGACTTTGCCACCCAATTTGAACGTTTGTTTAACAATGAAATAGAACAATGATTATGACCACCAATGAATTTAACCGAATCAAGCAACAAGTGCTTGAACGCCCCATTTGCTATCGCGAGGTGGAGGCCAAAGAGATTGTCGCCTTGGGCGAGAACCATTACACCGTGGGTAGCGCCACACTTGAGGTGGCGCCTCAGATTGCCGAAGTGATTGACCGTTTCGCCGGCATCAAGCAAGGGCAATCACGCATCGCCCAAGACAGTTATGGCGAACAGGGTTTAACCAACCTGCGCAACTTCTTCGGGCAGGCCGAGGTCAAGGGCGGCAAACGGCTTGTCCTTGCCGCCGATACCCAGTCCCGGCAGATTGTCAATGCCATCCCCATCAAGGACAAGATGATCACGCCCGACGTGTTCTTTGACTTCGCTGAGATGTTCATGGACAAGAACAACTACCTGCCCGTGCGTGTGGAACATACCCACTCAATCAAGACTGGTGTATCCATCGTGATGAAGCCAGTCTATGAGGAAATCATGGAATATGCTCCTGGAGACAAGTTCCTCTCTAACGGCCTTTACCTCACATGGAACCCAGGCGCAATCAACCTGGGGAATTACTATGAACGTTTGCTGTGCTCCAACGGCTCCACCAAAAGATCGCATCATTCAATTACCAAGGTCTATTCGCCCAAGGTCAAGGAATTGGAGCGCCTACTTGACTTCAATGAGGTTTTCGTACCACTGAAGCGCGAAACGGAGAAAATGGTAAAATGCGCCAAACTGGCGATGACGACAACCGCCTCGGTGCGCGAACTGGGTGTCGCTATCAAGATGCTCAATCAGCACGGACTGGACACCGCGGAAGCCAACCAAATCATCCCCTACGAGCGCACTAAAAGGAAATATGGGCAGGCTGGATATCTCACCGACTCAGCACACATGGCTCAAGCCAAGAGCGAGATGACCATGTGGGAACTGTTCAACCTGCTCACGTTCTTTGCCTCCCACAACCAGTTGTGGACAGCCCAAGACATCAGGCGCACTTTGCTTATGGAAGACAGCCTGGTGATGCTCATGCGAGAGCATGACATCAAGGAGTATTACAATATTTTCTGAAACCACAAGTTATTAGGTTATAGTAACAGTGGACTGAAAAAATGATTGAATACATTTCCGGAACAGGGCATTACAATGAGGTGCTGGCGCGGGTGGCTAACGTGAAACAGAGCCTGTGGATTGGGACGGCTGACATCAAGGATTTGCATGTCAAGGTGGGTGATACGACCAAACCATTTCTCGCCGTTATTGCGTTGCTGATTCGCCGAGGTGTGGAAGTAAGACTGATTCATGCTAAGGAGCCGGGGCCGAACTTCAGGGAGGACTTTGACAGGTATCCCGTGCTGTATGACCGGTTGGAGCGGGTGCTGTGTCCCAGGGTACACTTCAAGATGCTGGTGTTTGACTGCGAGGAGATCTATATTGGCAGCGCCAATCTCACGGGTGCCGGCATCGGTATGAAGAGCAGCGATAAGCGCAACTTCGAAGCCGGCATCCTTACCGATGATCCTCAAATCGTCGAGCAGGCCATGAAGCAGTTTGACGACGTCTGGATGGGCAAGCACTGCAAAACCTGCAAGCGCAAGGACTATTGCCCGGACCCCATCGTATAAGTTTTTCAGATCTCTGCCGCAATATGGCATACCATGACTTTACATTTGCCGCCGATTGTAATCTGTTTCAAATTTTATTCGCTAGCATTATGAGCAAAGTTTTTAGAATTACGCCGAAGCGCACGAGGCGCGTCAATGGGCAAGTAATCACGCCCGAAATGGTGATTACGGTAACAACGCGCCAGCATTGTCTCAACCCGTTCTACAACGGAGCTGTCGAGGTCCAAGAACAGTACATGCGTATGTACCAGTTCGACTACAAGAAGGCCTGCATGAGCGCCGCTGACTTCACCTACCAGGCACTCGACTAAACTTTTTCTTTAAAAAAACAACTGTTGGGCGCACCTCTGCCACATTTTGGCGGAGGTGTGTTTTTACTTTGCATCAAATTAAACGGAGACAGAATTATGGAAACATCAAAACAAAAGGAAACGAACAATTTGGATTTGCTCACTGCTATTGAGTATATCGCAGATAAGGCAAAGGGATCGGGGTTGAGCGCTGGGTTTTATCGCAAAGCGAATCAATACATTAAATATGTGACTGAAAAAATGGAGCTCACCAAGGAGCAGAGCGTTATGCTTGCTTTATTTGTTGACAATAGTGATAGCACGAACATTTCAATCGGGGATTTGGGACAATTCCTTGAATGTCGAACAACGAGGCTTCTTAGATATATGGTTGACATCGATGTCCTAGAGAATAGAGAACTAGTGAGGTGTAGCCGTAGTTGCCATAGGAAATCATACAGAGTGCCCGCTGAGGTCATTGAAGCTCTTAAACAAAATGAGAAATACGTACCAAAGAACTATTCAGGTCTTTCTTGTGCTGAATTGTTCTGTGAAATAGAGAACATACTTGATTTGCGACAAGAAGAGGAGCTAACCTACGAAACGACAGTAGAAAAGATAAATAACTTATTGGACTGCAATAAGCATATTATCTATGTTCAAAAAGTTTTGAGCTACAATTTTAACGATGAAGATAAAATGTTGCTGATTCTATTTTCTCATCTGTTCGTGAACAACAATGACAACTATATCAGGTTCCATGATCTCGATTTTCTGTATGATGATAAAAGGGAGTGGAGCATTGTGAAGTCTAAGTTGAACCGTGGTGATCACGTCTTATTAAAAGGTAAGATTGTTGAATACAACAATTGTAACGGCATGGTAGACAGGGAATCGTTTCGAATGACCAACGACGCAAAGCGTGAGTTGTTTGTAGAACTTCATTTGCCCTCCATGGATGAAAAGAGTGGAGACGTCATCAAGTTCAAAGACATCACACCCAAAAAGATGTTTTATGGGGACAAAGTCGAATGCCAGATCGATGAGTTGGGAAATCTCTTGAACGATGAGCAATATAACCAAATTCGAACTCGCATGACAGACACTGGATTCCGTTGCGGATTCACTTGTCTCTTTTATGGCGCTCCTGGAACCGGCAAGACCGAAACCGTGCTGCAACTGGCACGACTAACAGGTCGTGACATCCTTCAAGTGAACATCTCTCAAATCAAGAGTTGCTGGGTTGGAGAGAGCGAGAAGAATATCAAGCAAGTATTTGACAATTACAGATCCAAGGTTAAAAATAGCCAGATAACACCCATTCTTCTCTTCAATGAGGCTGATGCCATCATTGGGGAACGCATGGAGGGTGCCAAGAGCGCTGTCAACAAGATGGAGAACAGCATCCAGAACATCATCCTGCAAGAGATGGAAACCCTAGATGGCATACTCATTGCCACGACCAATCTGGCCCAGAATATGGACAAGGCATTTGAGCGCAGGTTCCTCTACAAGGTCAAGTTTGAAAAACCGACGATAGAAGCTCGGATGAACATGTGGCATGAGATGATCCCGAAACTGAACGAGGATGAATGCCGGATCTTGGCCACAAAATACGATTTCAGTGGAGGACAGATTGAGAATATCGCCCGTCACTACACCATCGGAAACATCCTGCATGGCGATGCTGAGAATAAGATTGATCAACTCTCAGCTTACTGCGATGCCGAGAGACTGGAGTCTTCTGTCGGTAGCCGAAGAGTGGGATTCTGTTAATGGAAAAAATCAGAAAAATTTGCACCTCTGCCGCAATTTGGCCGAGGTGTGTTTTTATTTTGCGCCAAATTTAACGTAAACAAGATTATGGAAACAGAAAAACAAAGAGGAATGGACGAAGTAATCATCAACAACAAAGCGGAGATGCGACGAGTGGAAATGGCAGCAGGACTGGAAAAACAAATCGAACGGCAAGCATGGATGACCGTCTCACGAAAACGCCCCCTGACGGCGGTCCACCTCGAAAGGTACGAGCAACAGCTCCTGTGGGACGAGGTATCCCGAAACAACGAAATCGAATGGACCACCGAGATGGCCCTGCGATGGAAAGACAAACTGAACTGGAACCTGTTCTCAAGATGCGTCCACGGCCAGGCGGTAACGGCCGAAGGAATCGAAACCCTCGCCCACCTGTGGGACTGGAAAGCCCTCACCGCGAACCCCAACGTAAGGATGACCAACGAACTAGTCCGCAAGTACATCAACAAATGGGACTGGAGCGCAATGGCATGGCGCTCATGGGAAGACTACGACGCCCGCGAGTTCTACTCCCAATTCTTCGAGCGGGTCCCTCTCAACGGATTCAGCGGATCAAAACTGGAGTTTGCACTCCACCATCAAGAAGTGGAACGCCTGTGGCAAAAGGTGAACGAGCAATGAAGCAGCACCAACAGAAAAGGGAGGGAACACCCCTCCCTGCCCATCATGGTTCAGTAACTGCAAGAGTCGAGAACTTTGACGCTCTTGATTCCGACAGTTTCAATCTTGACCTTGACGATGCTTATGATATCTTGGGTCGACTTATTGATGGGTTCACGATTGGATATTGCCGTTTGTCCACCGATGAGATTGACATGATACCTACTCTCCTTGAAGTGAAGGCTGATGCCAGAGACGAGAACATAAAAGCCCACTTCGAGTTCACCCGATTCGAAACCACCGGGGCAGAAAGACTGATAGCTTACTACAATTACAAATGCACATAATAAAGTGCTTGCATTTCCAATAAGAGTTATTATATTTGCAAAGTAAAACATTTTAATCAAGAATCTGAAAATGACGTACAAGGAAAGACAGAAAGATGTTCAAGAAGCCCTTTTTGATCGCTCTCAATTAGGGGGCAAATTTAAAGGTAAATATCATCCATCCTATGATCGTTTTATCTTGAAAAACTATAAGGATAATTTCATTGAGCAAGTATGCTATGACGATGTAATCAAGTATTTTGACGAGAATGGAATCGGCTGGTGGAACGGAGATGTGCCCACCACACATACTCTATCCTCGCAAATTGCCTGCATTAACCATCTGTTCCCACTCAGAAAAAACCACGATGCCGTTTTGGCATTAGCACAGTCGATTGACCCGGAATTTGACAGTGTGGAAATCCTTGAGAATGACAAAGGACTGGATGGCTATATCTCGTTTGAAGTTGTCAGTGCCACTGACCACCTGAATGAAAAGCGAGGGCAGGATATGCTCAAGAGAGGCGCTCTCTGTACCTCCATTGATGCCGTGATTCTAGCAAAGAAAAAGGGCAAACGTGTGATGTTGACCATTGAATGGAAATACGTTGAGAGTTATGGCAATGAGGATAAATCCCAGAACAAGGATGGGAGAACAAGTGGAGACACTCGGTTAAGGAGGTACTCTGGTCTTATTGATAACTCAAAGCAACTGAAGAGCCTTGACAATTACCGTGGTTCTGTCTATTTCTTCGAGCCATTCTACCAGTTGATGAGGCAGACACTCTGGGCAGAGCAGATGGTAAAACATAAGGATAATGAAGTGATTAAGGCTGATGATTACATCCATGTCCATGTTGTTCCAACGGGAAATAACGAGCTACTTCACAAGAAATATCCATGTAGTGGAGGTAAAGACATGCTCATCACTTGGAAAGGCCAGCTCAAGAATCCCAACAAATATGTTTTGATTTCGCCCGCAGAACTATTTTCCAAGTTACCATGTGACGACTGGAAGGAGTTAATCTGTACGCTGAAGAAAAGATATTGGCAATAAGCAATATAGAAAGAGCGAATAAAAGCAATGTTGAGATAGATACATTATTTTGAGAGAAACAACTAATAACAAAAAGAACAATTATTATGATGAGCAAGAAAGAAAAAGAAATACTTGAAGAATTAAAAAAGAATTTGCAAAGGAATTTACCAAAGGCTGAATTCTGGCAAGTAGGAGAAACAGAGACCGATCAATGTGTCTATTATTTGAAAACACTAAAAGACAATCTTAAAAAAGACCTTAATACACCCGAAAAAATAGGTTTTTCAAAGAAAGATACTAATCGCAACAGATGGGGTGTGATTCCAATGGCAGCCTTAAGGTCATCAGCTGCTCTTATCTACAATATTTTAGGTGATGGAACTCATTGTGAAATCAATGTTGATGACTTGAAGTGTTTAAAAGAACATACACTGATTTCTGGAGGCTATCAGCTACAATATGAATGGAAATACAAGACAATTAATCGAGCGAAAGCAAATATAGATGCATATTTGAATATAGATAATTGTCATTTATTCATCGAGATGAAGATGCTTGAGCCTCTTACAAAGACTCATCCATTTGATTCATATAGTTCATATATCGGTAGTAATTGCCCGAAAGTGTTCAAAGATACATTTAAGCATTATGAGAGTAATAAGCCTGAATACTTCGATGCATGCCAGATGATTAAACATCTTTTGGCTATTTACAATTATTTCAATCAGAATCGTCCAAAAGAGACTCAAAATGTAGTTCTCCTTAACTGTCATTGGGAACCACTAAACTGCAGAGTAGAAGGACACCCATTGAAAGAGACTTACACAACATTTGACAATTTCGCGAAAGAGTTTGAGATAATGAGAGATTGCTTTCAAGAAAAATTGTTTGCTAAGCTGAATGTTAATTTGGTTCTAGCGCACTGCACCCACTGCGATTTGAAAAAAATGGCAGGCAAGGATAATGACAAATATCTTGAAAGATACGAGATTCGATGAATCCAGCAACTGTTTTCGTTTTTCCAGAGGCTAAAGGCATCGTCATCAGTGGCGATATTCACGGCGAGTTTAACCAGCTTGTCTTTAAGTGCTGCGTTCAATATGGAATGACGGATACGGTGATTATTGTTGCTGGTGACTGTGGCTTTGGGTTTGAGCAGCAGGGCTATTATGAGAACGTCTATAACCGTAATCGTGGCCGTCTGTCCAAGTCGAACAACTGGATGCTGTTCGTCAGAGGTAACCATGACAATCCCGCCTACTTTAATGATTATCCCATCAAGCATCGTAGATGGATGACTGTTCCCGACTATTCTGTGGTTCGGGCGTGTGGCCATGAAATCCTTTGTGTCGGTGGTGCCGTATCCGTCGACAGGTCGTATCGCATGAACCATTCAGCCTATCATCTGCCGAAACAAGACGAGCCCCTAACCCGTAATATCTATTGGGCTAATGAGTATCCAGTGTTTGATGCTGATAAACTTGACGCCATCAGTGAGGACTTCGCTATAGACACCCTTATCACCCACACCGCTCCTTCATTTTGCGAGTTGACATCAAAGGGCGGCCTGTTTGCTGAGATGGCTATTCGCGATAAGGATTTGACCGAAGATGTAAAGAATGAGCGCCAGATGATGGATAGTATCCTTGACTATTTGGCTGCTAATCGCCATCCTTTGCGTTATTGGTTCTACGGGCATTTCCACCAAAGCTGGCAAGCTATCGACAACGAGGGCATCCAATACAACATGCTCGATATCATGGAACTCAAGGAATTGAGGACCAAAGATTAAACCGCCCCCATGAAGATGATAACTGAGCAACGGATAGCTTATATGTTTCATCTTCATCAGGAGGATACTGGGATTTATACCCCTCTCTCGCTTTAGGCTTCGAAGGTCGATTTTGTCGGATAAAAGGCTATTTGAACTTGCACCATATGCTGCATTATTCCAAAGGCGATTTGGTTTATTTAAATAGATTTTGTATATTTGAGGTTGGAAATAAAACAACTTAACAACACTTAATGAAACAATGAAAACTATCGTTTATTTACACGGCTACGGATCCAGTAGCCAAAGCAGTACTGTGAAGTATCTGATCAAGAAGATGCCGGACTGCAATGTGGTTGCACCCGACATCCCCACCGACCCCGAGGAGGCATTGCCTTTCCTCAAGAACTACTGTGCCAGCCACAAAGCCAACCTCATCATCGGTACCAGCATGGGTGGCATGTACGCCATGCAGTTGACAGATTATCCCCGCATCTGCGTCAATCCTGCGTTGCACATGTCACAACTGACCGGTGTCTTGCAGGTAGGCACATTTGAGCGTTTCCAACCGACGGCCGATGGCCAGACGCACTTTACGATTACCGAAGAAATCATCCAACACTTCAAGGAGATGGAGGAGCACCTGTTTGAGGGCATCACCAGTGAGAATCAGTCACTGTGTTGGGGCTTCTTTGCTGATGGGGATACGCTCGTCAACTGCAAATCGGAGTTTGCTGAGCATTTCACTCATGTGGATGATTTCCACGGCGAGCACCGCATGAACAACCAAGTTATCCGCGACGTTATCATCCCCGCCGCCAAAAGAATTCTCACAAAGTAATCAACAGAGTAACACACTACTGGTGTCAAGGCTCATATTGCTGGCACCAGTAGTGGAACCGCAGCAAGAGAATGATAGCTACGGTGCAGAACAGTTTGTTCCAAACCGAGATGTTACCTACAATCGCAGGTGTCCAGCACACGGCTATCATCAGCACACCTGCCACTACATGAATCGTTACCATAAAAATCTTGTCCTTGTTCATAATCTTAACAATCATTAGTTCCTTATTCTGGCGATAAAATGTAAACAAGCCCCCAAAAAATTAAAACGGAAACCGATAAAAATTTCATCAGGTTGCTTTTTCAACAAAAGTTGGGAAATATGCCATAGATTTATTATCTTTGCGACTCAATAATTAACCATTTATTATTATCCTATGCCAGGACTTTCCAAATCTAGATACACTACCTTCTGCCAGTGCAGCAAGGCCTTGTGGCTTCGAGTTTATCACCCGGAGCTGCAACCCGAGGACCCTAACCTGCAAGCACGATTTGACGCAGGCAACGAGGTGGGCGACCTGGCGATGGGGCTTTTCGGACCCTTTGTCGAGGTCACCACGCACACTGCCGAAGGGAAGCTTGATCTCAAAGCGATGATGGAGAAAACCAAGCAGGAAATAGATCGCGGCACAGAGGTCATCTGCGAGGCTTCGTTCTCATATGAGGGCTGCTATTGTGCTGTTGACATCTTGCGCCGTGAGCGAGGCGGTTGGGCCATCTATGAGGTGAAGAGTTCGTCAAGCCATAGCGGTGATGAGGTCCTATTACCTGATAAGTTTGACAAGTATGCTGTGGATATTGCTTTCCAGCGATGGGTGCTTGAACAGTGTGGCATCAAGGTGACTGGTACCTATCTGGTGACCATCAACGGAGACTATGAGCGTGTGGGAGACCTTGATATCCAACAGCTATTCCGTGTCATCAACCTTAAGGAGAAAGTCGATAGTGAGTATCCGTTGGTCCCCGCCCGAGTGCAACTCGCTAAGCAAACTCTGGAACAAGAGCAGGAACCCGAACGTGCCATCGGGCCACATTGTGCTGATCCTTATGAATGCGGCTTTTGGCAGTATTGCTCTGCTCAGCAAGGTTTGACTCAGGACGAGGGCGAGCCCACCGTGTTTGATCTTTACAGGATGAAATCCGACAGGAAATGGGAATACTACAATGCCGGTAAAATCACCTTCGAGGACTTGCGTGACGAACCGTTGAGCGATATGCAGCAGTTGCAAGTAGAATGCACTTTGGGCGGGACCGAACATATCGAACCAGATGGTATCAGGGATTTCCTTGACGGACTGTACTATCCGCTCTATTTCCTGGACTTCGAGACCTTCCAACCCATCATCCCGCCATTCGATCACGTCAAGCCTTACCAGCAGGTGACTTTCCAATACTCATTACATATCATCGAGCACGAAGGCGGTAAATTGATTCACAAGGAATTCCTGGCACCTAGTGATGGCGGCGATCCAAGGCGGGCACTTGCCGAGCGCCTGTGCGAAGACATTCCGATAAACGTCTGCTCATTGGCCTATAACAAAGCCTTTGAGTGCACACGTATCAAAGAACTGGCCGATTTATATCCCGACTTGTCAGCACATTTGCTCAATATTGCAGACAACATTGTGGACCTAATCACTCCCTTCCGAGCCAGGCATTATTATGTGCCGGCTATGGGCGGTTCATTCTCCATCAAGAGCGTGCTGCCAGCCCTGTTCCCCGATGACTCGTCACTCGACTACCACAACCTCGACGAACGTGTGCAGAACGGTGGCGATGCCATGACCATCTTCCCCCAGATTCAACACATGGACCCCGAAGAGGCCGCAGCAACCCGCGAAGCCCTGCTGCGCTACTGCGAACTCGACACCCTTGCCATGGTAAAAGTATGGCAAAAACTGAGATCAATAACAGAATAACACAAACCATCCAGGATGCAATAAGCATTTTTAACAATCAATCAACAGGCTACTTCTCAGTAAATTAAATAGAGAAGCACTTGGAAAATTTGTGTTCCTTTTGAATTTTTTCATTTTCGTTCTATGTTATAAGTGTGAGGATCATTTTTATATAGAACGACTATGAGATTACAAATTCCAGAACTACCTTGTTTTATACCGAGAGCTAAAGTCGGTGACGTTGTGTATTACATTTCGTCCAATAATCGCTATGCGGTGAAGCGGGCTACTGTTGTTGAGATTCAGCGATCTGCCAGCGAGTTTCGTCAAATGATGAGTAACGGCGATGTTGTTGCCAAAGATGCCCATTCGGTTTACGATTACTCGACGTTTGCCAGCCGCAATGATGCTGTGCAGTTCATTCTCGCCAGCCTTGTCGAACGCATCAATGATCACAAGACCAGCATCGACACGCTGCAGCATGAATTAGATGTGAGTGAGCGTGTACTTGCTACCCTGCGAAAGCAATACCCTGATTTGACTGCTGAACGTCCGCAGCAAAGGAAAAGCACAATTGACTACCAGAATTAGGAGTTTATCGGTCCCAAATGAAAATAGTTGCTCGAAATTTTGAATTTTTTTCCAAAAATTACTATATTATTAATGAAAAAAGCATGTTGAACAATTTAAACCATTTCAGTTATGACCATTTCCATTAAAATCAGCAATCCTTATCTGATGAATCGTGCCCACGACTACTTCTACAACAAAAATGTCCAGACCATGTTGTGCAATAATGAAACTGAATTGACCCTTTTTAACCTAGAACAGACTGAAGCTGAGCTCCTTCTCAATGCCTTTACCAAACACTTTCACCTGAAACCAGCCATGCAGCATCCCCTTGCTGCATGATCAAAAATTGAGGCCAAAATGAAAAAAGTTGGTCCAGATTTTGAATTTTTTCCTGCTTGTTCCTATGTTATAAATAGGCCAGGTTTAATAGAATAATTATTCGTTAAAATAAGTTAAATTATTCATTAAAATTTGGCCAGCCAGATAAATTTCAGTATATTTTATCTCAGAAAAATTCCAATCGTTAGTTGAATCAACAAATCATATAATAATGAGAGGCATCCGAAACGCTCACTTGAAGGGAGTAGGAACAACTAAATCAATTATTGTTTATGGGATTAGCAATTACAAATTATGGTGTGAAGTTTTTCTGGAATGGTGTTGAGATCACTGATGGTGTGAAGATCACTCAAGACAGGGTTGCCGTCGGCTCGGCTTGTGAGAACCCCGTTTGCATCATCTTCCCGCACTATGTCAAGGAAATCAAGGACCACGCGTTCCAGAATCTCGACTCGCTCGAGGCGATCTACATACCCGAGGGGCTGAAGGAGATCGGGCTCAACGCCTTTGCCGGTTGCTCCAACCTGCGCCATGTCGTCATCCATGACTCCGTCGAGACCATCGAGTATAGCCAGCCGGAACGCAAGTGGGAGATCTCCACGGGCAGACAGTGTGATTTCCTTGCCGAGAAGTTGAAGAAAGGAGGCTATGAAGTACATCTCTACAAGAGCGGCGAGAACTTCTCCTGGGACTGACGGGGCGCTAACGGCGCTCATATTATCAAAATGTTGTCATATTCACGCATCCCCAAGTGCCTATATATCAACGATTTAAAAATTTCGTGGAAAATATTTCTGAAAATTTTTAATTTTTTGAGCCACTTTTACATTTTACAGGCGAATCTCATTATTAACATTTAAATAATAACAATTATGACAACAATTAAAACTTCTTCACTGAGAACTTACAACCGGGTACACAACTATCTCTACAACAAGCACATTGAATGCTGGGGGGACCTCGAAAAACTTGAAGTATCCTTCTTTGGACTTGACAAAAATCAAACCGACCAACTTCTTGAAAAACTCATCAAACATTTCCACTTGACACCAATTTTGCAACAACCTCTCGCAGCCTAATTGGTTGCATCCGCTTGATATTGGGCGGATTGCAAATAATTTCCGCTCAATATCAATGATTTAACATCATTATTGTTGTGCCCGTTCATCGGGTGCGACGCAAGTTTCATCGCAATTTATCAACCAATAAATATCGTTTTACAATGGAGAAAGAGAACAAAACAACCAAGTGTGCAGTAAGCAAGGAACTCACCTTGCTAAAAGCTGTCGAGACCATCGTTGAGAAATCCTGCAACTCGCAACTGTGCGACCTGTTCTTGAAGCAGTGTAAGAAAGAAATCAAACTCGTCGCCGAATCCTACAACATCACACCTCAGCAAGCCATTCTGTTCTGCATCACGGTCGAATGCGGCCCCCGCAATGTGAATCTCATCGAGTTATCCCATCACCTCAATATGAGAAATGTCGCGAGCCTTTCTTTTGATGCCGACATCAAGGCCATGATTAAGATGAGGCTGATGCGCTACCGTAACCGGGAACGTGAGGCCTTTGACATTCCTGAACATGTGATCAGTGCCTTGCAGGAAAACAAAGCACAGATCCTACCGAAACTGAAGGTTGAGGATGCCCCTGCAATGCTCGACCTGATGGGAACATGGTTCAACGCTGTGGACAATAACAACATCAGTCCAGAAGATTTGGGCCAAGATTTGTTGTCGCTGTACAAGGACAATCTGCATATCAGTTTTGCCAGAAAGATGCTTGACTTGAAACTCCCCTGTGCCAACATGATGTTGCTCTCGTTCTTCTGCAGTCAACTCATCAACGAGGATGATAGTCGCATTTGCGATCATCAATTCAAGTGCCTTTATGAGAGATATTACGAATACCGTACAACCGTCATGCATCTGGCGCATGGCGCACATATTCTTGCACAAATGGGATTGATTGAACCCGTGTGTGAAGAAGGCCGGGCAAGCACCACGACGTTCACGTTGACAAGTAAAGCAAAAACGGACTTACTGGCAGAATTTGATCTTACCGAGCCCGAAGTGAAACTGAGCAATGTCCTCTATCCTGATAGCATCACGCCCAAGGTCATGTTTTATCCCAAGGCAATGACACAGCAGATTAAAGAACTGAATTCTTTCCTCGAGGCCGACAAATTCAAACAGATTCAGCAGCGCATGATGGACAGCGGTTTCCGCACCGGCTTTGCCTGTTTGTTCTATGGCGCTCCAGGAACGGGTAAAACCGAAACCGTTTATCAGCTGGCAAAAAAGACGGGCCGATGTGTCATGGCGGTGGACGTACCGCAAATCAAGAGCAAATGGGTGGGCGAGAGCGAGAAGAACATCAAGGCGCTCTTTGACAAGTACCGCAAACAGGTCAAACGCAGCGATGTAGCCCCCATCCTGTTGTTCAACGAGGCTGATGCCATCTTCGGGGTGCGCAAGAACGGTGCCGAGAGTGCCGTGGACAAGATGGAGAATACCATCCAGAACATCATTCTGCAGGAGATGGAAGACCTTAACGGTATCCTCATCGCCACAACCAATCTAGCCACTAATCTGGACAGTGCATTTGAGCGTCGTTTCCTCTATAAAATCGAGTTTGAAAAGCCCGACGCCAAGGTGCGCAGTCGCATCTGGCAAAGCATGGTGTACGGTCTGAACGATGATGATGCCAATGTCTTGGCACAAGCCTATGAGTTGAGCGGAGGCCAGATTGAGAATATCGCACGCAAGGACACCATCAACCGTGTCCTATATGGTGACAGCAGTAACACTGACCGTCTCTCCACTCTCATGGACTACTGCAAGGCAGAAACCATGCAATCCGCCGCTAAACCTCAAAGAATAGGTTTTAATTAATGAAATCACGAGAGGTATCCGAAACGCTCACTTGAAGGGAGTAGGAATCACCAATTAAAAAAAGAATAGAATATGGGATTTAAAATTAGTAGAAACACCAGTTTGAAATGCGGAAAAATCGTTTATGTTGACATGGATAATGTCCTGGTTAATTTTCAGAGTGGGCTAGACCGAGTGCCCGAAGCCGTCAAGGCCGAATATGCCAATGACGGTACCGGCAAGCCTCATTACGACGAAATCCCCGGGATATTCTCGTTGATGGATCCAATGCCTGGCGCCATCAAGGCAATGCAAGAATTGAACAAGTTCTTCGACCTCTACATTCTTTCTACAGCGCCATGGCTCAATCCATCAGCATGGTGTGACAAGCTGGAGTGGATTCAGCGCCACTTCGGCAAAGGGAAAGATTCAATCTTCTACAAACGCCTCATCATCTCACACCACAAGGACCTCAACCACGGCGACTTCCTGATCGACGATCGCGAGAAGAACGGCGCCAAGGAGTTCAAGGGTGAGCTGATACGATTTGGCTCGACGGAATACCCCGATTGGCCCTCCGTGGTTAAGTATCTTCTCAACAAAATTGGCTATTGAGGTCAAAAACAAAAGGAAGGATATGACAAACGAACAAATAGATGAATTGCTGGCAGAGATTGGCAGAGCACCATTAATAACCAGTGAGGAAGAACATGTGCTGCTCAAGGCCGTGAAAGAGAAAGGCTGTGACTGCGGCGAGATGAAGCGATTGGAAGCAGCCAATATGCGCTTTATAGTGTCTCTGGCCAATAAGTACCAGCATCGCGGATTGAGCCTTGAAGAACTGATTGAGGTTGGAAAGGCCGCTTTGAGAAACGCCGCTGAGAACTATGACCTAAACTCCAACTGCAAGTTCATCTCCTATGCCGTCACCCAGATACGCCAACCCCTGGAGCAGGCCATCGCAGAAAATGCTCGGCAGAATATCGTTGAGGGAAAATAAGCATGATTCAGCGTGCTTATTTGGTAAGCAGCTCATAAATACTTGGACAACAAATAGATAAATCGGGAAAATAAGAAAAACAAAGGCTCATACTGGTTAATATAGGCATCGAATTGAGTTTCATGAGGTGACCGTTAGTGAGCTATAAGTCAAAAAAAATGAGTTATAGCTCACTTAGAAAATGAAATCGGTCCAAGTCGCACGTCTTTTTGTGCTAGTTGGACCACTTTCATTCCGTTTTTCTTGGTAATTAAAACTAAGATGATTATCTTTGCAGCCTAGAAATTATCTGTTTAACATTCAATGCAACAGACTATATATGGGCAAGTTATTTATCGGACGAGAAAAAGAACAGGAACAACT
>Ga0310697_10003209_pt1 | contig 16658 bp, 16 predicted proteins | sample 172DNAGHGlowgp2_FD_203883 | JGI IMG/M metagenome (GOLD analysis project Ga0310697, IMG submission 203883) | Sheep rumen microbial communities from Palmerston North, Manawatu-Wanganui, New Zealand - 1728 DNA GHGlow gp2 (v2) (version 2) | ecosystem: Host-associated > Mammals > Digestive system >... | reverse complement strand
AGAGTATGTCGGATAATTACTATGTGAGAGAAAAAGCTTACTTTGAAAGCGACGATCTCGAACCTGTAAGAGAACTGTTTGACAGGCGTTACAATGAAGGAAGCGAAAATGTCACAATAAAGTGTGCAACAAAAGAAGTATATAATTCGTTATTGGATAAATTGGTATCAAAGGGAGCCGTGTTTGATTATCTCAGAGGCGGCTATGACAGTGATAACAAAAAGAATGTTCGTTATACAACATTTGAAGAGACCAAGACAATTATTTTCTGGTTGTGACGTGTAAAACATAACATTGTCGGTATTAGCGGTTATATCGTTAATATCGGCAATGTTTTTCTGTTTAAGGAAATTATTTATTTAAGCAAGAAGTGTGGTATACTATGTAGAAAGACTTAATATGAGGTGATAGTATTATGGGAAAAGAACTTGCGGAAATCGGAGCAGTAAAGATTGCCGATGACGTTTTAGCCAGAATAGCAGCCCTTGCAGCTCTTGAAGTTGACGGTGTGTCAGCAATGGCAGGTAATTATACAAGCGATGTACTTGAAAAAGTGAGTCGCAAGAATCTTGCGAAGGGAGCAAAAGTTGTAGTGGGACAGACTCAGGTGAAAGTTGACCTTGCACTTATGATGTCTTACGGATACAATATACCCGCTACATGTCAGCAGGCTCAGACTCGTGTTCAGACAGCAATTGAGAACATGACGGGACTTGAAGTTACTGACGTAAATGTTAGGATTGCCGGCATTACAATGCCAAAAGCATAAAAATTTTTCAGAGTGAGAGACGAATGATGAACAGAAGCTTACTGAGAGAGCAGGTTTTTAAACTGCTCTTTCGTGTTGAATTTAATCCTATGGAAGAGATGCCTGAGCAGGAGGAACTTTTTACCTCAACAAGCGATGATGATTTTTCCAAACAGGACGCTGATTATATCAGGGAAAAATATGAGAAGATAGCCGAGAAACTCGATGATATCGACAAGGCTATCAATGAAAAGACAAAAGGCTGGGATACAGAGCGTATGGCTAAGGTTGAGCTTACAATAATCAGGCTTGCCGTATACGAGATAAAGCATGATGAGTCTGTTCCCACCGGAGTAGCGATCAATGAGGCAGTTGAACTTGCGAAGAAATTTGGACAGGACGGTTCACCCGCCTTTGTAAATGGAGTGTTAGCTAAATTTGCGGAGTGAATACACAGTCACACAGGTTAATGCCTATATAAAGAACATGTTTACTCAGGATTTTCTGCTAAGATCGATCACAGTCAAAGGGGAAATCAGTAATTGCAGGTACCATCCTTCCGGTCACATCTATTTTACGATGAAGGATTCGGGTGGTGCCATTTCTTGTGTAATGTTCAGGGGAGACAGAGACAGGGGCGGCCTTAAATTTCAGATGAAAGAAGGACAGCAGGTCAAAGTTTCCGGAACCGTTGACGTATATGAGAGAGACGGCAAATATCAGCTCTATGCCAGAAAGATAGAACTTGACGGCGAGGGAGCTCTTTTTGAGAAATATGAAGAGTTAAAAAAGAAATTGGCGGAATCCGGAATGTTTGCTGAAGAGTACAAACAGCCTATTCCGGCATATATAAAAACTCTTGGCGTAGTCACTGCTTCTACGGGAGCGGCTGTGCGGGATATTATCAATGTTGCCACCCGCAGAAATCCACATATTCAGATTATTCTTTATCCTGCCATCGTACAGGGAGATCAGGCTGCCGAGAGCATAGTCAGAGGAATTGAGACTTTATCAGAAATGCAGACTGATGTTATCATTGTCGGACGTGGCGGAGGTTCTATCGAAGATTTATGGGCTTTTAATGAAGAAATTGTTGCGGAAGCAATATTTAACTGCCCTGTTCCAATCATTTCAGCAGTCGGACATGAAACTGATACAACAATAGCCGATTATGTGGCTGACAGAAGAGCACCGACACCTTCGGCGGCGGCTGAGATCGCGGTGTTCGAGTACAGAAGATTTGTGCAGGATCTTGAGGACTATTCTTATACATTGCAAAAGAGCATGAACAGGGTGATTGGTACGCTTAAGCTAAAAGAGGCAAAGTACGCCGACAGTTTAAAGCACCTTAGCCCGGCGGGAAGGATCAAAGAAAAACTTCTTAGGATGGACAGATTGCAGGATACGATCCAAACGCTCATTGACAGAAAGATAATGGAAGCCCGAAACAGACTGCTGGTCGACACACAGAAATTGAAGGGCTTGTCACCGCTTGAAAGGCTTATGGGAGGATATTCTTTTACAACGGATGAAAACGGAAAGAATGTCCGCAGTATAGAGCAGGTAAATAAAGGCGATGAACTTTCGATATATGTGACCGACGGTGTTATAAAGGCGACGGCTACGGAAACTATGTTTATAGACAGGAAATAACCGGGAGAAGATATATGGCTGCCAAGAAAGAACAGAATGAAAATAACAATTTATCTGTCGAGGAAGCTTTTGCCAAGATAGAGGAGAAAATACAGGCGCTTGAGAAAGAAGATATTTCTTTGGATGATTCGTTCAAGGAATATCAGGAGGGAATGACGCTTTTAAAGCATTGTCATGAGATGATAGAAAGCGTTGAGAAAAAAGTACAGAAAATTGCTACGGATGGCAGTCTGGAGGAGTTTGAGTAATGTCACAGAATGATTTTAGTGCCGAGCTTTTAAAGAGAGCGGAGCATGTGGAAGAGATATTAAAAAAATATCTTCCGAAAGAAGAGGGTTATGCCAAGACAGTGATAGAGGCGATGAATTACAGTCTTTTGGCAGGCGGAAAGAGATTAAGGCCCGTTATGATGCTTGAATCATATAAGCTTTTTGCGGGAGATGATGCTGATGAAGCGGTGGTAGAGCCGTTCATGGCAGCTATGGAGATGATCCACACTTATTCACTTGTACATGACGATCTTCCTGCAATGGATAACGATGAGTACAGAAGGGGAAGAAAGACCACACACGCGGTATACGGAGCAGGCATGGCAACGCTTGCGGGCGATGCGCTTTTGAATTTTGCTTTTGAGACTGCGATAGATGGCGCGGCAAGGGGAACAAAGCTTGCTTCCTATGACGGAGATACCGATAACAGATATTTTGCGGCGCTTAAGATCTTATCCCAAAAAGCCGGAATATACGGAATGGTCGGAGGCCAGTGCGCCGATATAATGGCCGAGAATGCGACTGATGTTCCAAAAGATAAGATGAGTGATATACTTTCATATATAGACGAAAATAAAACTGCGGCACTTATCGAGAGCAGTCTTATGATAGGCGCGATCCTCGGCGGAGCGTCGAAGGATTCGGTTTCTTCTATGGAAAAAGCGGGAAGCTGCGTCGGAATAGCATTTCAGATTCAGGATGACATTCTTGATATTGTCGGAGATCAGGCGGAGATTGGCAAGCCCGTCGGCTCGGATGAGAAGAACAATAAGAGCACATATGTAAGCCTCAACGGCATGGAGGCTGCATCGGCAAAGGTAAAAGAATTGTCTGAAATGGCAGAGGAGATTTTGAAAGAACAGGGATTTGAAGATTCATTTTTGGGAAATCTTTTTGACTCTTTGATTTATAGAAGGAAATGATATGTTATGTTACTTGAACTAATAAATAAAACCGGTGATATAAAGAAAATACCACAGCAGAAGTATCAGGAGCTGGCTGGTGAGATACGTCACTTTTTGATCGAGACAATATCAAAAACAGGCGGACATCTTGCATCCAATCTGGGAGCGGTTGAGCTTACAATGGCGCTTCATTTGGCACTTGATCTTCCAAAGGATAAGATAATATGGGATGTAGGCCATCAGGCTTATACGCACAAGATCCTTACAGGCAGAAAGGATAAGTTTGATACGCTCAGACAGTTCGGAGGACTCAGCGGATTTCCGAAAAGATGCGAGAGCAGCACGGACTGTTTCGATACCGGACACAGTTCTACTTCAATTTCGGCAGGACTTGGCATGGTGAAGGCAAGAGACCTTATGGGCGAAGATTATACCGTTGTATCGGTTATAGGTGACGGCTCACTCACGGGCGGACTTGCTTATGAAGCGCTTAATAACGCATCAAAGCTTGAGACAAACTTTATCATTATCTTAAATGACAATGAGATGTCAATTTCCGAGAGTGTCGGCGGTATGAAGAAGTATCTCAACAACGTTCGTACTGCGGACGGATATCTTAACCTCAAGGAAGATGTATATGCGCAGCTTAGCAGTAATCACAAGGTTGTAGACGGAATCAGAAGAGCCAAGAACAGTTTTAAACAGCTCTTTGTACCGGGAATGGTTTTTGAGAACCTGGGAATTACGTATCTTGGCCCTGTAGACGGACATAATGTCGCAAGCCTTGAGAGAACCATAAAGGAAGCAAAAAAGGTCAAGAAGGCCGTAATGATACATGTTATGACCAAGAAGGGCAAAGGCTACGGCCCCGCTGAGAGACATCCCGCAAGATTCCATGGAACTGAGCCGTTTATCGTTGAGAACGGACTTCCGAGAAATCCGAGAACTACAGCCAATTATCAGGATATTTTCAGCACCGTAATGTGTAAGCTTGGCGCAAGAAATGCCAAAGTTGTCGCTATTACGGCGGCAATGGCTGACGGAACCGGACTTAAGAGATTCAGGAACATGTATCCGGACAGATTTATTGATGCGGGAATTGCCGAGGAACATGCGGTTACATTTGCGGCAGGAATGGCAGCAGGCGGATATAAGCCTGTATTTGCGGTTTATTCATCATTCCTTCAAAGGGCGTATGACCAGATACTTGAAGATGTGTGCCTTCAGAAGCTCCCTGTTGTCTTTGCGATAGACAGAGCGGGACTTGTAGGAAGCGACGGCGAAACGCATCAGGGTATCTTTGACGTATCATTCCTTTCATCAATGCCGAACATGCATATAATGGCTCCGAAGAATAAATGGGAGCTTTCGGATATGCTTAAATTTGCGGTTGATTTTGACATGCCTGTTGCTGTCAGATATCCGAGAGGAAACGCATATGACGGACTGAAGGATTTCAGAGCACCCGTTAAACTCGGAAAGTGCGAGCCTCTTTATGAGGAAAAAGACATCTGTCTTCTTGCACTCGGATCGATGGTAAAAATAGGCGAAGAAGTGCGTAAGCTCTTAAAAGACAGAGGGCTTAACTGCAGTCTTGTAAATGCACGTTTTTATAAACCTATAGATACCGACTACATCAAAGCGGCGTCACATAGCCACAAGCTCTTTGTTACAATGGAAGAGAACGTGCTTACCGGTGGATTTGGTGAGAAGGTAAGAGATTATATTGACACGAACAGAATAGATGCGGGAGTTCTTAATATCGCAATTCCCGATCAGTTCGTCACACACGGAAGTGTCGATAAGCTCAGAGCTGAGCTTAAGATAGATGCAGATTCTATCGCAGAAAGAATTATAAACGAATTACACAGGTAATGATATATGGCAAAAGAAAAGGAAAGACTGGACGTTCTTCTTGTAAACAGAGGACTCGCCGTTTCCAGAGAAAAAGCAAAGACACTTATAATGGCAGGTGACGTTTTTGTAAACGGCCAAAGAGAGGACAAGCCCGGAACTACTTTTGAAGAGAGTAAGATAAAGACGCTTGAAGTAAAGGGAGATACGCTTCCTTATGTAAGCAGAGGCGGACTTAAGCTTGAGAAGGCAGTCAATAATTTCGGGTTTTCTTTGGAAAAGAAAATATGTATGGATATAGGAGCTTCCACAGGCGGATTTACGGATTGTATGCTTCAAAACGGTGCAAGTAAGGTCTATTCCGTAGATGTGGGACACGGACAGCTTGACTGGAAACTCAGGAGCGATGAAAGAGTCGTTTGCATGGAGAAGACCAACTTCAGATATATGGTAAGAGACGATATTCAGGATGATCTTGATTTTGCATCCTGTGATGTTTCTTTTATCTCACTTACCAAGATACTTCTTCCCGCCAGAAGGCTTCTTAAAGCGGGTGGAGAGATGGTCTGCCTTATAAAGCCCCAGTTTGAAGCCGGCAAGGAAAAAGTCGGCAAAAAGGGAGTTGTAAGAGATCCGAAAGTACATGAAGAGGTGGTTCACAGGATTACGGATTTCGTGGATATAGCGGGATTTGAGGTTCTGCATCTGGATTTTTCTCCCATAAAAGGACCTGAGGGGAATATTGAATATCTGATACACATAAGGAAAAATCCCGAAGCCGATGAAAGAGTTTCAGAACTTACGGAGGCTGAGGGTGAAAAAATATTAAAAGAAACAGAAGCAGGCGGAGACGGATTCTCACATACCCCTGAGATGGAGAAACTTATTTCTGAGACTGTTATGAGGGCGCATGGCAAACTTGATAATTGAGCCATGCCGCGGGAGAAGATATGGAACGGTTTTGTATTGTCACAAATAAGAGTAAAGACGTAAACCTTGAAGTTACCGGTCATATCAAGGACTATCTTATAAGCCATGGAAAAGAATGTGTTGTGGCAGATTCAGCCACAGGCTTATCAAAAGAATCGAATGCCATAGGCAGAGAGTTTATGAGTCAGATTCCGGAAGATACGGATTGCTGTATTGTCCTGGGAGGTGACGGAACTATGCTGCAGGCAGCAAGAAGCGTTGCTTTTCAGGATATACCGCTTCTTGGCGTTAATCTGGGAACTTTGGGCTATCTTGCCGAGGTTGAAAAAAGCGGTATTGACGAAGCGATGTCGCGTCTTTTGTCCGGAGATTATTATGTTGAGGACAGGATGATGCTTCGCGGTGTCTTAGGAGACAGGAAGGACTATGCTCTTAATGATATCGTAATAAGCAGGGCTTCTGATATACAGGCTATCGATTACAATATATATGTAAATGATCTTTTGCTGTACAGCTATCATGCGGATGGAATTATTATCTCGACTCCGACCGGATCTACAGGATATAATATGTCAGCAGGCGGCCCTATCGTGGAGCCTTCGGCAAATATGACTCTTTTAACACCTATATGCCCGCATACGCTTAATTCAAGAAGTATGGTGCTTTCGGCAGATGCGCGGATTGAAGTTGAACTTCTTCCCGGACGCAGCAAACGCAATCCGAAAGTTGTCGCTGCTTATGACGGAAGCGGGGCAATCGAGATGAATTCCGGCGATAGAATGGTAATAAATAAATCAAAAAAAATAACCAAGATCATTAAATTTAACAGAGTCAGTTTTTTGGAAGTTCTGGGTAAAAAATTCAGCATGTAAGAGAAGAAGAGATTGGGGGAAATTATCTGACGATGAAGAAAAACAGACAAGATAAGATTATCGAAGTCATTGCAAAAAATGTGGTAGAGACACAGGAACAGCTTGTAGCTCTTTTGAACAAAGAGGGATACAAGGTAACACAGGCTACTGTTTCAAGGGATATCAGGAAGCTTAAGCTTACCAAGCAGGTTAATTCCGACGGAATCTCAAAGTATGTGTATACCACTGCCGGTCACGAAGCGATGCAGAGCAAATATGTCAGCGTTTTGAGAGCCGGATTTGTCAGCATGGATGTTGCCGAAAATCTGTTGGTCGTAAAGACCGTTTCGGGAATGGCGATGGCGCTTGCTACGGCAATTGATTCTCTGGAATTTAAAGAGGTGGTCGGATGTATCGCGGGAGATGATACTATCATGATCGCCATAAAGAGCAAAGAAGAAGCCAAGAATGTTATGGCTCAGCTTCGTGAAATGATGCAGCAATAACACAGAGTGGGGAAATATGTTATATAGTTTACATGTAAAAAATCTTGCCCTTATCAAAGAACAGGAAATCGAATTTTCCAAGGGGCTTAATATTCTGACCGGAGAGACGGGTGCAGGTAAGTCTGTTGTCATCGGATCGGTAAATCTTGCTCTTGGTGCAAAAGCAGATCCTTCACTAATAAGGACGGGTGAAGAATATGCTCTTGTTGAGCTGGTATTTGGCGTTGAGAACGATCTTCAGAGGAAGATGCTGGAAGATCTTGAAATCCCTGTGGAGGAAGACGGAACTCTCGTTATCCAGAGGAAAGTCATGCAGGGAAGGAGCGTTTCCAAAGTATCGGGCGAAACGGTCACAGCAAAACAGCTCAAGGACATTTCAAATATTCTTATAAACATTCACGGACAGAACGATCATCAGGAACTTCTTTACAAGAAAAAACATATAGAGATACTCGATAATTACTGCATGGACGATCTTGGAGGACTTTTTGAGCGTCTTTCAGGCGAGTATGCCAAAATGAAGGAGCTTGAGAAGAAGCTTTCCGAGACCGATATCGATGAGAATACAAGACTTCGCGAGACCGAACTTCTTGAGTACGAAGTAAAAGAAATATCGGATGCTGAGCCTGTTATCGGAGAAGATGAACAGCTTGAAGTCTCATACAGAAAAATGGTGAACGGACGAAAAATCTCTGAAGCAGCCAATACAGCTCTTAATCTTACGGGATCGGGAGAAATGGAAGAGAGTGCTTCTGATGCGGTTGGAAGAGCGGTAAGAGAACTTACATCGGTTGCATCATATGACAGCGAGATTGAAGGTCTTTTGTCCCAGATATCTGATGTTGAGAATCTTCTTGCCGACTTTAATCATGCGCTTTCGGGATATATCGACAGCCTTGAATTTGATGATGAGGAGTTTAGGACCACGGAAGACAGGTTAAATACGCTTAATCATCTGAAGGATAAGTACGGCGGAAGTATTGAGCAGGTACTTAAGAGCCTTGAGGAAAAGGAAGAGAGGCTTAAAGCGATATCCGATCTTGATGCGCACAGAGACAGGCTTAGAAAAGATTATGAAGACTGCCTTGCGGGGGTAAAAGATCTTTGCAAGAAGATATCGGATGTTAGAAGGAAAGGAGCACAGAGCCTTCAGGAAAAGCTGAAGGATGCGCTTATTGACCTTAATTTTCTCGATGTGCAGTTTGAAATTAAAATAGACAGCAGTGATGATAAGATCACTTCAAAGGGATATGACGAAGCACAGTTTATGATATCTACCAATCCCGGAGAGGCGCTCAGACCCCTTGATCAGATAGCAAGCGGCGGTGAGCTTTCAAGGATCATGCTTGCGCTTAAGACTGTCGTTGCAGACAGGGACGATATAAGTACGCTTATATTCGATGAGATAGATGCCGGTATAAGCGGAAGAACGGCATGGAAAGTATCGCAAAAGCTCGGCGAACTTTCCGCAAATCATCAGATAATCTGTATCACCCATCTTCCGCAGATCGCAGCAATGGCCGACACACATTATATGATAGAGAAGGGGCTTGACGGAGGAAGGACGGTAACGTCTATTTATGCTCTTTCCGAAAAGCTCTCAGAGAAGGAGCTGGGAAGGCTTCTCGGCGGTGATGAGCTCACGGAGGCAACTCTTTTAAATGCCCGTGAAATGAAACAGATGGCTCTTGATAGAAAAAAACAGATTAAGGACATGAGGAATACATAATGACTATCGATAATGACGATCTCTTAAACAGTGTGATAGCATCGCTTGGCAGGATAAATGCCATTTCGCTGGATGATATCCCCAATATAGACCTGTATATGGATCAGCTCACCACTTTTATGGATGAGCGGCTTAAGAGGTCAACACGTCATCCCGACACTGATAAGATACTCACAAAGACAATGATAAATAATTATGCGAAGAATGATCTTTTACCTCCTCCGATAAGGAAGAAGTATTCAAAAGACCATATTATTCTGCTTATTTTTATATATTACCTTAAGAATATCTTATCAATAAGCGATATACAGACTTTGCTTGAACCATTAAAAGAAAGATTTCATGTAAGCGATGATGAGCTTAATCTCGGAAGTATCTATGAGCGTGCTTTTGCGCTTCAGGAAGAGGAACTTGAACCTGTTATAGAAGATCTTAAGAAAAAGTACGAGAGATCGCTTGAGACATTTGATGATGCAGGACTTTCCGAAGAAGAAGAGAAAAGGATGCAGATGTTTTCTTTTATTATTCTTCTTTCATACGATGTATATGTAAAAAAGCTTCTGATCGAGAAGATAATAGACAACACCATGGACAAAGAATCCAAGGATAAAGAGAAAACTCCAAAGGAAAAGAAAAAGAAGTAAGGATTTATTTATAGATGGGAATATACGATACACTTAATTCACAGCAGAAAAAGGCTGTTCTTCAGACAGACGGCCCTGTGCTTATTCTTGCGGGAGCAGGATCGGGTAAGACCAGGGTTTTGACTCACAGGGTTGCTTATCTTATTGATGAGTGCGGAGTAAATCCCTGGAATATCATGGCTATTACGTTTACGAATAAGGCAGCAGGCGAGATGAGAGAAAGAGTCGACAAGATAGTCGGCTTTGGCGCGGAGAGCATCTGGGTTTCGACTTTCCACTCAAGCTGTGTGAAGATACTCAGAAGATATGCGGACAGAATAGGATTTGGTAATAACTTTACCATCTATGATACGGATGATTCCAAGAGTCTTATGAAGGATATCTGTAAGAAGTATCAACTTGAGACTACCCAGCTTAAGCTTAAGAGAATCATGGGCAGCATATCTACATGTAAGGACAATCTTGTAACACCCGAAGAATATGCTCTAAATACGCAGAATGACTTTATCAAGGTAAGGATATCCAAAGCATATACGGAGTATCAAAATGCTCTTAAAAAGAACAATGCGATGGATTTTGACGATCTTATCATGAAGACTGTCGAGCTCTTTAAGACAAATCCCGATGTTCTTGACAGTTATCAGGAGCGCTTTAAGTACATAATGGTCGATGAGTACCAGGATACTAATAATGCCCAGTTTGAGCTTATACGTGTTCTTGCCGACAAATACAGGAATCTTTGCGTCGTAGGTGATGACGATCAGAGTATCTATCGTTTCAGAGGTGCCAATATCAGAAATATCCTTGATTTTGAGAAGGTTTACAAGGATGCTGTTGTTATTAAGCTTGAGCAGAATTACAGATCGACTCAGCAGATCCTTGATGCTGCAAATGCCGTTATAAAAAATAACGGAGGACGTAAGGATAAAGCTCTTTGGACCGAGGAAAAAGACGGAGAGATCGTCAAATTAAAGCATTTTGATACGGCTTATGATGAAGCTCAGTTCATCGCAAGCGATATCGGAAAGCTTAAGAGAAACGGAAAATTAAGATACAGTGACACTGCGATCCTTTACAGGACAAATGCCCAGTCACGACTTATAGAAGAGCGGTTTGTGGTAGAAGGAATCCCTTACGATATCGTAGGCGGTACAAATTTCTATTCAAGACGCGAGATAAAGGATCTTTTGGCATATCTTAAGACAATCGACAACGGTCTTGATGATGTTGCGGTTAAAAGAATCATAAACGTGCCAAAGAGAGGAATCGGACAGACTACCGTTGACTATGTTCAGGCATATGCCGATGAGAGGCAGATAAGCTTCTATGATGCTCTTTGCGAAGCGGATCAGATCGTGGCTGTTTCAAGAAGCGTAAGTAAGTTGAGCGATTTCGTTACAATGATAAGGGCGTTCAGGACCAAGATGAAGAGTTATTCGCTTGAGGAGCTTTTGAAGGATGTCATTGATGTTACGGGATATCTGGAGTTTTTGAAGACTTTGGATGATGATGACAACGAAGATAACGACAGAGCGCAGAACGTCGACGAGCTTATCTCCAAGATTGCCGCCTATGAGGAAAATATGGAGGAAGAGGAGCCGACTCTTTCGGGATTCTTGGAAGAGGTTGCTCTTGTTGCGGACATAGACAGAATTGGCGAGGACAATGAGAAAGTGCTTCTTATGACTTTGCACAGTGCAAAGGGACTTGAGTTTGAGCACGTGTATCTTGCCGGAATGGAAGAGGGAATTTTCCCTTCATATATGACACTTGCAAATGAAGATGCAGATCCTGAGGGCATTGAGGAAGAGAGAAGACTTTGCTATGTAGGAATCACGAGAGCAAAGAAGTATCTTACCCTTACTGCCGCAAAGCGAAGGATGGTACGCGGAGAGACGCAGTTTAACCGCCTTAGCAGATTCGTTTCGGAGATTCCGTATACTATGATCGAGAGATCGGATACCGAGAGTAAGCCTGCGTTTCTTTTTGATGACGGCGATACGATCGATGATTATGAGAGCGTTGAAGATACTTTCGGAAGTTCAAATTCGGGAATTAAGTCGTCTTATGCAAAGGGATTCGGTGCTGGTTCCAATGTTAATGCCAAGAGCGTTGCGGGAAGATCGGAACTTGCAAATACATACAGGATAAAGGCAGTACCCAAGCCGCCCAAGAAAGAAAAGAGGGCTGTTCCGTCAGAGAAGCCTTATATTGCTTCCGCGGCAAAGACTTACGCAAGAGGTTCTCTTGCGGGACTTTCAAAGGGAATGCCTACAGCGGGCGGAAAGCCTGATTATATCGTGGGCGATAAGGTAAGCCATATAAAGTATGGAATCGGAGTTGTTACTTCGCTTGAGCAGGGACCGAGAGATTACAAGGTTACCGTAAACTTTGATGAATGCGGTCAGAAGATTATGTATGCGGCATTTGCCAAGCTGAAGAAAATCTAAATAAGGTGTGGTATACTGAATGATATAGGGTATAAAAGTCAATAATACGTACATGCTTGCATGTTAAGTGTTTTGGCTTTGATACGTATATCATATACTATTTTTTCTATGAGAAAGGGGTCACATATGGAAGTAAAATCTAAGATTGACGATATTATTGAAATGACACGAATTAACGAACTTCTCGATAAGAGAGCGGCTGCAAATGCCAAGAAGCCTTCCAACGTGATTCTGTGGGTGCTTGCGGTTATAGGATCCGTATCTGCTGTTGCGATAATTGCTTATATGGTTTATCGCTACATGACACCGGCTTACGAAGATGATTTCTATGATGATGATTTTGATGATTTTGACGATGATTTCGATGATGAAGAATTTATGAGAGAAAGCTAAGAACAAGCCGTGAAGAAAAAAGAAGTTATATCAGGAACAGTTAAAAGAGTGGAATTCCCTAATAAGGGAATAATTGAAACTTCTGAGGGAAAGGTCGTTGTTAAGGGCGTCCTTCCCGATCAGAAGGTGTCTGTACAAATTCAAAAAGTGAGAAAGGACAGGGCTGAAGGAAGGCTTCTTGAAGTTCTGGAAGAATCTCCGGACTATACCGAAAGCCCCTGCATCCATTTTGGCAAATGCGGAGGCTGTAGTTATCTTACAATGCCTTATGTAAAGCAGCTTGGACTTAAGGAACAGCAGGTAAGAAGTATACTTAAACCTGCCATTGAGAGGCAGAGTTCCAAGGTTACATGGGAAGGCATAAAAACAAGCCCTGTAAAATTTGCATACAGAAATAAGATGGAGTTCAGTTTCGGCGATGAGATCGTCGGAGGACCTCTTTGTCTTGGTATGCACAAAAAAGGAAGCTTTTATGATATCGTGACCGTCTCCGGTTGCCGTATCGTAGATGACGATTACAAGGCTATTCTAAGTGCGACACTTGATTATTTCACTCCCATGTATGAGAGGAAAGAAATATCTTTTTACCACAGAATGAAGCAGGAAGGGTATCTCAGACACCTGCTTGTAAGGCGTGCCGTAAAGACGGGAGATATTCTGGTTGACCTTATAACAACGACAAAAGAAGAGCATGATCTTGAGGGCTTTAAGGATGCACTTCTTAATCTGAGTCTGAGCGGCAGGATTGTCGGAATTCTCCATACAAAGAATGACAGTCTTGCGGATGCGGTCATTGATGAAGGAACCGAGATCCTGTTTGGACAGGACTATTTCTATGAATATCTTTTGGGACTTAAATTCAAGATCAGTCCTTTTTCGTTCTTCCAGACGAACAGCCTGAGCGCAGAAGTGCTGTATAAGACTGTCCGCGGATATATCAAGAGCCTGTACGATCAGGGCAAGATCGGAAATGACGGGGTAATATTCGATCTTTATTCGGGAACAGGCACTATTGCTCAGCTTCTTGCACCTGTTGCCAACAAGGTTATCGGTGTTGAGATAGTTGAGGAAGCTGTTGAAGCCGCCAAAGAGAACGCAAAGCTCAATCATCTGGATAATTGCCATTTCATCGCAGGCGACGTGTTGAAGGTTCTTGATGATATTGAGGAGAAACCCGATCTCATCATCCTCGATCCTCCCCGTGACGGAATCAACCCCAAGGCACTTACCAAGATCATCGGCTACGGCGTACCATACATCATCTATGTTTCGTGCAAGCCCACAAGCCTTGCACGAGACCTTGAGATATTGCAGGAGAATGGATACGTCATGACCAGGGCTGTCGCTCATGATCAATTCCCTTGGACGAGCCATGTTGAGACGGTCGTATTGCTGACAAGAGTTGAACACAGTTGAATATAAAAAACGTAAGTGGCTTAACGGTGTGCTTTGTGGCTAACGTTAAAAAGTGTTGGCTGGCAAAGTGGCACCGTTATTTTTATGCCTTTTTTGATTCTTGGAGGAACTGAACTATCAGAAGGTTGAGACGGCGGTACTCCATGAAATCAAAAGTGAATACAGTTTAACGATAGGAAATTGTAGTTACGATAGAGTTATTTGTATGCTGCTGTGGCATATCATATTTTTGAGGAATTATTGATGCCAATATTTTGTACAATAATTTTGTGGTAAAGTAGAACTGTACAATAAAAAGTATGGTTCTATTTTTTATTACAGAGGAGACTAGCTATGGCAAGAGGGAAAAGCATAAATTTGTACTTGATGGATGGAGACGTAAATGGCCGAGTTAAGTGTACGCTTGCAAACTGGACCGGTTTGGCTTTCAAAATCCCTCGTACTTCATTGGAGTTATGTAAAGACCGTGATGATTTAAAGCAGACAGGCATCTATTTTCTATTTGGTAAAGATGATGAAAACGATAATGATGTTGTTTATGTGGGACAGGCAGGTGTTAGAAAAAACGGTGAAGGACTGTTGAATCGCTTGTTTGAGCATAATAGAAATCCTCAAAAAGATTATTGGACCGAGGCAATTGCGATAACAACTTCTAATGATTCATTGGGACCAACTGAGATCAGTTATTTAGAGCACCGTTTTTGCCAGTTAGCAATTGAAGCTAATAGATATGAAGTGAAGAATGGAAATGATCCAACACCCGGCAATCCGTCCGAAGAGAAAAAGAGTGAACTGGAGGAGTTCATAGATTACGCAAGGGTGATTGTTGGAACATTGGGGCATAAAGTTTTTGTTCCGTTAGTATCGACTGAGGACTCTGATTCATTAGCACCAGATGTGGAGTTGTATTGTACTCGTGGCGGAGCTAATGCAATAGGAATAAGAACTGCTGAGGGATTTGTTGTTAAAAAAGGAAGCAAGGTGGCCTCTGAATTTAAGAATAGCTGTCCTGTTCACGTTATCAAAAAACGCGAAAAACATAGTGAAAAGATTGATGGTAACAGTATACTTCTTGAAGATCTTTTGTTTGGCTCGCCGTCCGGTGCGTCAGATTTTGTATGTGGTTCGAGTACAAATGGCAAAGTTGCATGGAAAACCGCTGATGGTATTACTTTAAAAGAGCTTGAAGCAAACGCTGAAGTATGATGAAGACCCCAGCTGATGGTTCTGCCATATAATAGTATAGAGGGGTAATAGTGGGATGATTATCTATACTAATCGCAAGAGAAAAGAATATCATGGATACTATTTATATGTTCTTGAGCTTGAACAGGGGAAGTATTATGTTGGCCTATCTCATGATGTAAAAAAGCGATTTAAAAGACACAAGCAGGGAGAAGGAGCTAAATGGACACAGATTTATAAACCTGTGAAAATAACGTTTTGGCAATCCACGGGCTTTTCATCGTATGAAAAGGCAGGCCCCATAGAGGATGATAAAACGCTCGAACTTATGGAGAAGTATGGGCGACAAAATGTTAGGGGAGGAAAATATTGTGCTGTGGAGCAGGACTTGTTAGATCAAATTATGGGCAAAGACCTTTGCGATGCAGTAGATAATAACTTGGTAAAGCATATTGTTAAGAAAAAGAAGAACAAGAAAAAGAATAAAGTATATCCAAAGTCAAATATTAAAGAGTATTCGCGAGAGAACTACACTATCAAAGAATATAATGGAGAATTAAATAACGCGAATAAAATGATCAGTCAAAGTATGATAATAAGAGGAAAAATAGTTCGTACATGGATAGATCATGATAATGAAACAATATGGGTTAGCAAGTATGATATGAAGACCTATGGAAATATATTGATAAAAAGACTAAAGGGAAAAAAATAAGATTTCTGTTAAATGATATTTATGAGTGTTGTTATTTGTATTTTTACTTGAAATCTCCTATCCTAGTGATGAGATATGGGCTTTTTGCAATCACGTACCTCAGCTGACTACTTTTCATTTTCAAGATGTTCCGAGATGTTCAGAGTTATTACAGAAAATGTGTTATTATGGGATTGGCACCGTGGCATCTAAACACTTTAGAAATTCCACAACGGTGCGCATAAGTGGGAATATCTTGGAATAATGCGGAATAAACCGGCATTTGTATAATAGGAGGCTATCGAGAAACTACGTAGGGAATAAAAATGTAAAAGTTGTTGAGGATAATCAAACTTTTTGAGGGTTTGCCAAGCGTTTTTAGGGTCTGACTTGAGGGTCAGGCCCTTTTAGTATGGGGAGTTTTTGAGGGT